>JGI12048J13642_10213252_pt1 | contig 25255 bp, 20 predicted proteins | sample ElkSlonscriptome_16_FD_13642 | JGI IMG/M metagenome (IMG submission 13642)
TCGGGCCATTTCCACCGAGGCGGCCTTGGCCGATCGCGCCATTTTCGAAATGATCGTTTCAATGCTCATGATTTTCTCCCGCCGTTTTCCCTATTATAATCATAAATTATTAATTTTCCATCAGATCAATATAGGATTTCAGCTCCATCACCCGATTTTTGACGATATTCATGCGGTCTTCCACCCGCATGGGGGTGTACATGGTGCCCTCAAACCCGGCATAGATGCTGTCGATCAGGATGAATTCAAGGTCCCGGTATTGAAGCCATTCCGACTGGGCCGTCTTGAGCGCCGCCCGGCCCTCGGGCTGAAGCCGCCCCCACAGTTCTTTGTAGATGCGGTTGAGTTCTCCGTCCCACATTTCACAGGCCGCAAAAAGACAGTGGGTCATGCCGGCGGTGGTGTCATCCTTGACCATACATTCGGCCAGCCGCCGGTCGATGGAATGGAGCGGGGAAATCAGTTTCGATGCGTTTTCTGCGGCGGGCCCGGATATCCATGCCGCCTGGTCGGCCCAAATCGTTCCCGCACCGGCCATCAGACAAAAGGCGGTCAGAAAGATGGCTTTTGGAAGCATACCAAACCTCGGTCGGTCCTCAAGAAGAGGCGGGACTCTGCCGGAAAGATGAAGGAAAGGATCACTCCTCTCCGGTGATGGTCAGGTTGTCTCGGTGGATGACCTCATCATAGGGTTTATCCCCGAGAACCGACTTGATCTCCCCGGTTTTCAGACCCATGATTTTTCGAATCTCCCCGGCGCTGTAGTTGACCAGGCCGATCCCCAGTATGTCGCCGCTGCCGTTTTTGAAGGCCACCGGGGCACCCGCACCGAAATCTCCTTCCACCCCTTTGATCCCGGCGGGAAGCAGGCTTTTTCCGTTTTCAAGCAGGGCGCGCACCGCCCCGGCATCAATCCGGATGATCCCCCTGGGCTTGGTGGTGAACCCGATCCAGCGCTTTCGGTTGGCCATTTTATGGTCTTTGGGCACGAAGAAGGTGCCGTGGGTTTCGCCGGCGGCCATCCGCAAAAGGATGTCCGGCTTGTCCCCCCGGGCGATGATCATGGGAATGCCCGCCGTGTTCACCTTGCGGGCCGCCCGAATCTTGCTAAGCATGCCGCCGGTGCCCAGGGCACCGGGGATATCCCCGGCCAGCTGTTCGATCTCCCGCCGAATGGTGGTGACCATGGGGATGAGTTCGGCATCCACATGGGTGCGGGGATCTTTGGTGTAGAGGCCGTCGATATCGGTGAAATTGATGAGCACGTCGGCGTTCATCAAGAGCGCGATCATGGCCGAAAGGTTGTCGTTGTCGCCGAACTGGATCTCCTCCACCGAGACGGTATCGTTTTCATTGATGATGGGCAGTATCCCCCATCCCAGCAGGGTGTGAAGGGTATTGCGGGCGTTGAGATACCGCTTTCGGGCGTGGAGTCCGTCGCCGGTGAGCAGAATCTGCGCCACCTTCTTTCCGTACACCTCGAAGGCTTTTTCATACTCCCGAATCAGCCCGGCCTGACCCACCGCCGACACCGCCTGGCGCTCGGGAATGGCATCGGGGCGGCGGGAAAGGCCGATTTTTTTTACGCCCGCGGCCATGGCGCCGGAGGAGACCAGCACCACCTCCCGGCCCGAATCGATCAGGGCGCTGATCTGTCGGCTCAGGGATTCGATCACATCCAGATTCAGCCCGTTGTCTCGGGTGATGACGTTGGAACCGACCTTCACCACTACGCGATGGGCGGTTTCAACCGTGTTGGGATGTTTTTCCATCATCGAATTGTTTCAGCAGATGAAAGATTCGGGATTTCAGTTCGGGAATGCCTTCTCCGGTGATTGCGGAAATCGTCATGAACGGCACCGACTCCCCCCGCTCCGCCGCAGCCGATTGAAACAGCTCCTCGGCCACTTCAGAACCGGGAAGGTCCATTTTATTCAGCACCACGATCTGGGGTTTGCGAGCCAGGGAGGCATTATAGAGTGCCAGCTCCCGGTTGACGGCATCGTAACTCGCCAGGGGATGGTCGGTATCCATATCCGGCCCGTCGATCAGATGAACCAGGATTCGGGTTCTTTCGAGATGCCGCAGAAATTGAATCCCCAAGCCGGCCCCGGAATGGGCCCCCTCGATCAGGCCCGGAACATCCGCAATCACGAATGATTCTCCCCAATCGGTCTGAACCACCCCGAGGTTGGGTGTCAATGTGGTAAAGGGATAATCGGCGACTTTGGGTTTGGCAGCGGAGAGGACGCTGATCAGGGTGGATTTGCCGGCATTGGGAAGCCCCATGATACCCACATCGGCCAGAAGCTTGAGTTCCAGTTTAAGGGTATGGGTTTCACCGGGTTCGCCGGGTTGAGCGAAGCGGGGGGCCTGATGGGTGGCGGATTTGAACCGGGTATTGCCCTGCCCGCCTCGGCCGCCCCGGGCGATGACGGCGAATTCTTCGGGTTCGGTGAAGTCCTTGAGCACCTCACCGGTGTCGGCATTCAGGACCAAGGTGCCGGGAGGAAGATCCAGAGTCAGGTCCGCTCCGTTCCTCCCGGTTTTCTGTCCCCCTTGACCGCCACGGCCGTTTTCGGCCCTGAAATGTTTCTGGAACCGAAAATGGTAGAGGGTGCGTTTTCGGGGGGATGCCCGTAAAATGACATCGCCGCCTTTTCCCCCGTCACCGCCGTCGGGCCCGCCTTTGGGGATGAACCGCTCCCGTCTGAAACTGACGCAACCGCTTCCCCCGTCTCCGGATTGAACGGTGACGGTCGCTTCATCAATGAATTTCACTCGAAAGGGATCACTGGGGATAAACGGAGGCGCGTTTTTTGGATTTGCCCATCCGTTCATAGGATACGACGCCGTCCACCAGGGCGAACAGGGTATAGTCTCTGCCCAACCCCACATTCTCGCCGGGATGAATTCTGGTTCCCAGCTGCCGCACCAGAATGTTGCCGGCCCGAACCTTCTCACCGCCGTACCGCTTCACCCCGCGGCGTTGGCCGTTGCTGTCGCGCCCGTTTTTGGAACTGCCGCCTGCTTTCTTATGTGCCATGGTGCTTACTCCTCACTTTTTTCCTGAACCTCTTGTTTTTCCTGAAGGGTCGGGGATTCGGCCGGTTCCGTCTCCGCAGGGGATTTCTCGACCAACCGTCCGCTTCCGATGCTGTCGACCTTGACCGCCGTGTAATACTGGCGATGGCCCTGCTTGCGACGATATCTCTTTCGTCTCTTGTATTTGAAGACGATGATCTTTTTGGCCCGGTCCTGCTCCACAATGCGCCCTTCGACCGTCATCCCGTCCACAACCGGTCGGCCGATCTCGACATCGTCGCCGTCCGATACCATCAGCACCTGGTCGAATTTCACCGGGGCCCCCACCTCTCCGGGCAGTTTTTCCACCCGGAACACTTCTCCCTCTCGGACTTTGTACTGCTTTCCGCCCGAGCTTACGATCGCGTACATGGTGATATACCTCCTTTAATCAGACTCGTTTCCATCGGAACGTAAAAAATAGATAATATTAGTAGAACCAGAATTTTTGTCAAGAAGTTTTTAAGCCATTTCCACGAGTCCGATCAAGACCGTCCCCTGCTCCGCATCCGGGGCCGCCGCGCCATCCGGCTGAATCAATCGGGATAACATCCGCCGGGGGGAAATCCGGGCACGATACAAGGTCAGAGACACCTTCTCCTTCGCCGATGAAACCGTCGACACCGGCGGGGGATCGGGACCTTCGGAAGTCGACAACAGGCCGTTCAAATACGCTTGAACAGCATTTTGAAACGCGGGGGATATCGCCTCCGAACCGGCAGGGACCGGAATCGATTCGAGTCGGCCCGCTTTCGCGATTTCCGGAAATCGGTCTCTTATCTCTTCGATGACGGCGGGACTGGGGGTCACCCAGACCGCGGGCAATTCCGGGTCGGCGAGCACCAGACGGGCCCAGGCCCGAAGCCGATCCCCTGTCCTGCGGGTTCCGGGGTCCGGAAGCCGCCGTTCGGAAGACCCGGGTACCAGTCCTGGAAAATCTTCATCGGCCGTGTCGCCCCTCAGCTGATACATCAGGTCCTTCTCCATGGATCGATAGGAGGTCAGATCGCTCTCCACCTCCCAGTCATGGCGATCGAACTCCTGGGCCATGCAGAGAAACACCCGCGCGGAGAAGGTCGGGTCCGGCCCCTTCGGCTCGGGTTCACCGGCCAGGGTTTTCCGCAGGTCGGTTCGAATCCGGTTGACGGAAAATTCATCATAAAAAGGAACATCGACCCCGCCGGCCTTCAGAAAGGCTTTCTCCGCCCCTGCATGGGTGTCGGCCCACTGACGATACCCCTTCAATACCGCATCCAGCTGCTCGGCTTCTCCGGTTACCGGAATTCGAACCACCAGGGTCCCCGCTTCCGTCCCGGCGTGAACAGAAGGAGGAATATGAAGGGCGGAGGGCTGATAAACCGAGGTCTTTTCAAAACAGCCGGCCAGTCCTCGAATCCAGGAGGGCGGCAAAAAGGTCATTGGAAAACAGGTGGGAATCATAGAACTCCTCAGGTCAGTTTGGAATCTCGGGGGACCACCCCTTTGGAAATCAGTTGATCTCGAATCTCATCGGCCAAGGCCCAGTTCCGTTCCCGGCGGGCCGTCTCTCTTTTGTCCATCAAAGACCGGATGTCCGGGTCTTCGGCACCGTCGCCGAAATCGAATACATTGAGCACTCCGTCGATCTGACGGAAGGCCGCGATAATTTTTTCGGCCCCGACCCGATTCAGACTCCCTGCCGGGATCAAAGAATTGATTCGCTTGATGTTCTTGAACAGGGAGGCGATGGCCGCCGAAATATTGAGGTCGTCGTCCATGGCGGTGATAAACCCTTGCCGAATGTCGTACAGAAGCTGATCCAATTCCGCGTAGGGGGCCCCCGATTCCAGCTCCCGCAGGCTTCTCAGACAGGCATCCAGACGTCCGAGTGCCCGCCGGGCCGCGTCCAGACTTCGGTTGGAAAACCGGACCGGTTTTCGGTAATGGGACGACAGCAGCCAGAACCGGATTTCCCGACCGGTATAGCCCCGGCCCAGAAAATCATCCAGGGTCAGGCCGGGCCGGTTCAGGTCCAGTTTTTTGCCGTTTTCCAGGACCCGGTCGCAGTGCAGCCAGAACCGGGCCAGCGGTTTTCCGGTCAGGGCCTGGGCGATGGCGATTTCATTTTCATGGTGGGGAAAGACCAGCTCCCGGCCGCTGGTGTGAATATCGAAGCTCTCCCCCAGGTACTTCATGGACATGGCCGCACATTGAATATGCCAGGAGGGTCGGACATTGCCCCAGTCGGTGCTGGTGTAGAGCCCCCGCTTCAGTTCAGTGAGTCGGCACCGCTTGAACAGGGTGAAGTCCCGGGGATTTTCCTTTTCATACTCATCCAGGTCGACGGTGGAACCGAGCCGGATCTTCTCCAGATCGATGCCGGACAGGCTGCCGTAGTCGGAAAACCGGGAAATGTCAAAATAGAGCGACCGCAGCTTTTCATAGGCGAATCCCTTTCGGACCAGCTTCTCGGCCAAGGCCACCATCTCCTCCACATGTTCGCTGGCCCGGGGGTAGCGGTCCGCCGGCTGGACCCCCAACACCCCCAGGTCCTTTCGAAAGGCATCGATGTAGCCCTGGGTGAATTCGGACAATTCCATGTCGGCCTCGGCCGACCCGTTGATGGTTTTGTCGTCCAGGTCGGTGATGTTCATGACATGGGTGACGTCATAGCCCCGGTATTCGAGATACCGGCACAACAGGTCCGAAAAGACGAACCGCCGCCACTCGCCGGGATGAAGCCGGGCATGGGCGGTGGGCCCGCAGGAGTAGATCGACACCTTTCCCGGCACCAGCGGCTCAAAGGTCTCCTTGGTTCGACTCAGGGTATTGAACAGCTTCATGGCCACGGTGTCCCGCACGGTAAACAGATCGGTGCTCAGATACCGCTCTCCGCCGTCGGGGAAAATGGTTACGATCACCCCTTCCTCCATGGCTTCGGCCTCCCTGGCCGCGATCACCATGGCCGCCCCGCTGGACATGCCCACGAAAAGCCCTTCCTCCCTGGCCAGCCGCCGGGTCATTTCAAAGGCCTCTTCATCGTCGATATTGATCTTCTGGTCCAGGCGGTTTTTTTCGAACAGGCCGGGCTCATAAGCCTCTTTCATGTTTTTGAGCCCCTGAAGCTTATGGCCCAGGTACGGCTCCACCCCGATGATCCGGATCTCCGGATTGTATTCCTTCAGCCGCCGGGACAACCCCATCAGGGTCCCGGTGGTTCCCATGGTGGCCACCAGTTTGGTGATTCGTCCTTCGGTCTGGGTCCAGATCTCCGGTCCGGTGCCGTAATAGTGGGCCCGCCAGTTGGCTTCGGTGTTGTACTGGTCGGCCATGAAGTAGTCGTCCGGGTTTTCCCGGGCCAGCCGGTAGACCTCTTCGATGGCCCCGTCGGTGCCCATATGGCCGGGGCTGAGGAGAATTTCCGCGCCCCGGGCCTGAAGAATCTTCCGGCGCTCGATGCTGGCCGACTCCGACATCGCCAGCAGCAGGCGGTAGCCCTTGACGGCACACACCAAGGCCAGACCGATACCGGTGTTTCCGCTGGTGGCCTCGATCACCGTCTTGTCCGGCGTCAGCTCCCCGGATTCCTCCCCGGCCTGAATCATGTAAAAGGCGGCCCGGTCCTTGATCGACCCGCCCGGATTCATGTATTCCAGCTTGGCCAGAATCCGGACCCGGGGGTTGGGGTTGAGGCGGTGAATCTCCACCAGCGGGGTATTGCCGATGGCGTCTAAAATCGAATGGCTCATGGGTCTATTATTTTTTTGATGATTTCCAGTATCGTTTCCTGAACACGGGCGGGGCCCTGAGCGGCGTCCACGATCCGAAACCGGTCCGGCTCCCGCCGGGCCAGCTCCAGATACCCGGCGCGCACCCGTTCATGAAAACCGAGGGCCTCTTCCTCAAACCGGGTTTGTTCATCCTCTTCACAGTCGGCATCGATTCGGCGCCAGGCCCGGGAGAGGCCGATTTCAGGGGACAGATCCAGCAAAAGCGTCAGGTCCGGTTTAAAATCGCTGAGGAGCAGCCGATGCAGGTCCCGAAGCAGGTCGACATCCAGGTCCCGTCCATATCCCTGATAGGCCAGGGTGGCGTCGAGGTACCGATCGCAGAGGACCGTCTCTCCGCGTTTCAATGCGGGGCGTACCACCGTCTCCACATGCTGAACCCGGTCGGCCATATACATCAACAGCTCGGCCTTATGAACCAGGTCCTTGTTTTCGGGATGGAGCAGAATGGCCCGAATCCGGGCGCCGATGTCGGTGCCCCCCGGTTCCCGGGTCACCCGGCAGGGAATCCCGTCTTGGGCCAAAACTTCCGCAATCGCCCGAATCTGGGTCGTCTTTCCCGACCCCTCGATGCCTTCAAAGGTGATGAACATGGGTTTTGTCGGCTACTCGGAGGGTTCCTCCGGCGGTTTTCCGCGATACAGTTGCCGGCCCAGCATGCGGTTGTAAGAAGTCCAGGGCTCATTGGGGTCCTCCCCGGCGATGAATTCCCGAATCCCGTTCATTTTGGCGTCGATGTCGTCGATCTGGTTCAGAAGGACCGCTTCCATCAGCTTCGGCGGTTCCGGAGAGCCGAATTCCCGGCTGCCGTGATGGCTCACCACCATATGCTTGACCAGCATGGCGGTCTCCGGAGGGAATCCCGCCAGTTCCCGAATCTTGTCGTCGATCATGGCGCACCCGATCACGATATGGGTCAACAGCTTTCCTTCATCCGAGTACCCGATGGCGAATTGGTATTCGAACTCCCGGGTTTTGCCGATGTCGTGGAGAACGGCCCCGGCCAGCAGAAGATCCAGATTGACCCCGCTGTAGTGTTTGGCGATCTCCTTGGCCAGCACCGTCATGGAAAGGGTATGCTCCAGAAGCCCGCCGATATAGGCATGGTGCATTTTTTTGGCGGCGGGAGCGGTTTTAAACCGCCGGACGAACGCCTCATCCGCCCAGAAAGCCTCCATCAACCGTTTAATGTGGGGGTCCCGAATGCACTCGTCCACCGTCCGCTTCAACCGGTCGAACATTCGGTCCGGGTTCCGGGTGGTGACCGGCAGAAAGTCGGCGGGGTCCACGGTGTCGGTATCGCAACAGACCAACCCCCGCACCGTCAGTTGAAGCCCGCCCCGAAATTCGGAGACCGCCCCGGTGACCCGCACAAAAGCGCCGGATGCGGCCGCCCCGTTGATCTCTTCCACATTGTCCCAGGCCACCCCTTTGATATCGCCGGTCCGGTCGGCAAAACCGAAGCTCAGAAAGCTGTCTCCGTTTTTTTTCCGGCCCAGGCTTTTTTCGGCCAGAACAAAGACATCGTCGATCGAATCTCCAACGCAGAGCATGTTGACAAACTGCTTTTTTCGATCCATCAGGCATCCAATTCCCACCCCCTCAGCTCCTCCAGCGCATCATAATCGGTCATATCGCACCTCAGGGGGGTAATAATGATATAATCACGGCAGAGGGCGTCGCCGTCGATATTGAGATCTTCTCCGAACATTCGACTGTCGCTCCCCAGCCAGTGGTAAGCCCGGTTTCGGGGATCGACCCGTTTTTCATAATATTCTTCCGAGAGAACATCGATTCCCTGCCGGGCGATCCGCACCCCGGCGGTCTTTCCCAAGGGAATGTCCGGCAGGTTCACATTCAATATCGTTCCGAAGGGAAGCCCTTTCTCCCTCACGTTCAGGGCCAGTTTTTCGGTAAACCGGGCCGCGTCGTCATAGTGCTCGACCTCGTATCCGTTGATGGAGACGGCGATCGCCGGCAGCCCGAACAGGGCCGCCTCCCGGGCCGCCGCCACCGTTCCGGAATAGTTGATGCTCACCCCCACGTTGGCGCCCGGGTTGATGCCCGAGACCACCAGGTCGGGTTTTTCCTTCAGGATCTCGATCAGGCCCAGTTTGATGCAGTCGGCCGGTTTTCCGTCAACCCCGTATCCCTTCCATCCGCCGTTGACGGTGATCTGTCGGGTCCGAAGGGGGCGGTACAGGGTGATGCCGTGGCTCACCGCGCTTCGCTCGTGATCCGGGGCCACCACCGTCACCGAATGATCCTGGCTGAATCGTTTGTAAAGCGCCCACAATCCCGGGGCATAAATGCCGTCGTCGTTGGTCAACAATATCTTCATGACTCCACCGCCGGTCCAAACACTTGATTCGCTCCATACCGCTCTTGACTTTTCCGGCGCAACTTGGTTTTATACTGCATATGCCGTCGGCATTCAACTGATAATCTTCTCTCCTTCGGGAGACCTTTTTCAGGTCTTGATCCCCACCCAAAGATCAAGGCCCTTTTTTATGGGCCGGAAGAATCGGCTTGGGACCAGATCAGGTGTTTTCGCCGGATATCGATGCGCCGCATTCATTCGAAAAGAAACGGGGAGACTCATCAGGGACCGGAGACCGGCCGAAGACGCCGGGGCGCCGCCCGCCTTCTTTTGCTTCTATGCATCGCAATCTGGATTCATCCCGTAATCCCGGAGGCGCAGGCGCAACCGGTCCGGGAGCGGATCGGCCGGCAGCCGGAGGCCCCTTGGGAGATCAAGGCCGCGGAGGTGGAATATGACTCCCGAAACGATGTATATATCGCCCGGGGCGGGGTGGTCATCCGCAGCGGCGATATTCGACTGACGGCGGATACCGTCCGGTTCGACCGTAAAAATTCGATCGCCCATGCCCAAGGCCATGTGGTCTTATCCACCCGGGAAGACTACCTGACCGGAGATCGCATCGACATCAATCTGGAGGATCAGACCGGGATCATTTATCAGGCCTCGGTCTTTCTAAAAGAAAACCATTTTTATCTCAAGGGGGAGCGGATCGAAAAAGTAGGGCCCGATGAATACCGGGCATATAAGGCCAGCATCACCACCTGCGAGGGGGACCGGCCCGACTGGAAAATCACCGGCCGAGACCTTCACATTAAGAAGGACGGATACGGGACGGTTCGAAACGCGGCCTTTTGGGCTCGGAATATTCCGGTGATGTATACCCCCTTTTTTTTCTTTCCGGCCAAATTCAAGCGGGAGACCGGGCTGTTGACCCCGCAGTTCGGCCGATCCGAGCGCCGGGGCCTCGAATATCGCCAGCCCTTTTTCTGGGCCGTCAACGAGAACACCGACGCCACCCTGTACAATCACTACATGACCGACCGGGGGAATAAGGTCGGCGCCGAATACCGGTACATGCTCGATCCGATTTCAAAGGGATCGGTGAAGTTCGACTATCTGGATGATCAAAAGGTGGATGACGGGGCCGGCAACGGCAGCGACGACTACGGATATGATCAGGATGCCTATCTGCGTCCCAACTCGGACCGGTACTGGTTCCGCATGAAGGCCGACCAGGCCCTGCCCCGGGAGGTGACCGGCCGCCTGGATCTGGATATCGTCAGCGATCAGGATTACCTGTACGAATTCAAAAACGGCTACTCGGGGTTCGATGACACCCGATCCGACTTTATCGGTCTTTTCGGCCGGGAGATCGATGACTACAATGATCCCATCCGGACCAACCGTCTGAATTTGAACAAAAAATGGCCCTACTACAGCCTCAATGCCGAAGCCCTCTGGTATGACAACGTCATCAACCGCCGGTGGGAGGATACCGATACCACCCTGCAGCGGCTTCCGTTTATTTCCCTCAACTCCTCCAAGCAACCCATCGGGGATACCCCGCTTTACTGGTCGGTGGACACCGAATACACCCATTTTTATCGCCAGGACGGCACCCGGGGCCACCGAACCGACCTCTATTCCCGAGCCTATGTCCCCTTCCAGTATCAACGACGCATTTTTTTCGAACCCTCTCTCGGGGTTCGAGAGACCCTCTGGCATATCAACCGGTTCAAAGGCGAAGAAGAAGACCGGGACAGAAATGCCAACCGGGAAATGATGGACATCCGGCTGGATGTCACCTCGGATCTCTTCCGGGTCTACGCCCTCGACCCGGACCGGGGCGGTCTGTTGAAGAGACTGGACCTGTGGCCCGGCAAGATACGGCACCTGATCCGCCCTCAGTTGATTTACGAGTATGTGCCGGATGTCGATCAGGAGGACTACCCTTTCTTCGATGCCCTGGACCGCCTGGAAAGAAAAAACCGGTTCACCCTGGCCCTGATTCAGACCTTCGTTTCCCGCACCCCGGCTCCCCTGCCGAAAGACGCCGACACGGCGGAAAACAAGTCGGCTTCTTCAACTTACCGATACCACCGGTTCTGCCGCATTCAGCTTCAGCAGAGTTATGATCTGAATGAATTCAGGGGAGAGGATGAACTTCTGGGCTATAATTTTTCGGATCGTACCAATCCGGAAATCGGGGAGCGGCTCTCTCCCCTGTATGCCGACATCGAGTTGGCCCCGTCCCGGTTTTTCTCCATCGCGGCCGATGCCGAGTGGTCCCACAACCGAAACGACTTTCGTTCGCGGAATATCGCCCTTAATCTGCGCGACGGCCGGGGAGACCGGGCCTCCATTGAACACCGGTATACACGGGATTTCACGGAATCGCTCCTGACCAGCCTGACCCTTCAATGGACCCGCCGGATTTCGACGGTTCTCGATCTGGAACGAAACATGCGCGACGGCGAAACCGTCAAGACCGGGCTCGGCTTGCGTTATTCGGCCCAGTGCTGGTCCGTGAACTTTCGCTATTTAAATGAACAGGACGACCATTCCTATGGATTCATGGTCTATCTCAACGGACTGGGAGGTATCGGAACCGACTGATGACAAGCGACGATTTAAAACGGGCCTGGTATGTACTCCACACCAGGAGCCGATTCGAAAATGTAGTCAATGAAGGACTTCTGGGAAAATCCATGGAAGTTTTTCTTCCCAAGATCACCGTTCGAAGCAAACGAAAGGATCGAAAAAAAATGATCCGGGTGCCCCTTTTTCCGGGGTATGTATTTGTCAGAACCGACCTCAACCCCTACGAGCATGTGGAAATCGTCAAGACCACCGGCGCGGTCCGGCTGGTCGGCAACGCGGCCGGCCCGGCTTCGGTGCCGGATACGAAAATCGAATCGCTCCGGATTATGGTCTCCACCGATAAACCGGTGGCCACCGGCACCGCATTTCAGGAGGGGGAACGGGTGATGGTGATCTCCGGTCCCTTTGCCGGGGTGGTGGGCATATTCTCCAGATACCAGGGATTGGACCGGGTGATTGTTCATGTGGACATTTTGGGGCAGTTCGCCGCAGTGGAGGTGGATACCGAGGAAATCGAGAAGCTCCCTGAAATATTAACATAACCGCTTGACTTCTAATAAGATTACCTTTAAATTAATAAAAATTTGCTTTCCTGAATCCAATTCTTCGAGAAGGAGCTTAAGGAGTTTACATGAACAAACTGGAATTGATCTCTACCCTCAAGAACGAGGCCAACATTTCCAAAACCGAGGCGGCCAAGGTGGTGGAGATCTTCTTCGACAGTATGGCCGAAGCGCTTTCCGAGGGCGAACGGGTGGAAATTCGAGGGCTGTGCAGCTTTTTCGTCAAAGATTATAAAAGCTATACCGGAAGAAACCCCAAAACCGGCGATAAAGTGACCATCAGCCCCAAAAAACTCCCCTTTTTCAAGTGTGGAAAAGAATTGAAGGAACGGGTGGATTTCTGATCGTGACGGAAGACGCCTTCGAAATCCTGGAAGGCCAGAGGGCGCTCGGCCCGTTATCCGCCCTTCTTCGCAAAGAAACGATTCCGCACGCCCTGTTGTTTACCGGCATGGAGGGTATCGGCAAAAGAGCCGCCGCCCTGGCACTGGCCATGGCGTGCAATTGCGAGGCGCCGGCCGGCCCTCAGAACAGCCTGATTTCCGCGGCCCGGTGCGAATGCCGCTCCTGCAGAAAAATCCGTTCCGATCATCACCCGGACATTCACCGGGTCGCACCCTCCGGGGTCTATATCAAAATCGATCAGGTCCGCCGAATGTGCCGGAGCCTGGGACTGAAACCCTATGAGGCCGGAATCCGGGTGGCGATTCTGGCCGGGGCCCAGCACATGAACCCCGAGGCCGCCAACGCGCTCTTGAAAATGCTGGAAGAACCCCCGGATCGGACCGTCCTGATTCTGACCGCGGTGCAGGCGGCGGACCTTCTGCCGACCATCGTCTCCCGATGCCGCACCGTCCGTTTCTCACCGCTTCCCAAAAGCCGGGTGCAAGAGGTTCTGGTCCGGCGACACGGCCTTACCCCTGAAGAAGCCGCATCCATGGCCGAGTTGAAAGGCGGGATCGAGGGTTCCGAAAACGGAATGGGTCCGAAAGAATGGGCGAAATGGCGGGCCGGCATTCTGCGCATCAGCGCCGATCTGATGGACCCGGATCACCCCGGCCCCCCGGGAATGCTGCTGGCGTTTGCGGAAAAACTATCAAAGCATCGGGACATCCTTTCGGATTCCCTGGATATCATTAAAACCTGGCTGAGGGACCTGATGATCTGCCGGTACGCACCGGATAAGCTGATCAACCGGGATTGCGGCCCCATTCTCCAGAATTTATCCCGGAAGATGACGGTACAATCACTGCTCTCCAAGATCGACGCGGTCGGCGCGGCCCAGAAGGCCCTTGTCTCCAACGCCAACCCGCGACTCACCCTGGAGGTCCTGGTCCTGCGGCTATCGAGATCTGAATTATGACAAAAGTCGTAGGCGTTCGTTTCAAACCGGCGGGAAAAGTATATGATTTCAACCCCGGTGCATTCGTGTTGAAAATGGGAGATCCGGTCATTGTGGAAACCGAACAAGGCCTCGGGCTGGGGGTCGTCGCCGTAGACCCGATTCATCGGGATGCCTCCCCCACCGACCGACCTTTGAAAAAGGTATTTCGCTTGGCCACCGAAAACGATTTCGAGCAGAGAGAGAAAAATATCGAGATTGAAAAAGATGCCTATGCCTTTTGTCAGCAATGCATCGCCAGGCTTTCCATTCAGATGAATCTCTTCACCGTTGAGTCCACCTTCGATGCCAACAAGCTGACCTTTTTTTTCACCGCCGAAGGGCGGGTCGATTTTCGAGAGCTGGTCAAGATGCTGGTCAAAGAATTTCGCATTCGCATTGAAATGCGACAGGTAGGCATTCGGAATCAGGCCAAGATGTGCGGCGGCATGGGCCGGTGCGGGCGTGAGCTGTGCTGCTCCAGTTTTCTGGAAAAATTCGAACCGGTCTCCATTCGCATGGCCAAGGAACAGGGGCTTTCCCTGAACCCCACCAAGATATCCGGTCAATGCGGTCGCCTGATGTGCTGTCTCACCTATGAAAACGCCACCTACCATGAACTCAAATCGACATTCCCCAAAATCGGCCGAATGGTGAACACCCCCGAGGGAAAGGCCAAGGTCATTCGTCACAACATCATCTGCAACCGGATCGCGGTGCGAACCGAAGACAATCGGGAAATCGAATTCAAACTGGACGATCTTCCGCCCAAACCCCAGTCGAAGCCCCGCAACCTGGAAAACTGAGAAAAACGGGCCGAAGATCCATCAGGAATCCAACCCGGCAGGAGATAAAACAGGAGAAATCATGTCCGGAACTTTCTATATCACCACCCCCATCTACTACGTCAATGCCAAGCCCCATCTGGGGCATGCCTATACCACCATCACCGCCGACGTGGCCTGTCGGTTCCATACCATGAAAAACCAGGAGACCTTCTTTCTGACCGGCACCGACGAGCACGGCGACAAAATCGAACGGGCCGCCAAAAAAGAAGACATGTCACCCCGGGAGTATGTCGACAGGATCAGCGCGGTTTTCAAGGGCCTGTGGCCCGAACTCGATATCGATTACGACCGGTTCATCCGCACCACCGAACCCCGTCACATGGCCCTGGTTCAGTCGATTCTGCAGAAGATTTACGATGCCGGCGACATCTATTACAGCGAATATGAAGGCATGTACTGCTTCGGCTGCGAACGGTTTTACACCGATCGGGAACTGGTGGACGGGAAATGCCCGGATCACGAGGTGGAACCCGAGATCATCAAGGAATCCAATTATTTCTTCAAGATGAGCCGGTATCAGGACTGGCTTATCGACCACATCGAGGAAAACCCCGATTTCATCCGGCCCGAACGCTATAAGAATGAAGTCCTGGCCTTTCTTCGGGAGCCCCTGGAAGATCTCTGCATTTCCCGGCCCCGAAGCCGCTTGCAGTGGGGAATTCCCCTTCCCTTCGATGAAAATTTCGTCACCTATGTCTGGTTCGACGCCCTGCTCAACTATGTCTCCGCCCTCGGGTATCCGGACGGAGAAGACTTTCACAGATTCTGGCCGCACGCCCAGCATATCATCGCCAAGGACATCCTCAAGCCCCACGGGATCTATTGGCCGACCATGCTCAAGGCGGCCGGGATTCCGGTCTACCGACACCTGAACGTCCATGGGTACTGGAATGTGGAAGAGAGCAAAATGTCCAAAAGCCTGGGCAACGTGGTGGACCCGCTTCAGCTCAAGGACATCTACGGCCTGGATGCCTTTCGCTTCTTTCTCATGCGGGACATGGTTTTCGGCCTCGACTCCGGCTTCAGTGAATCCGGGCTGGTGAACCGCATCAATGCGGACCTGGCCAACGACCTGGGCAATCTTTTCAGCCGAGTGGTCGCCATGACCCACAAATACTTCAAGGGGATCGTACCCCAAGCCGATCCGGTAGCTGAAAAGGAACTGGCGCAGTTCAAGACCGGAGGGCTGCCCGCCAATGCGGCCGCCGCCGTGGATGAATTCGAGACGGCCATGGAAACCTTCGCCTTCCACAAAGGGCTCATGGCGGTCTGGGAGTTCATCTCCAAGATGAACAAATACATCGACCTGGCGGCGCCCTGGGAGCTGGCCAAGAAAAAATCCGGCAAAAAGGAGCTGGAGGCGGTCATGTACCATTTTCTGGAGGGGCTTCGCATCGTGTCCGGACTCATCTATCCGGTCATGCCCCGAACCGCCCGAACCATGCAGACCCACCTGGGCCTGGACCCGGATGCGCCCTTTTACCTGTTGAATACCCTCCGGGCCTGGGGCACCCTTCCGCCCGGCGCCCGAATCCCCAAGTCCACCCAGCTGTTTCCGAGGATCGAGGTCAAAAAAGATCCCGAATCCGTCGAAAAAACGGTGCCGACCTCCGATGTTCCGGAACTCAAGCCGGAGATCGACTATGAAACCTTTCAGAAGATCGATCTTCGGGTGGTTACCGTCACCCATGCCGAAGCCATTCCCAAGGCCAGAAAACTGCTCAAGCTGGAGGTGGACCTGGGCGGTAAACGGACCGTGGTCGCCGGCATTGCGGCCGATTACACACCCGAAGAGCTGGTGGGTAAACAGGTGATTCTGGTGGCCAATCTCAAACCGGCCAAACTGATGGGGGTCATCTCCAACGGGATGATTCTGGCCGCCGTGGACCACAAACATCTCTCCGTGGCGATGCCGGATCGGCCGGTCTCCTCCGGCACCCCGTTGAGCTGATATGGCGCGCCGAAAAAAACTTACACGACACGGTACTTGGGGAGGCCGGCCCGACTGGCGAACCTATCAGACCAGTTTGAAGCGGAGAAAATCCGGAAAAACCGGCCGCCGGTTACTCCTATTCGGGTTCCTGGTTCTGCTGGCGGGGGCGGCGGCATTCGGCACGGCCGATACCCCGCCCGACCACGCCGCCTATATGTCCGCCTCCTCAAAATCCGCTTCCCCGGAAGTTATCGAAAGGAAAGCCCCGGCACCTGAAAAGCCCGCGAAAGCGGCGCCGAAAACGTTGAAGACGGATTACCCCCGGCTTCCGGCGCCGCCGCGGGTTCAAACCACATCATCGGCCCAGCGCATCGATAAAACCGATGTTCAGGCCATTCTGGCAAGCGAGCCCTTCATCAATTTAAAGGACGAGAGCTTCGACTTTCGGTTTGACGGGCATCGCTTCCAGGTCGACACCAGCCTGGATTCCGATCTTCAGCGCTATCTGCTTCAGGCGATGCAAAGAGATACGTCCCGATACATCGGTATTATCGTCATGGACCCCCGCACCGGCCGGGTCTTGAGCATGGTCGGATTCGATCGTGATGATCCGCTTCACAACCCCTGCCTCGACTCGATTTTTCCGGCGGCCAGCGTTTTCAAGATCGTCACCGCCGCCGCCGCCATCGAAAAATGCGGGTTCAATCCCGATTCGACAGTCTCGATCAGCGGAAAAAAATACACCCTCTATAAGAATCAGATTCGAAAAGAGCCCAAGGGATGGGTGAGGCGGTTTACCCTTCAAGACTCCTTTGCTCAGTCGATTAATCCGGTATTCGGAAAAATCGGGGCCCATTTCGTGGGGAAAACCGGGCTTGAAGAATACGCCGACGCCTTCGGATTCAATCGGCCCATCAATTTCGACCTGCCGGTCACCCCCAGCCATGTCTCCATTCGGGATGAAGCACCCTACCAGTGGGCCGAAATCGCCAGCGGCTTCAACCGACAGACCACCATATCGCCCCTGCACGGCGCCCTGATGGTGTCGGCCATCGTCACCGGCGGCGGCAATCTGGTGGAACCCACCATTGTGGACCGGATTCGAAACGAAAACGGCGCAACCCTCTACACCTGTCAACCCGCCACTCTCCACCGGGCGCTCTCTCGAGACGCGGCCGCGGTGATGAAGAAACTGATGGCCGAAACCATCGAATCCGGCACCGGCCGCAAGATCTTTCGGGGGCACGACAAGCACCCGATTCTCTCCCGTTTGAAACTGGGCGGCAAAACCGGCAGCATCAACAGCCACACCCATGAGGGCCGCCGCTTTGACTGGTTCGTCGGGTTTGCGGAAGAACGCACCGGTTCCGAACAGATCGTGGTATCGATCGTGGTGGCCCATGAAAAATTCATCGGCATGCGGTCTCTGCAATACGGTCGAATGGCCATCGAACAATATTTTCAGAAATTTTTCTCTAAAAAAACCTATGCCGGAACCTGCCCGGATCACGATGAAAAGGGCTGAGGTTCTCTGAGATTGCGCCCCGCGAAGGAGTGAATCATGCCCGGTTTTGAAATATTCGGAGACGAAGAGCGGCGCGAAGTTCAAGACGTGCTGGAGACGGGGGTTTTGTTTCGTTACGGATTCGAGGCGGCCCGCCAAGACCACTGGAAGGCCCGCACCTTTGAACAGGAACTGGCCCGCAGAACCGGGGCGGCCCACGCACTCCTCTGCGCCAGCGGCACCGCGGCCTTGAGCATCGCCCTGGCCGCCTGCGGGGTGGGGGCCGGAGACGAGGTCATCATTCCGCCGTTCACCTTCGTGGCCACCATGGAAGCGGTCATCCATGCCGGCGCAGTGCCGGTCTTCGCCGATATCGACGAAACCCTCTGCATGGACCCGGCCGGGGTGGAAGCGGCAATCACCCCCCGCACCCGGGCGGTCATTCCGGTCCACATGTGCGGCGCCATGGCCCGCATCGATGACATCCGATTTTTGTGCGACCGGCACAACCTGGTTCTGATCGAAGATGCCTGCCAGGCGGTAGGTGGGGCCTATCGCGGAAAGGCCCTGGGCACCTTCGGCCATATAGGGTGTTTTTCCTTCGATTCGGTCAAGACGGTCACCTGCGGCGAGGGGGGCGCGGTCCTTACCGATGATGAGACCCTTTACGCCCGGGCGGACGCCTATGCGGACCACGGCCATGACCATATCGGCACCGACCGGGGGGCCGAAGGACATTCGATAATGGGAACCAATCACCGCATCAGCGAGCTGAATGCCGCTGTGGGTCTGGCCCAGTTCAGAAAACTGGACCGGATTCTGGAAATCCAGCGGGCTGCGAAAAAGGCTTTTAAGGCGGGGCTTTCGGACTGTACCCGAATTCGGTTTCGGGAACTTCCCGATCCGGAAGGGGATTCGGCCACCTTTATCTCATTTTTCCTTCCCGATGAAGAAAGCGCCCGAAAAACGGTAAAAGATCTTTCCGAGGCGGGGGTGGACGGCTGCTTTTACTGGTATGACAACAACTGGCATTATCTTCGTCGATGGGACCATCTGAAGCAGATGAAGGGTGCGGCCAGGCTCCCCATGGAACTACTCCCGAATCCCCCCGATTACCGAAGTATTCGGCTGAAGCGATCGGATGAGATCATGAGCCGTACCGTCTCCATGCTGATCAAACTCTCCTGGAGCGACCGGGATATCGCCGAACGGGTCGAACGAATGAGAACGGTGTTGAAGCGGTAGAAAATGGCGCCCCCGGTTTGCGGATTCACCCTATTGTAAACTGTTTTCAAAAACAGGATATTATTTTAGAATCACCCCGACCATGCGGGTGAAGGAGCGATCATGTTCCGCAACATCAAGACGGTCCCCCGTGTGCTGTTCGGTCGAGGAAGCTTTGACCGGCTGAAAGAGATTCTTGCCCCCAAGCGAAGGGAATCGGCCGCTTTTATGGTCTTTCTGATCGACGGAGTGTTTGAGCACCGCCCTCTTGCGGATCGGCTACCGCTGGAGGAAGACGACCGGCTCCTCTGGGTCGATACCACGGAAGAACCCAAGACCGGCGATATCGACCAACTGGTCGCCCGGATTCGGTCCAATGCGGATCGGCTTCCCGGCGGCATCATCGGCATCGGCGGCGGAAGCACCCTGGACGCGGCCAAGGCGGTGTCGCTGCTGCTGACCAATCCGGGGCCGGCTGCCGATTACCAGGGATGGGACCTGATCGAGTTCCAGGCGGTCTATCATGTCGGCGTCCCCACCCTTTCCGGCACCGGCGCCGAGGTATCCCGAACCGCGGTGCTGACCGGACCGGACAAAAAACTGGGCATCAACTCCGACTGCACCACCTTTGACCAGGTGATTTTAGACCCGGAACTGCTTCAGGGGGCGCCGCCGGACCAGCGGTTCTATACCGGTATGGACTGCTTCATCCATTGCGTGGAATCTTTGAAAGGCACTTTTATCAACGCCTTCAGCCGGGCCTATGCGGAAAAGGCCATGGAGTTGTGCCGGGAGGTCTTCCTGGAGGAACCCCCCGATGCCGACGACCAACTCATGATGGCCTCTTATTTCGGGGGCCTGAGCATCGCCTATTCCCAGGTGGGGACCTGCCACGCCCTTTCCTACGGCCTCTCCTTCGTGCTGGGGCTTCACCACGGCCTGGCCAACTGCGTGGCCTTCGACTACCTGGAGGAATATTATCCTCAAGAGGTGGAAACATTTCGCCGAATGATGGATAAACACGACATCCGCCTTCCCCGCGGTCTGACCGCGGACCTGGGGGCGGAGCAACTCACCGAAATGACCGATGTCGCCCTGATTCTGGAGCCGCTCTGGGAAAATGGGCTGGGTAAAGACTGGAAACAGATCATGACCCCGGAAAAAATCAGACAACTGTATCAGAGGATGTAACCATGTGCGGATTTGCAGGAATCGTCTCGATCAAACAGGGGCCGGTGGACAGCGGCCCGGTGGATGTTCAATACCTCAAAGACCTGGTCCGGAAAATCACCGGGAAGGGTTTGGAAAAATGCCGGGAAGAACGGCTGCCGCTGGAGGCCCATTATCTGGGCGGCCCCGAGGTCATCGACCCGCTCTGGGAAAGGGTGCGCTCCCTGAAACAGGACGGGCCCTTTTATACCATTTTTTCCGATAAATCCCTTCAGGATGCGGTCATGAAACTCTCCCGCCGGATTTCCGATTTCATCACCGCCGAAAGCCGAATCCTGACCGACCACATCGGCCACTACGCCCCGGCCGAGGTGGATGCCATGTCCCGCCGCATCGAGGAACTCAAAGACATTCACTGGTGTCTTTCCAAGGAGATCCAGGAAAACGAAGAAAAGATCAAAAATCTGCTCTACCGCAGCCATGCCCCCTTGTCGGTGGTGGCGATCTTCAAACGAATCAACGCGGTCTTAGACAGCCTGGACCGGTTGGAAGTCCGGGGGCGGGATTCCGCCGGCATTTCCGTTCTGTTCATTCTCAGCCGAGCCGAATACGACGGATTTCTAGATACCCTCGACAAGGCCAATTTTTTGGATCAATTCAAGGAGCGGACCACCCGTGACATACTGGTCAATAAAGGGATCGCCGTCAATGAAACCGCCGGGGAGACCGGGGAACCCCGGATGGCCGTCGCCTTTACCTACAAGATCGCCGCCGAAATCGGCAGCCTCGGGGACAACGTGGCCTTTTTACGGGACCAGATCAAGAACGACACCATCCTTCAGGCCACCGTCAATTTCGACTACCGGTATTTCACCGCCCTGGCCCACACCCGATGGGCCTCGGTGGGGGCCATCAGCGAGCCCAACTGTCATCCGGTGGACAACACCACTCAGGTGGTGAAGGTCAACGGAGAACGGGGCATTTTCCATGTCTGCCTCAACGGAGACATCGACAACTACCTGGAACTGAAGCAGGAATTCGAGCGGGACCATGGACCCATACCGCCGGACATTTCCACCGACACCAAAATCATCCCCCTGCAGGTGGAAAAATATGTGCGGGAAGGAAACGATGTGGAAGAGGCCTTTCGCCGGGCGGTCAATGATTTCGAGGGGTCCCACGCCATCTCCATGCACACCGATCTGGCGCCGGGCAAGCTCTTTCTGGCCCAGAAAGGCAGCGGACAGGCCATCTTCATCGGTTTGGCCCAAGACCATTATATGGCCGCCTCCGAGGTCTACGGCTTCATCGAGGAGACCTCCCGGTTCATTAAAATGGACGGGGAAAAAGCGATTCAGGGCAAAGACGGCATGGTTCAGGGCCAGATCATGGTCCTGAATCAGGATTCGGCCGGCGGCGTCGAGGGCCTGCGGGCGCTGTTCTACGACGGCGCCCCCATTGAACTGACCGAAGACCAGGTCAAACAGACCGAATTGACCACCCGGGACATCGATCGGCAGAATTTTCCCCATTATTTTCTCAAGGAAATATCGGAAGCCCCGGCATCGGTAGAAAAAACCTTACAGAACCGATGGCGGATCGTGGACGAAGAGAAGGATCAATACGCCATCACCCTGGATGAGAGCGTCATCCCCGAATCCCTCAAGACGGTCCTGCGCCAAGGCGATATTCACCGCATCTTTTTCGTGGGCCAGGGAACCGCCGGGGTGGCGGCCCAGGCATGTTCCGATATCCTGGAGCATTACATGAACGATCCCTGGCTCCAGATCAAATCCCTCAAGGCGTCGGAACTCTCCGGATTCAAACTTCAGGATGAAGGCCACGGCATGAAGGATACCCTGGTGATCGCCATCAGCCAGTCGGGCACCACCACCGACACCAACCGGACCGTGGACATGGTCCGGGAGCGGGGGGCCCACACCCTGGCCATCGTCAACCGCCGGGATTCGGACATCACCTTCAAAGTGGACGGGGTGCTCTATACCAGCAGCGGCCGGGACATTGAAATGTCGGTGGCCTCCACCAAAGCCTTCTACTCTCAGATCGTGGCCGGGGCCCTGCTCAGCCTCTACCTGGCCCATGTACGGGGCCGGCGCGACGACGACTTCGTCACCCGAGAAGTCCGGGAGCTGCTCAAACTGCCCGAACAGATGCGCAAGGTCCTTCAGATGAAGGCCCAGATCGAAAACTGCGCCCGGCGCACCGCGGTCACCCGGACTTACTGGGCCGCGGTGGGCAGCGGGCCCAACAAGACCTCGGCGGACGAGATCCGAATCAAACTCTCCGAACTCTGTTATAAAACCATCTCCTCCGACTATGTGGAAGATAAAAAACATATCGACCTTTCCTCCGAACCCCTGATCATTGTCTGCGCGGCCGGCACCCGGGGTACGGTCCTGGGCGACATCATCAAAGACACCGCCATTTTCAAGGCCCACAAGGCGATCCCCATCGTCATCACCGACGAAGGGGAACACCGATTCGAGCCCTATGCCGACGAGGTCTTTCATGTACCGGCGGTTCGCGAACACCTCGCCCCCATCGTCAATACCCTGGTAGGCCATATCTGGGGCTATTATGCGGCCCTGGCCATCAACGACGGTTCCCGGTTCCTGTTTACCTTCCGGGAAGAGGTCCAGAGCGCCATCGACGACCACGCCCGGGAAGGGCTGGATGTCTATGAACTGATCCTGGAAAAGAGTTTTCGGGAGAAGATGGCCCGGTTCTACAACACCTTCCGCAAAAAACGGATCGAACAGAGCCTGCCCTCCACCATGGGGATCAATACCTCCGCGGATCTGCCGCTGCTGCTCAAGTATCTGGCCGGAAAGCTGCCGGTCACCGATTTCGAGCTCGATTTCGGCATCAAGGGCACCGCCCGGAACATTCTCGACACCCTGTTCGAGTGTTTGGGGGAATCGATCAACACCATGGCCCGGCCGGTGGACGCCATCAAACACCAGGCCAAAACCGTCACCGTCGGGACCAGCCGAATCAGCGAACGGATCGAGGGCATCCTGTTCGATCTGTTGACGGCCCATCAGTTCAAGATTTCCCAGCTCACCACCACCAATGTCCTGGTCCTGAAAAATCTTCAGAAAATCATCTCGAAAGTACAGGGGCTCTCCCTCTACCGCATACGGGGGCTGACGCTTCTGGGCGAACCCACGGAGGAGACCACCATCGAGGTGGTCGCCCGGGAAGGCACCTCCTCCTCCATTCCGTCCCGGGTGGACCGGGACAATCGGTTGAAGGGTTCCAAGCGGACCATCGTGGCCGAAGGCAATGTCTATATCGGAAAGGGCCGCAAGGATGACCGGTCCATTCTGGTGGTCCCCCTGGTGTCGGACACCCTGTCCACCACCAACATGATCGAAAACCTGATGCTTCTGCACATCTCCTTTAATTCGGAGATTCCGCTCTCGGACAAGGTCAAGGCCCTGGGCGGTAAATACGAAAAGATCAAAAACAATGTCCATGAAAACAGCCTCCCCTGGGAGGACCGGTATCTGGAACTGATCGAAACCGCTGAACTCTTCGGCCGATCCGCTGAAAAAGTGGGGGAATATATCGCTTCTCAATTGAAGTAGCGGAAACCGGAATCGATCGAGGTTCCGATTCGACACCGGTGAAAGGAAAAGACGATCCAATTGGCGGAATCCGACCCAGGCATTCTCTACCGACTCGACCTGACCGACGTGGATGTCATGTCGGTCCTGTCCGAGTTGGATGAGGGGGTCATCATCGCCGACCGGAAGGGCCGGATCATCTACTATAATCAAAAACAGGCTCAGATCGACGACATCGCCCGGGAACATGCCCTCGGCAAGACCATTACCGAACTCTACCACATCACCGAAGAAAACAGCATGATTCTTCGCTGTATGGGAAGGGGAGAACCGATCAAGGGCCGGCTTTTCTTTTATCAGACCCGGCTGGGAAAGGTGGCCAACACCATCCACAGCGTTTTTCCCCTCACCCGAAAAGGCGAAGTCATCGGGGCCATCTGTTTTGTAAAGGATTACAATCTTCTGGAAAAGACGGTCACCACCTCATCGGTGTTGACCCCTCAGAAACGTCGCAAACTCGGCAACGGCACCCGGTATAATTTTACCGACGTCATCGGCGGGGACCCTGATTTTCTCCATGTCCTCAAAATGGCCCGCCTGGCCGCCGATTCCCCTTCTCCCATCATGCTGTGCGGCGAGACCGGCACCGGCAAAGAAATCTTCGCCCAGTCGATCCACAACTACAGCGCCCGCCATTCAAAATGGTTCACCGGCATCAACTGCGCCGCCATTCCCGAGAACCTTCTGGAGGGGCTTCTTTTCGGCACCGCCAAGGGCGCCTTCACCGGGGCCTCCGACAAACCCGGGATTTTTGAAGAGGCCAGCGCCGGGACCCTTTTTCTGGATGAAGTCGATTCCATGCCGGTGGGCCTTCAGGCCAAACTCCTTCGGGTGCTTCAGGAAAAAAAGGTGCGCCGGGTCGGCTCCTCCGAGGAGATCGACATCGACCTCAAGATCATCAGTTCGGTCAACACCGAACCCCACCGGGCCATCAAGGAAGGCATCCTTCGCATGGACCTGTTCTACCGTCTGGGGGTGGTCTACATTCGGATTCCGCCGCTGAGGGAGAGAAAAGCGGACATCGATCTGTTGAGCCGCCACTTCATCTATAAAAACAATCTGGCCCTCAACACCCATGTGCAGTATCTCTCCGAACCGGCCCAGGACCTCTTCCATCAATACCGATGGCCCGGCAATGTACGGGAACTGGAGCATGTCATCGAAGGCGCCATGAACCTGGTCGGACAGGAGGATACCCTGCAACCCG
>JGI12048J13642_10892803_pt1 | contig 25251 bp, 20 predicted proteins | sample ElkSlonscriptome_16_FD_13642 | JGI IMG/M metagenome (IMG submission 13642)
CGTAGATTAAGTCAATATTGATGGAACGAAAACCAAGGGCTCTGGCTTTTTCCAGCACGGACAAGGTAAGTTCTTCGCTTTGAACCCGGTTAACCGCTTTTTGAACTTCGGTATTAAAGTCCTGAACGCCGAGACTGATGCGGTTGAAACCGATATCCCGCAGCGTTGCCAGAATATCGTCATCGGCTTCTCTAGGGTCGATTTCTATGGAATAGTCGCCGCCATCGTCTTCTCGCAACTGAAACAATTCCCGTGTTTTTGCCATTAACTCACGCATTTGCTGTGGCGAGAGAAATGTGGGCGTACCGCCACCCCAATGGAGTTGTTCAACCCGTCTGTTTTTGCCAAACAGTTCGGCTTGCATGGCCATCTCACGATACATCAGCTCCAGGTAAGGCTGGGCTTTTTCCCGCCGTTTAGTCACTATTTTATTGCAGGCGCAGTAGTAGCAGAGTCTGGCGCAGAAGGGGATATGAAAATACAGGGACAGTGGTCGCTGGCTTTGCTGGCTTAGCCTGGCCGCCTGCTGGACCGTTGCCACCGGGAAATCACCACTAAACTCCACCGCCGTTGGGTAACTGGTGTAGCGAGGACCTTGCAGATCGTATTTGCGGATGAGTTGTTCATTCCAATAGATATTGTTCACGTTGATACACCAGTGTTTGTTTAGTTGTAAATAATTTTTTCGTTAGCTTAAATGATAAATTGAATCAGTACATTAAAATGAGCATGGATTAAACGTGCTCGTGCTGTAGCTGTGCTGGTATCTGTAAGCTGTGGCCATTGGGTGTCGGAGGGTGGCTATTATCACCGAACCAGTGGCCCCAATGGACAGGCAAGCTCCAAATACCAAATATAATCAGAATGCTGGCGAATACCCTGCGAACTGACAGTTTGCTGAAAATACGTCTGAGCTGATAAGCAAACAAACCCGCAGCCATCATGGATGGTAGGGTGCCGACCCCAAAACCGAACATTAGCAAGCCCGCCAGCTTGGGGTCCGCTGACGACATCGACCATGTCAAAGCGGAGTAGACCAATCCACAGGGCAACCAACCCCAGAGCATGCCCAAAGCGAAGGTCGCTTTAAGACCATTACTTTGCCTGAACTGATTGGCTACCGGTGACAATTTTTGCCAAAGCTTTGCACCCAAGCGTTCTATTTTGCCCAGCCCAGCCCACCACTGACCCACATACAGCCCCATAAGAATCAGCATCATTGCGGCCAGGCCGCGCAGCAGTACAAATAAGGTGGAATTCATGGCTAAGGTCGCGCCGATAGCGCCCGCTAATAAACCAATCAAGGTGTAACTCAGCAGGCGACCGCCATTAAAGGTCAATAACTGAGGTAGCAAAAAGGCCCGGCCGGGTGGTTGACTCACTATTGCAGATGCTGAACCCTTCATTCCAGTATCTGTAATATCCACCGCCAGGTTTTGTTGGTCGTGGCTCGATGAATTATTGTCTGCTTTGGTATCTGACCCGGATTGATATGTGCCTTGACTAAAAGACTGGGCGCTGGCAATGCCGCCACACATACTTAAACAATGACTACTGCCCATCAGGCCAATTAGAACGGCGCTGGTAAACAGAATAGGCTCTTGCATGGTCTGTTGGCCCTGAAAAAAAGGATTATTGTTTAGTCTCGCAAGTGTCGGCTGGTCCGGATTGGTCTTTCGGAATCATGTGCTGGTCGTCTTCAAACAAGATGCTGTGTGCTGGACCTTCCAAATCATCATATTGTCCAGAATTTACGGCCCAGCGGAATATCATGACCGCCACTGTGACGATAACGATTGATAAGGGTATAAGAGCAAATAGAATTTCCATAACGAGGTGACTGCTTAGTATTAACTGATAGGCTTTATTATAGTGATTCTGCTTGGGTTTTATTAATTTTGTCGCCGACCCTGAGGGTTAGCGAGTGGCCATCACCGCAGTCGGGGTTTCTTCCCGAGGTAGCGATGGTTGCGCTGGTGCTTTTTTTAGCCTCAGTGCATTCAGCACCACCAGCAGTGAACTGGCTGACATGCCGATGGCCGCTGCATAGGGTGGCACATAGCCCAGTGCAGCCAAAGGCAGTGCGGTGAGGTTGTAGGTGATCGACCAAATGACGTTTTGGCGGATGATACGATAGGTTTGCCGGGCTTTCTCGCAGGCATAACTGAGCGTATTCAAATCCCCATTGAGAATAATTGCATCCGCTTTTAGGCGGGTCAGATCGGAGGCATTGTTCATAGCGATGGATAAATGGGCACCGGCCATCACTGGCACATCGTTAATGCCGTCTCCCACCATCGCGATGGAATCTCCGGACTGTTGCAATGCTTTCACTTGTTCTAGTTTTTGTTGAGGTGACAAGCCTTTGTGGAAGTGGCGGATGCCCAAGGTGTTGGCGGTGTGCTCGACCATCGCTGAGGTATCCCCAGAGAGGATAGTGATGGTCATTGGCCGGTCTGTCAGATAATTAATCACTGCCGGTGCCGATGGGCGCAGGCGGTCGCTGAGGTGGAAAATGCACAGCAGCAGCTTGTCTTTGCTGAGATAGAGGGGTTGTAAATTGCCCTCGCGCTGCAAAGCTTGTTCTTGATCAGTTGACACCGAAGGCTTGCCGCCAACCGCGAAATCCGCCCGCCCGAGACGGTAGCTCGCCCCATTAATGGTTGCTTCCACGCCATAGCCGGTTTTATGGTGGATTTGGGTAGCGGTTATTTTTTTTGTTGTCCCTTTTAGTGCTTTAAAAAGTCTGGCGATGGGATGGTGGCTATCCGCTTCCAAAGCAGCGGCAATTGCTGTTAATTCGTCCTCATGCAAATCGCTGACATTAGTAATTTTTTCGATACTGAGTTCGCCCCGAGTCAACGTGCCGGTCTTGTCAAAGACAAAGTGATCAATGCTGGCCAAGGTTTCCAGCACTTGCCCTCGGGTGATAATAAAGCCTGCTTCACGCAGTGCCGTGGTGGCCACCGTCAGAGCCGTCGGAGTGGCTAATGACAAGGCACAGGGGCAGGTCACTACTAACACGGCGAGAGTAATGGTAAAGGCGTGTTCTGGCGCGATTTGCCACCAGCTAAAGGCGACGATGGTGGCAATGATTAAAACTCCTGCGACGAAAAAGCTGGCTACCCGATCCGCCAGCGCGGCGATTCGGGGGCGCTCATTCAGAGCCCGGTCTACCAAACGATTGATAGTAGATAAATGGGACTGTGCTCCAATCGCCGTCACTTCTACCAGAATTTTATCCTCAATATTGACACTGCCACTGAGTACTTGTTCACCTGGCTTGCGGGGCTGGGGCAGGAACTCTCCGGTCAAAGCTGCTTCATTGATCTCGGTTGTTCCCGAACGGATGATACCATCCACCGGTATCAATGTGCCGGGTTTAATCTCGATCCAATCACCGGGCTTTAGTTCATCACAGGCGATCAGTTGACCATGGCTTTGATCGTTAGCGTTATGGTTGACAGTAGTGCTTTCAAATTGGCTGTCAATATTGTTGTCAACAACATGGCTGGGTTTGACCCGGCGCACAAAGCCGGGGTCGGAGCTGCGGATTTGCGCCTGGCTGCGGGCACTGCGGGAGCGTGCACTGGCTTCCAGATACCTTCCTAGTAACAGGAAAAAGGTGAACATGCAGACCGAATCGAAATAGACTTCCTCGCCGCCAAACAGTGTCACCCAGGTGCTGGCAGTAAAGGCGCCACCAATGGCCAGCGCCACTGGTACATCCATGGTCAGGTGGCGGACTTTGAGATCGCGCAGGGCGGCACTGAAAAAGGGGCGCGCCGAATAGAACAGCACCGGACAGGCCACCAGCAAACTGACATAGCGAAAAAAGCCAACAAACTGGTCTGAATCAACATCAATGCCAAAATACAGAGGCAGAGCGAACATCATGTTTTGCATCATGCCAATCCCTGCCACACCCAAACGAATCAAATGAGTTTTTTGCTGGGCATTGAGACGCTTTTCTTCAGCATCCGGGGAAAATGGGTAAACTTTAAAGCCCAGTTGTTGTATTGCCCGGAAAATCCGGCTCAGTTGGGTGGTGGATTGCTGCCAGACCAGTTCAGCCCGATGAGTAGTCAGATTAACCCAAAACTCATTGACGCCAGCGAGTTGGCGCACAAACTGTTCGATTAGCCAGACACAGGCGGCGCAGGTAATGCCGTCAATCGCGAGTTCGATGCGATAAGTTGCCGAGGCTTCCTCAGTGTTTGTCTTTTTTGCCGAAGCGGGGTCAGTGACAGGCTGGGAGTCAGCTGTAAAAGCCTTAGTGGGATTGGGTTTCGGTGTTTGTGGTGCTGATGCCCCCGCAGTGACGGGTTGTGCAATTTTGCGCAAAGTCTCTGGGCGGTCAAATAGGGCTAATAACTCTTCATCTTCTGAGCCGGGTTGCTCAGGTATGCTCAAATTGTTACTACGGAATTTATAAAACTGATCAAACCCACCCGCCAGGATAAGTTGTGCCACGGCCTGGCAGCCTAAACAGCAGACGGGATAGCAGGCATCGCCCACCTTGATAGTCAGATCAACAAAACGGGGTACCACATTATTGCAATGGTAGCAACGAGGCGTTTCAGCCATGGTTAAAGTAGTGAGGCAGCAGTCGTGGAGCTGTCCTTTGGTACGGCCGGAACAAGAGGGATTGGCTGTGAAGAAGGTAACCAGGATTCACCTTTTAAGCGCCATTGGGTTTCTGGATCTGTCAAATGGAGATAGCGACGCCCTGCTTTTAGCGCGGGAAATTCACCGATATAAGCGTCGCCATAGGCGAGCAGGGTCAGCGTCATATCTGCATTAGCGAGAGTTGGATGGATAAGCAGCAGGGTGACGGAAGCGGGTTGGATAAACTCTGAATTAGCAGTCAGTTTCACCACAATCTGACCTTCATTTAAAGTCGCAACGCCTTGCAAACCGAGTTGTTTTGCCAATTGGTCTTTTTTGAGTTCAAAGTTGATTGCTCTGCCTTCTTTGTAGTAGTCATCCTTGACCAGAGAGTCACGGCCTGTTACCGCCAGTGTTATCATGATGATGCCGAGAACTACGGAAGTGGCAGGAATCCCTATAATCAACCAAACCCATTTTTCTTTGTGCCATGGATTATTGGGAGGGGTGTTAGGGTTGACGGTATTACTCATGGTTGGAACAGCGAAACAAGCATTAACGCTCCTCGACAGGTCCGAGAAACCGACTTTCTACTGCAAAGGTTTCATCAGGATTATCCTGCGGTCTCAGGGTGAAAATAATATCGGTATTACTTTGCTGGATGTTACTGGGGTTTACTTCGACCCCAACCGGAATGGAGCCAATATCAGCGGCTGGCACAACAAATTCGGTATTGCCAATGATCCGCATATCTTTTAGCCCGGATACACTGAGTTGAAAGGTTCGGGGCTCTTTGCTCATGTTGACGACTTTTAGCGTGTAAGCATTCTCGATATAACCCCTGGCTGAGGTTTGGTAGAGCGACCCACGATCTCTGAGCACTTCCAGTTCAACCGCATCGCGGATGCCGAGTTTTATGGAGAAAGCGACTACCATAATCAGAAACACCACGGCATAACCGATGGTTCTGGGTCGCAGCAATTTTGAGGTTTTATTTTCCAGTTGTTGTTCCGTGGTATAGCTAATCAAGCCTCTGGGATAGGCCATTTTGTCCATCACAGAATCACAAGCGTCAATGCACTTGGCACAACCAATACATTCGTATTGCAAACCGTCGCGTATATCAATGCCAGTCGGGCAGACCTGTACACATAAGCCGCAATCCACACAATCACCCAAGCCAAGTTTTTTGTAATCACTGGTTTTTTTGCGACTGCCCCGGGCTTCACCCCGTTGCGGATTATAGGAAACCACCAAGGTGTCCGGGTCGAACATCACGGACTGAAAACGCGCATAGGGACACATATACAAGCAGACTTGCTCGCGCATCCAGCCCGCGTTGAGGTAGGTGGCTATAGTAAAAAAGACAATCCAGAAAGCGGCCCAGCCAGACTCCAGACTGAAGGTGATCAAATCTGGCACCAATTCGCGGATAGGATAGAAATAGCCGACAAAGGTGAGACCTGTGGCGAAGGCCACGGCAACCCAGGAAGCGTGTTTTAAGGCTTTTTTCTTGATCTTATCCCGGTCCATCTCGCTATCATCTAGCTTGATGCGCTGATTACGGCTACCCTCAAAGTATTCTTCCAGCCACATAAAAATAAAGGTCCAGGCTGTTTGTGGGCAAGTGTAGCCGCACCAGACTCGGCCAAAGAGGGTGGTTATAAAGAACAGACCAAAAGCACAAATAATCAGCAGCCAGGAAAGCAACACGAAATCCTGTGGCCAAAAAGTTGCACCGAATATATGAAACTGGCGTTCGGGCAGATTGAAGTGAACAAGTTGTTGGCCATCAATACTGATCCAGCAGATGGAGAAATACATGGCCATTAATAACCACAATGAAACCGTACGTACTTGTTGAAATAGTCCCTTTACTTTCTTTACGTAGATCTTTTTGCGGTCTTCGTAGAGATCAACCGTCTTCGGTTGATACAATTCAGCGGTTTTATGATCGAGGTTTTTAGCCGGGATCTTAGCGCTCATTAGGGTCTCTCACAGACATCAGATTCGCAGTATTAAGAGTATAAAGGTAAACCTGGCTAATGGCCTCTTGGGCAGTTCGTTAACCAGAATTTTGGTGCTTACAGAGATTCTTGCCATGATCACTGAACAGTATTGGATGCAAGCCTTAGCGATGGAACGAACAGGTCACTTTTCCGCCGACTTATCCAGAGATAAGCTGTAGACATAAGCCGTTAGCAGATGCACCCGATCTTCTCCGAGTTGTTCCAAAAACGCTGGCATCACTCCGGCCCGGCCATCCCGGAGGCTTGTTTCTACCATTTGTTGGGTGCCGCCATATAACCAAATGCTATCAGTGAGATTGGGGGCTCCCAAAGCATGATTGCCTTTGCCTTCAGTACCATGACACACAGCACAGTTAGTCTGATAAAGACTTGCCCCTCTCGCTGCTAATTCCGTGTCGATAGTTTCTTGCCCACTTAACTGCCTGACATAATGAGCTACCTGGGTAATACCCTGGTTGCCGATAATGGCCTGCCATGCGGGCATAGCGGCAACTCGCCCATTTAACAAAGTTTCTTTTATTTTTTCCGGGGAACCACCGTAGAGCCAATCATCGTCCGTTAAGTTAGGAAAGCCGAAACTCCCTCGTGCGGTTGAACCATGACAGACAGCGCAGTTGTTAGAATACAGTCGTTGGCCCATAGCCACCGCATGATAATCTTGCGCCAAGGCTTCTACAGGTTGGCTAACTAGTTCGGCGTAGATGGGTTCATATCTCGCTTTGGCTTCATCTACTTGTGCCTGCCACTGGTTTTCCTGGGTCCAACCCAGCAAACCTTTATAGGACCCTAAGCCCGGATACAGAGCCAGATAAATCAGCGCAAACACAATCGTCCCAATAAACATATACAACCACCACTTGGGTAGTGGATTGTCATATTCTTCGATGCCATCAAAGCTATGGCCCAGGGTTTCCTCTGTTTCTTCCTGGTGTGGCTGACTTTTGCGAGTGGCCCATAACAGCCAGTAACAGCCGAAAATAGATCCTAGCGAGATGACCGAAATCCAAACGGTCCAAAAAGTACTCATTGCTTTTTTGTCCCCAACGTTTTTAAAGTTCTGGCATTGGTTTCTTCATCAGCAAAGGGAAGGTCGGCGGCTTCGTCAAAACTGCTCTTTCGTTTGCTGCTGTAAGCCCATATGATGAGACCAATAAATGCGATCATCAAAACTAATGAGATCAGTCCGCGCACAGTGTTTATGTCCATAGCGTATTACCAACTGTTGCTTCAGCTAAGGTGAGTTTGGCTTTGTTTGCCATGCATTACATTACCTCTGAATTTTCTTTTCACTCAATCAACGTTTAGTACTTACAATCAACGTTTAGTACTTAGTACGGTGCCAAGCTGCTGAAGGTAGGCCACTAGCGCTTCAATTTCATATTTACCCTCGACCATCGCCTTAGCTCCGGCAATATCCTCGTCGGTATAGGGTACGCCCACGATTCTCAGTGCATTCATTTTAGCTGCCGTGTTATCACCGCTCAGTTGATTGTCAAAAAGCCATGGAAAAGCGGGCATATTGGATTCGGGCACTACATCTCTGGGGTCGTAGAGGTGAGCACGATGCCAGGCATCGCTGTAGCGGCCGCCGACCCGGGCGAGATCAGGGCCGGTGCGCTTGGAGCCCCACAAAAACGGGTGTTCATAGACCGATTCGCCGGCCACTGAATAGTGCCCATAGCGCTCGGTTTCTGAGCGGAAGGGTCTGATCATCTGGGTATGGCAGACGTGGCAACCCTCGCGGATATAAATATCACGACCTTCCAGTTCCAGTGCGTTCACTGGTTTCAGTCCTGCAACTGGGGTGGTAACTTCTTTGGTGAAAAACAAAGGGAACACTTCGACTAAGAAGCCAAAACTGATCACCACAGCAATCAGTGGGATCATTAAGCCAAGGTTTTTCTCAATTACTTCATGTTTCATGTGTCAAGCTCTCCCTCAAGCCGGTTGGGTAGCAGTTTGGGGGGCATTATCCAGCGATACTGCATCTTTTTGGCGAATGGTTTTGTAGACGTTGTAGGCCATGATCAGCATGCCAGTGAGGAATATTGCACCGCCCAAGGCCCTTACCGCATATCCCGGATAGCTGGCTTTTAGTGCCTCCACAAAGCTGTAGGTCAAGGTGCCGTCCTCGTTGACTGCTCGCCACATCAAGCCCTGCATAATGCCATTGACCCACATCGAAGCAATGTAGAGAACCGTGCCGATGGTGGACATCCAGAAGTGCACGTTGATCAAATTAGTGCTGTACATAGCGGTTAGCCCATACAAGCGGGGAATCAGATGATAAAGTGCACCGATAGACACCATGGCTACCCAGCCAAGAGCACCGGAGTGAACATGGCCTACGGTCCAGTCAGTATTGTGTGACAGCGCATTCACCGTTTTTATGGACATCATGGGGCCTTCAAAGGTCGACATGCCATAAAAGCTGAGTGATACCACCAGAAAGCGGAGAATTGGATCGGTCCGCAGTTTATGCCAAGCGCCTGACAAGGTCATGATGCCGTTGATCATGCCGCCCCAGGACGGAGCCAGCAGAATCAGAGACATTACCATGCCGATGCTCTGTGCCCAGTTAGGCAGTGCACTGTAGTGCAAGTGGTGAGGACCGGCCCAAATATAAATACTGATCAAAGCCCAGAAATGGACAATGGATAAGCGGTAACTGTAAATCGGGCGTTCCGCTTGCTTAGGCACAAAATAGTACATAATGCCGAGGAAACCGGCAGTTAGGAAGAAGCCGACTGCATTATGTCCGTACCACCACTGCACCATGGCATCGATAGCACCAGGATAAGCTGAGTAAGATTTCATGAAAGACACGGGTATAGCCATACTGTTGCCAATATGTAAAACCGCAACGGTTATAATGAAGGCACCAAAAAACCAATTGGCGACATAGATGTGTTTCATTTTGCGCTTAGCAATGGTGCCAAAGAAAACAATGGCATAGGAGACCCAAACCACGGCTATCAGGATATCGATAGGCCATTCCAGTTCTGCGTATTCTTTGGCCGATGTTAATCCTAGTGGCAAGGTAATCGCTGCTAGTACGATGACCAATTGCCAGCCCCAAAATGTAAAGGCTGCCAGGGTATCGGAAAACAAGCGTGCCTGACTCGTGCGTTGCACCGCATAGTAAGAGGCGGCAAAGAGCGCACAACCACCGAAAGCGAAGATAACTGCATTAGTATGCAGGGGTCTCAAGCGACCAAAATGGAACCAGGGAAATTTAGTATTTAATTCGGGCCAGACCAGTTGAGCGGCGATGAGCACACCCACTGACATGCCAACAATTCCCCAGACAACTGTCATAATCGCAAATTGCCGCACTACCTTATAGTTGTATGTTTCGTTAGCGCTTGTGGTATTCATTTCTGACTCTTACCTTTCCTGAATTTGGTTGAAAAAGGCGCGTATGCTATTGATAGCCCGAACTTATTGGCAGAGTTACTGCGCTTTTTTCTGATCGGCGTATCTGGCTGATTTGTCTGCTCACTTGCAGAGATGACCAATTCAACAGGTTTTATCTGCGGACCAGGAGCATAAAAGTCGGCGATCTGCAAAGTCAAACTTTCCGAGGAGAAACCCTATCAAATATGAGGGTTGCCATAAATTGATGTAGATCAAGACTGCTCGTCTAAGTCTCTTATTCCTGTCAGCTCGTCAAACATGCTTGTCCGTTATTCATGTATGGCAGTTAATATAGTAACTATATATCAATCTAGCCAGCTCGCAGCCACAATTGATATTGGCATTTATGCCAGGAAGGTGGCTGGCAAAAGGCAGCTAATAAAGTGAGTGTTAGCGCGGCGTACTGACTGGGCATTAGCAGGAAAATCGAGGATAAGCAAAGGGGGCTGTAGCTGGTAATGTCGTTGACAATCGGCTACAGCCATTTCGGCTAATGCAGTTCAGTGTTATATGGTAACGGGTGCAGCGCTTAGTTTTTCCGCTAGGTTACAGGCCATATTTACGGACCGCTGAGGGACTATAAACAGGCCTGAACAAAAGGCTGGATTGGGGGACTCTGTCCGCTTAGGAATGTTCCAAAATCGTCACCTTTTCATCTCCCACCAACAGAGTTTTAATGTTGTCCATCATGGCTTTACGCTGCAATGAGTTTTGCCAGGCCTGCCAGTCCGCGGCGCTGCGCCATTTTGTCCAGATAATCCTTTTGTGAGGATTGTCCACATCACGCAGGGATTCACCTGCAATAAAACCTGGAATCTGCACGGCTTGTTGAAGAATGCTACGGGCATTGCTCTCGTAATGATCAAGTAGAGTGTCTTCAACTAGGCGTTCAATTAGTACACAAATCATGACTGGTTTCCTCGCGTTTAGATTAAAAATTGCGTTATTCTACACTTAATTGCTCAGAGTCTTAGGCTTATTTAGTTGGTCCTGCTTTATTCCCGTTTTGCCAGTGAGAGTCAAGTAAGGTCAACTGTTAGGCAGTCTTTGGACTGGCTGTAAAATCAGCGTTTATCGCATTATGATATGACCAGGCAGCTTAATTCCAATTTCACTTTTATCATTTACTCTGTCACCATTTATTCAAGGGTCACGAATAGTGTCTGCAGTGCAGATTAAGGCAGAGTGTTCTAATGTTCATTCTCACTGCGGAGGGTGGGTGCAGGCTTGGGATCAACATGGCAGAACGAAAAATAGCGGGGGTTAGTGTTGTCTTGCATTGATGAGAGACTTGATGTTATGGGCTTAATTTGTCCAGAACCGGTGATGATGTTGCACAATAAAATCCGCGATATTGCATCGGGACAAGTACTGGAAGTGGTTGCAACCGATCCGTCAACACAAAGAGATATTCCCCGTTTTTGTGATTTTCTCGGTCATGAATTGATCAGCAAAACCTCGGAGGATGATCGGTTTATTTATGTTATTAGAAAAGCCTGAATGCGGATATTTTGGATGGCATTCAAATCGTCTCGAAAACAATGCTTAATCTCAACATAGCCGGTTTGCTTGAAGCCAGCGTTGCTGTCATTAGATGATTTTTAGCATCTCTTTTTTTGGTACTTCGTTTTTCCAGCACATCCTTTTTTTGTGCATTGTTTTTTAGTTCATCGTTAAATTAGTTCTTGCGTTGCCAACCTTAAGAGCATTTATAACTTCGGCAGTGGTCAAAATCTGTGACAGAACCTGTGGTGCCTGGCCGGGCGGATAAACCACATATAAGGGCACACCATTGCGTCCAAAAGAAGCCAGATAGTTGGTTATTGCTGGGTTGTCGTTGGTCCAGTCACCTTTTACATAGATAATATCACTGGAGGCTAGCAGGCTAGCCACTGGATCAAGACTAAGTACGGTTTGTTCGTTAACCAGGCAACTGACGCACCAATCAGCAGTGACATTGACGAAAACCGTCTTGCCCGTCTTGCGCCAGTCATCAAGGCGTTCGGAATCAAAAATTTCATAGGCTTGCGCACCAGCCGCGACCTGTGCTGATGCAGTATTATGCAGTGCCTGGTTATTCAGCATCCATAGAGAAATCGCCACACTGACAACACCGGTGCTCAGTGCCAGACCACGAATACTCCGGGTTTTTGACTGGGCATATTTGTAAAGCCAGATACTAAAAGCCAAGCCGATCAAACCGAGTAGCACTAATGACATACCCTCCACACTGGTTTGCCTGCCCAAAACCCAGAGCAGCCACAAGGCAGACAAAAACATGGGGAAGGCCAGCAATTGCTTGAAGGTATCCATCCATGGACCCGGTTTGGGTAGTAGTTTTGCGGTGGCTGGCAAAAACCCTAGCAGTAAAAAAGGGAAGGCCATGCCCAGCCCCAAGGCTATAAAAACCGTGATGGCTTCGATGGTAGGTAAGGTGATTGCGTAACCCAGCGCTGACCCCATAAACGGAGCGGTGCAGGGGCTGGCAACCACGACAGCTAATGCGCCGGTAAAAAAAGATCCACGATTGCCCCCGGAAGCGGTGAGCTCTTCTCCCACGCCCATCAGCCGGGCACCGGGTTGAAGCCATCCCACCAGGCTCAGTGCGACTAAGAAAAACAGATAGACCATTAAGCCCACAAACCAAGGGGACTGTAGTTGGAAACCCCAGCCAATGTGTTCTCCACCGTTTCTTAAGGTTATAAGAGCGATGGCGATCAGACAGAACAGGGAGACTACTCCGGCCGTGTAAGCCAGTGCCTGTAACTGGTTTGACTTGTTGTCCCGTTGAGACGATTTTGCTAAGGCCAGGGCTTTTAAGGAGAGCACCGGAAATACGCAAGGCATGAGATTGAGAATGAGGCCGCCAATAAAGGCGAATAGCAAGGCTGACCAAAGCCCTATTCCAGTCATACCAGAAGGTGGGAGCGCACGTAAGACTCCCTCTAATGCCTGGTTTGCAAGTGCGCCCTCGCTGATAGAGGTTGCATCGTACGCTCCGTTTGCCGGTGCACTCTTATTAATTTGACCACTATTACTGAGTCCATCGCTAGCTGAGGTTGAGTTTGCTGGACTAGCCGATGGGTTCGCTGATTGTTCATCAGAACCGACAAAAAGAGCCTGACGTTTTTGCGGTGGGTAACATAGCCCAGCTTCCGCGCAACCTTGGTAGGTAATGGCGAATTTTGCTTCACTATTGGGAGCTTTTATGGCGGGAACGCGAACTTCCACAAAATCATAAAACACCCGGACCAAACCAAAGTATTCGTCTTGCTTCTCCTTGCCTTGTTTCGACCAAAGCGGCGATTCGAAGGTTGTGGTGGTTTTATCCGCTGCTATATCCATACTTTTTTTATAGAGATAATAGCCCTCCGCAATATCCCAGCGAATGACTAAGTCGTTTCCCTCTACCCTCGAACTCAGCACATAAGCCTCATCAACCGGCAAAAAGACAGGCTCTTCAGCTGCAAAAGAGGAAAAGGTATCTTGCGTGTTACCGAAAAAATTTTGCTCGGCAAGAGAACTTTCAGCTAGCGATAGCAAGCCGAAAAGAAGTAGTGGTACAAGCAAATGTAAGCTTAGACGGGGACTGGACTTCATACGGAATGGTCTGAATTATTTCGGTTCGATCAACTTCAGACATGATAGCAAGGCTTTGGTTCCTTTCTGGAACGATTTTAGTAGTTTCCAGCAGGGTTACATGAGTTTAATGATGGTGATAGTCTTTTTTTTATCTTCCTGCTTAGTTAGTCTTTCTTTTAATTACTTAAGACTCGCTGATTTTTTCGTCAAAGACGGTAACTCTGCGTTATAAACTGCGGATGATTTACAAGTTAAATTCTAAACATAGTGAGCGGACCAGTGGCCTGCACAGCGGATTCTCTTATCCAGGTTTTTAATCAGGCTTTTGCCGAATCGGAGTCCACATTGCTGGTAAAGGGCGGCGACGAGCCGGTTTATTACCCGGCGGGTTGTGCTCAGAATCCGGGTTCATTCCATCAGATTTTGTTTGCTCATGGCTATGTTAACAGCGCGCTCCATGAAGTGGCTCACTGGTGTATTGCGGGACGGGAGAGAAGAAAACTAGTCGATTACGGTTACTGGTATCATCCAGACGGCCGCAGTTCATCCCAGCAACGCTGCTTTGAAAAGGTTGAGATCAAGCCGCAAGCCCTCGAATGGCATTTTGCTAAAGCTTGTGGTGTCGGCTTTCGGGTCAGTCTTGATAATCTGAACAATCCTCACCAGCATTTATTAATGGACAGCTCAGCTAAATTTAAACAGGCCGTTTCAGATCAGGCCATCAGCTATGTGCAAAAAGGTTTGCCCGAGCGCGCCGCTTTGTTTAAGAAGATATGTGCTGAGGCTTTTGGAAGCTATGCTGTTCCCGATGGCGAAGCAAAATCAGGTGACCCGACATTGACGGGGAAGGTTGTCGGCACAGATTTTTGTGTCAGTCAGCTTTGATGGGGGTCTTAGTGGGTGAAGACTCTGAAGTTAGTATCAGAGTCTCCCTGGAAAATCGCATTTGTAATCAAAAGTCCAGCCTTTAAACTTGTCTAAAAAAAACAGATGGCTGCCCCGGCAGCGATCTGCCTTGCAGTAAATATTCGGTTGTATTAATGAAGCGTTGGCAAATGCAAGCTCTTCCTTATATGATGCCCTGTATTTTGTGGGTCGTGAGCCGTATTGAGCGGGTGTATCCGAACACTTTTAATGGTGAGATAACGTAGTCCTATGACCGATGAAAACAGCACGGGCGATACAACGCAGCCAACGTCAGAAATTAATACACATTCAAACTTAAAGCCCAATTCAGCAAGTAAAGTTGGTTCAGAGATTGATACCGGAGCAGATATAAAAAACGGCTCAGATACTCAGCCGACTACAGAAAACCAAGTGGAGACGGATGCCGGGGAAGCGTCAGAAACTCCGGTAGCCTTTGCTGAGTTGCCTCTTCATAAGAATATCTTGAAGACCACAACAGAGCTTGGTTTCAGTCACTGTACTCCGATTCAGGCGCAGACTTTGCCACATACTCTCCTGGGGGCTGATTTAGTTGGTCAGGCGCAGACGGGGACTGGAAAAACCGCCGCATTTCTTATCACTATTCTGCAGCGGTTGCTGGATAATCCCTTGCCTGCTGAGGAGCAATATTCCAGTGAGCCCAGAGCGTTAGTGGTGGCACCCACCAGAGAATTGGCGCTGCAGATTGAAAAAGATGCAAAGAAACTCGCTAAAGGTTCAAGGCTCAGCATTGTATCTGTGATTGGTGGAACTCAGTTGGATCGCATGCGCCAGCAATTACGTGAGCAACGGGTTGATTTGTTAATTGCTACACCGGGTCGTTTATTGGATCATTTCTCTAATAAGGATATATACCTCGATGCAATTGAAGTGCTGGTGCTGGATGAAGCAGATCGCATGTTGGACATGGGGTTTATTCCCGATGTGAAACGGATTGTTAACGGAACTCCCAAGGGGCGACAGACCTTACTTTTCAGTGCCACCTTTAGTGAGGATATTCTCAATTTGGCAAGACGCTGGACTGTTAATCCAGTGGAAATCATTTTAGTTTCCGACATAAAGCCAGCGGATACGGTTGACCAACGGGTCTATATGGTTGAGCATTCAGCAAAAAGGCGGTTATTGCTTAATCTGTTAAAAGACTCGGATGCATCCCGGGTTATCATTTTTTGCAACCGGAGGGATGAAACCCGTCAACTATGCGATTTCCTCAACCGGCGGGGAATACGCAGTGAAATGATTTCAGGAGAGTTACCCCAGCATAAACGGGTGAAGACTTTGGAGCGTTTTCGTAAAGGTGATTTTCAGGCATTGGTAGCGACTGATGTGGCGGGTAGGGGAATCCATATTGATGATGTTTCCCACGTGGTCAATTACAACCTGCCGGAAGACCCGGAAGACTACGTGCACCGGATTGGCCGCACCGGCCGTGCCGGCGCTTCAGGCACTTCTGTGAGTTTTGCCTGTGAAGACGATTCGTTTTTAATTCCTGAGTTGGAAAAGTACTTGGGGCAAGAGTTGAAATTATTGCATCCCGGACCTGAATTGCTGAGCTAGCTTGTTTCATAGGATTAGGAATAGGAATAGGAATAGGAATAAGAGCAAGAATAGGAATTAAAAAATAGGAAAAGTCGCAGCGGTGGATGTGTTGACCTTGCTGTGAAGGTTTAGCGATCGTTGTATCGTACTTGGTATTGTTCTTAAGTTTTAACTGGATAGACTCCATCGATCCTTTGCCGCATTGACTCTTCGCTAGTTAGTTTTCATCCTGAAACGGCTTCTATGCCGTTTCGCGGAGTCGCAAAGTAAAATGTCGATTTTACTTTGCCCGCAAAATCAATCGCTTAGGCGATCGATTTTGGCAGTACTTCCTTGTACTGCGTTAGTGCCCATCAAAAACTGTCGTTTCTGGATGAGCACTAGTTAATATCCCCCGGAGTCGCACCTATGAATATTGTCGCCGACGAAAATATACCCCTGTTAAGAGAATTCTTTGGTGATTTAGGTGCTCTCTACCCTTATCCAGGAAGAAGCCTGAATGCCGATCAAGTCGCTGAAGCCGATGTGTTATTGGTCAGATCAGTGACTCAGGTAAATGAAGTTTTGCTGAAGCATAACCGGCGGATAAATTTTGTGGGTTCAGCCACCATCGGTCTCGATCATGTGGATACTGACTATTTGCGCCGGAGGCAGATTCCATTTGCTAACGCACCGGGATGTAATGCTCAGTCGGTGGTTGAGTACGTCATCAGCGCCTTGGTTATACTAGCTGAACGGCAAAACTATCGGTTATCGGATAGAAGCGTCGGTGTTATCGGAAGAGGGCAGATTGGTTCCCGGCTCGTCACGGCTCTTAGCTCATTGGGTGTCACCGTGAAAGCTAACGATCCACCAAAGCAGAGCCAGGGGGAGCAGGGATTGGCGGAGCTGGAAGAGGTGTTGGCCTGTGATATTGTTAGTCTGCATGTGCCATTGGTTACCGACGGTGCTCATGCCACATACCAATTGATCAATGCAGAACATCTAAAGCAGTTTAAACCGAGCAAGGTTCTGATTAATACCAGTCGTGGTGAAGTTATTGATGAACGAGCGTTACAGCAACAGCTTGACCGTGCAAGGGGCCCCCTGCTGGTATTGGACGTGTACAAAGGCGAACCCCGCATAGATCCTGTCACGGTGAATTCATGTCTTTTTGCAACTCCCCATATTGCTGGCTATAGTCTTGAAGGAAGAACCAAAGGCACTGAGATGCTCTATCAGGCGTTCTGTCGGCTCGTCGGATTACCCATCAGACATCAAGCAGCCACTTTTATGCCAGAAGCCGGGTTGAAACAATTGGTTTTTTCCGCCCATGCAGACCCTGACGATATACTGCGGACTTCCATACTTAGTTGCTATGACCTGCGCAGAGATGATGGTTTGCTTCGACATTCAATAGGTCCGGAAGCTGACCAAAGGGCAAGGGCCTTTGATCAATTGCGCAGAGGTTATCGACAGCGCCGCAGTTTTTCAAATACATTGGTTACCGTATCGGGCCAAGCACATGCCGCTACCCGGGCTGCTTTGGCTGCTGTCGGATTCGCCGTCGAAGCTGAATAAATTGAGTAGATAAGATGGATTCAAGTGAGCTGACCCGGGCGTTGGATTTTGAATTGCCCTTTGAAAAACTGGGTCTTGCAGTGGGCGCTCCGTTGAATCTTGAGGCGGCAGAATTGCAGTTAAAATACCGGGTTAAACTGATCGGTTACTATCCCGGCCACAGCATTATTGTTTCCTCACCAGTAATTGAAGGCAAGCAGGTGGTGGTCAATAAAGACCGACCGTTCAAAGTCAGATCGTTGGCTAAAAACAACGCTTTTGCTTTCCAAACAACCGTTAAAGCCGTTGCTTTGCAGCCCTTTCCTTATATCCATCTGGATTACCCAAAGGCAATGGTCACCCTGCAGGTTCGCAATGCTGACCGCTTGCAAGTCAGTCTCAACGCCCGTATTACCAGTGAGTTTGATCTTGGTAATGGTGAGTGGCCAAAACTTGGCTTGATCTATAATTTAAGTAAAACAGGCGCTGGTATTCGCTGCAATGACTCTCTCGGTGACAATGGTGATGAGGTGGTGGTGCATTTTCCGGTGGTGGTGGCAGGAGTGACGAAGAACTTCAAGTTAATCGCAGTGGTGCGCAATAAAGGCTTGTTAGGCGCTGAGTGGCTACCTCACCGATATATTTATGGATTGCAATTCAGGGGGCTTTCCGGGGCGGCAAACATCGTTCTCAGCAGCTTTATCTATGAACAACAAACATAGCTGGTTTTCATTTTGAAACGGCTTCCATGCCGTTTCGCGGAGTCGCAAAGTAAAATGTCGATTTTACTTTGCTCGCAAAATCAATCGCTTGGGCGATCGATTTTGGCAGTACTTCCTTGTACTGCGTTAGTGCCCATCAAAAACTGGCGTTTCTGGATAAGCACTAGCTAACTCAAATCAGGCTTAATTCTGATTGCCAACCAGACTTTTGACGCTTGTTGATTCAGGCCGCTTGCCGCAAGGCTGCAATGCGGGTATCGAGCGGAGGATGGCTGGAAAACAGCGCTTTAAAACTATCCTTGGCTCCTTCGGTGATACCAAATGCGGTAAGCGTATCCGGCATTTCATTGGGGACACCAGATTCTCTTTGCAGGCTCTCCAGTGCGCTAATCATTGCCCCCGTGCCCGCCAGTCTTGCCCCCATTTCATCTGCTTTGAACTCTCGTTTACGGGAAAACCACATGACGATTATCTGAGCCAAAATACCGAGAACAATTTCGGCAAAGATGGTGGTGATCCAAAAACCGGGACCATGACCACTTTCATTTTTGAACACCGCTTTGTCCACAAAGCTACCGATAATGCGGGCAAAGAACATCACAAAGGTATTAATTACTCCCTGAATCAATGCCAGTGTCACCATGTCGCCATTAGCCACGTGACCAATCTCATGAGCTAACACAGCTCTGACTTCGTCTTTATTCATTCGTTGCAGCAGACCGCTACTGACGGCAACCAGGGCATCGTTCTTGTTCCAACCCGTAGCAAAGGCGTTAGATTGATTGGCGGGAAATATACCCACCTCCGGCATTTTGATGCCCGCTTCTTTGGATAATTCACTAACCGTTTCCAGCAACCATTTTTCCCCACTATTTTGGGGTTGGGTGATGATTTCAGTGCGGGTGGAACGCTTAGCCATCCATTTGGAAATAAATAGCGAAATCATCGCTCCGGTCATGCCGAAAATGCCGCAAAAGATCAGTAAAGAGGTCAGGTTTAGTCCACTTTCCTGCAGATAGGGTTCTACCCCTAAAATACTCATAGTGATACTGGCGATAGCTAAAACAGCAATGTTGGTAGCGATAAATAAAGCAATTCTGAGCATGAGGAAACCCGATAGATGTTGACAAATGGGAGCACTGGTTGGTTACGAAAATAGGTATCTGGGAACCTAAAATCAATGAGCTTGCGGTCTAATTAATATTAAACTTAGGAAAGTCCTGTAGGCCATGCTGCTAAGGTCGGCGTTAAAGCTGAGTGGCGTTTGTTTACTCGCAATGCTCTGCGGCCCAAAGTCTGGATCGGCGGGACTTTTTGCTGGCTATGGTTTGCTAGTGCTCATCCAGAAACGCCGGTTTTTGATGGGCACTAACGCAGTACAAGGAAGTGCTGCCAAAATCGATCACCTAAGCGATTGATTTTGCAATCAAAGTAAAATCGGTATTTTACTTTGCGACTCCGTGAAACGGCATGGAAGCCGTTGCAGGATGAAAACTAGTTAGTGGGGTCAATAAAGATTACCGCCTCCAGCAGGCGAGCAAGTCGGGTGGAAGTGCCCGTTTTCAATGTGTGCCGGATCAGACTCACATTCGTGTGCGGCTCGCCAGTAATCGCTGGCTTTCGAAGGTTAAGCCCGGAAGCATCAGCATGGCTCTTTGCTGTATTTTCAAGAGGTGGTTTGGCTAGCTGGTTCAGACGTAGAAACGTCTTCTGGGTCAATACTGCCTGGTCTATGGCTTCATCGCGGATGGTATCATCAAAGCGAATGAAGCCTTCGTCAGCCAACCACAACATGGCAGAAAAACAGGATTGATGGCGAACACTGTGCAGGCCGTATTCATCGGGTTGATCGGGACCGCTGATATCTTCGACAAATACCTGACATTTGCGCGGAAAGTAACTGTGGAGATGTATCAAAATCCTGGCTAGATCTTTGTAGAAATCTTCTATATGGATATCTGGCACGTTAATTCCTGAGTCATTTTTGAGCTTCCAGGCTGAGATTACATTTCCTGAGTATAGTGACCAAAAAAATGTCCGATACGCTCTATAGCTTTTGTTAAGCGGTCTTTCTGAGGCAGAAAAACCAGCCTGAAGTGCTGTTTATCCTGCAGATTAAAGGCTGAACCCTGTACCACCAGGATATGCTCCTGTTTTAGTAAATCCAGCACCAGTTGTTCATCGTCCTTAACCAGAAGATGTTTCTCATCAATGCGGGGAAACAAATACATCGCACCTTTCGGCTTCACACAACTGATACCCGGTATTTGGGTCATCAAATCCCAGGCAAGATTGCGCTGTTCCCAAAGTCGGCCGCCGGGAGCAACCAGATCGTTAATGCTCTGATAGCCTCCGAGAGCCGTTTGAATACCCAGTTGAGCCGGCACGTTGGAACAAAGGCGCATGGAACTTAACATGCTAAGCCCTTCGATAAAGTCATCAGCACGTAGTTTTGCTCCGCTGACCACTAGCCAACCCGCACGGTAACCGGCAGCGCGGTAGTTTTTGGACAGCCCGTTGAATGTTAGGCATAGACTGTCTTCAACTAAGGAAGCAATACAGGTGTGGGTGGCGTCTTCGTACAGGATTTTATCGTAGATTTCATCAGCCAGAATGATCAATTTGTGACGGGCAGCGAGATCGGCCAGTTGCTGTAACAGGTCTTCGGAGTATACGGCACCGGTTGGATTATTAGGGTTTATAATGACAATGGCGCGGGTATTAGGGGTGATTTTACTTTCGATGTCCTGTAGATCAGGATGCCAGTCGGATTGTTCGTCACAAATATAATGCACGGCCTTGCCACTGGATAGCGTCACTGCAGCGGTCCACAAAGGGTAATCCGGTGCCGGAATAAGCACTTCATCATTGGTATTGAGCAGGGCTTGCATGCACATCACAATGAGTTCGCTGACCCCATTGCCCAGGTAGATATCTTCAATATCAACATTGGGTATCTGACATTGTTGAGTATAGTGTTGGACGGCTTTGCGGGCAGAGAATAAACCTTTGGAGTCAGCATATCCTTGTGCTTGCTCCATGTTATAAATGACGTCCTGTAAAATTTCTTCAGGAACATCAAAACCAAAGGGAGCCGGATTGCCGATATTGAGTTTCAATATCCGGTGACCTTCTTCTTCGAGGCGACGAGATTCGCTAAGCACCTTGCCGCGGATTTCATAGCCAACATTTAGTAGTTTATTGGATTTTTTTACTTCGAACATGGACAGGCCTCAAGGGGTTTTTGATTTCCTGATTAGAGCAATTCACTGGTAGTCCAAGGCTTGCTCGTGCGGTCAGCAGTGCTTGCATCCTTTCTACCCGGACGGAATTATAGCAGCTAGTTGCTGTCAAATTAGCGCTCCGGTTTAATACAGGACTATTTGTTCTTAGGCTCAGTTCTGAATCTATTTCTTCCGGAACTGACCGTACTAGGGCAGGCTCTGAAAAAGAAATCCAGAAAACCTGTACTGAACCAGGAGCCGAGTGATTTTGTTGGTGATTTGAACGTAAGTATCCTGGAGCTGTGTTCACTTGCACAGAAACTGATTAAATGATTCGCAGAGCTTAAACGATAAAGAGGTAATCTAATGAAGAAATTAACTAAGACAGAGCAAGAGTGGCGGCAATCCCTTACTGATGAGCAATATGTGGTCACTCGTCAAAAAGGGACCGAGCGCGCCTTTACAGGTAAGTACAATGATAATAAGAAAGAAGGTGTTTATAGCTGCGTGTGTTGTGGTGAGACTCTGTTTGATTCGGCGAAAAAATTTGACTCTGGTTCCGGCTGGCCCAGTTTTTGGGCACCATCAGACAAAGAGATGATAGAGGAACACCAGGATAGTAGTTTGATGATGGTGCGTACAGAAGTGACATGTCGCCACTGTGATGCTCATCTGGGTCATGTCTTTGAAGATGGTCCACAACCCACTGGACTGAGATACTGCATTAACTCAGTTTCTCTCGATTTTAAAGAGAAGCAGAGTGATGACTAGTTGAAGAGCGTGAAGCCAGCCATTTGGCTAGCTTTTCCGCCAATAAGTCGCGCTCATAGGGTTTGTTCAGATAGTCGTTCATGCCGCAAGCGAAGCATTTTTCTTTATCACCTTCCAACACATTAGCGGTGACAGCAATCACCGGTAAGTCCCGTAGTGATGATTGCTGACGTATTAAGCGGGTGGCTTCATAGCCATTCATTACCGGCATGTGGCAATCCATCAGGACGATGGCAAATTCGTTCCGTCTTATTTTCTCCAAAGCCTCCTGACCATTACTGGCTGTGGTGACTTGACAATTAAGTTTTTGCAAAATAGTTGTTGCCACTATCTGATTCACATGATTGTCTTCCACAAGCAGCACTTGTGGTTTGTTTTGTATGGTGTACTTGGCTTTTTGCTGGCTGACCTTGTTTTTGATCTCTGCCCTGACGCCAAGCACACTGCATAATAGTTGGTAGAGTTTATCTCGACCTAAGGGTGCGTTAGTAATATGTTGTACCAGACCTTTCTGGAGTGGTGTCAATTCTGTGGTAGTGCAATGGCGGCTCAATAACACAAGGATGGGTTGACCAATCTGCCCGCCTTGTTGCAGTCCAGAAAGTTTGGTCAAGGTAGCGATGGAGTCGAAAATGATGATGGAGGCTTGCTGAAGATGCTGCTGTTCGACAGATAGTTTATTTGGCTGCGAAAAGCTGATGCTGTCCGCCGTCATACCCCAATGTCTGAGTTGTTTGACCATGTAGTGGAATGATTGATTTTCTTCGCTGTGAATCAATAAATAGCGTTGTTGCTTAAGGCGGAGATCGATTGCCGGACAATGAACAGATGGGTCGGGTTGCAAAGGCAGTTTTATTTGGAAGCTACTGCCAACTCCCGGTTCGGAATTGAAGCTCAATTGCCCGTTCATCTTGTTAATTAGATACTTGCAGAGCGTTAATCCCAGACCCGTACCACCGTATTTTCGGGTGGTTGTTTGATTGCCTTGCGAAAATGCTGAGAAAATGGAGTCCAGATGCTGATTATCGATACCAATACCGGTGTCGTTTACATCAATTTCGGTCCTTCCATCGCTGCCCATAGTCAACTTGATGGCAACATGCCCCTGTTCAGTGAACTTGATTCCATTACTGACCAGATTACTGATTACCTGGCGAATGCGGGTAGGATCTCCTACAACTCGTTCGGGGAAATCAACATCCACATGGATAAACAGGTCAATTTTCTTTGAATGCGCATTTTGTGCCATTAGGCTAGCTATGTCTTGCACGATCTTACGCAGGTCAAAGCTTATTGCTTCAAGAGTTAATTTACCTGCCTCCACTTTGGAAATATCCAACACATCATTGAGTAGTTCCAATAAAGTCAGGCCGGAACGATAGGCAATATTTAGCTGTTCTTTCTGTTTGGCTGATAATGGCTCTTCCAGCGTGAGGCCAATCATACCTAGTACCCCATTGAACGGGGTTCGAATTTCATGGCTCATACTGGCGAAAAAATTTGCTCTTGACTTTTCCCGTCTGACAGCATCTTCTTTCGCTTCCCTTAAGTCATGATTACTTTTGATAAGCGCTTTGTTCTTTTGGGAAAGCTCTTCTGTCCGGCGGTTCACTGTGTTTTCTAGCTGTTCTGAGTAAGTGGCGAGTCTGGACTCAGCTTTCTTAACGCTTTCAAGATTATCCTCTATAGCTTGAAACTGCATATTTGTGGAGGTGACTAAAACACCAATTTCATCTTTTTCATGTCCGTGGGGAATTGGCAGGCGAATTTTCTCCGTTTTCCTGGAATCAGCTTCACTGACGCCTTTAATGACCCTTAGCAAGGGCGCAGTTAGCATCAAATAAAACAGAATCAAGAGAAATACCGATAGCACTAAACTGCGAATGAAACCGGCAACTAGCGTTAATGCAGAGCGCTGCAGAAACTGTGCACCGCTAGGAAAGGTGTCGGCGACTATGTTGAGATGACCCAGTAAATAGCGGCGTAACTGAGGCGCAAAGAGTTTTGAGGAGTAGCGACGGTTTGCTTTAAATAGCAGGTCACTGATCCAGCGATAAGGTGATTCAACGGCAGGTTTTTGTCTGCTCGCTAAAGATCGTTGTTCGGTATCGCTTATTTCTGCTGTAATAATGGCCGGGTGTTTTAACAGGCCAATTAGTAGTTCATCAGCTAAACCAGCATCAATGTTGTAGGCAATTCGAGCTGCTGGCGCATTAACGATACTGACAATAGCGTTGATTTCCTGGTCAATGGAAGCATTTTCATTGCGAAAATCTGATGTCACCTGGATGCAACTCATAGTAACGCCTAATATAAGCGCGAGTAGTACGGTGTTTCTGGCTAAACGGAAGGATAGTCTTTGGTGATTAGCAATGTTCATACTACCACCCTCACCATAAGTTCTGCTTGCTCTTTGCCACAATAAAGATAACGATTAAATAAACCGGTATTTGCTATGCCAAACCTGATCATCTCAGTTGTAGATGTGGAAGCCGGGGCTACAAAAACTCAGGCTTCATAGTCCTGTTTTCTTCGCCATTCGTCTTCTTCTTTTTGTAGTTCTTCGAGTTGATTGTTTAAGCTATTGGCGGTGTTTTCCGGCACTTTCCCTACTTTTGCATTGGAGTGTTTTTGTGCCTTCGCCTCAAGAGCAGCAATACTCTGTTGAAAGAGCTCAATCTTTCGTTTAGCTTGTGGTTGGTGGGCCACCTTTGCCAGTACTTCAATTCCATCGTGCAGGTGATGGATGGCGACCCGGAATTTGTTGCCTTTCTCAGCCGCTTTGGCTCGGTGTCCGTGTGCGTCGGCGAGACTCTGCGCTATATGCAGCTGGGTATTATGCAGTTGTTGGCTGGCAAACTTTTTATCCATCTT
>JGI12048J13642_10648375_pt1 | contig 25120 bp, 18 predicted proteins | sample ElkSlonscriptome_16_FD_13642 | JGI IMG/M metagenome (IMG submission 13642)
CTCCTGGAAAAATCGCACCAGCGAACTGCAACTCGAGTCCGATATTTACCAGTCACTTCAGCAGTGGTACCAGAGGAGTGATTCGCTCACTATCGTCAACGACAAGTCTGCCGCTGATCTGATACTGGCAGGTGAAATTATCTCCATCGACCTGCCCAGCCTCGCCTACGGCGCCAACAACATAACCCAACAGGTCAAGCTCACCCTTCACGTCCGCTACATCCTCAAGGATCTCGACAGCGGCGAAATTCTTTTCCAGGTTCCCGATCAACTGCGCACCGAGGAGTATATCATCGCCGCAGATTCCTCGACAACCGCCGATAACGAAGAGAAAGCTCTCAATATCATCATTGATGAGCTTTCACAGGATATCTACCTGAAAACCTTATCTACCTTGTCGAAGCTGTAAGTGTTCTTTTCGCTGCCGGTTCAGTGCCGATTGAGCACGAACCGGCTTTTTTCTTGCGCCTTTTTAAGTAGATGTCCGTCATAGCCCACCTTCACCTTTCCTCGCCCTTCATCCTCGCACCACTTGCCGGATACAGCGATCTGCCCTTTCGCCTGCTGTGTCGCCACTTTGGCGCCGGGCTCTGCTTTTCAGAGATGATAAGCTGTCATGGTCTGGTCTACGAACAGAGAAAAACCCTGGCCATGCTTGCCTCGGTTCCGGCAGAGCGCCCCGTTGCCTACCAGCTCTTCGGGGCCGAGCCCGCTGTCATGGCCAAAGCGGCGGACATGCTCAACCGCTTCTCCCCTGACCTTGTCGACATCAACATGGGCTGTCCGGTAAAAAAGGTCACCAAAAAAGGCGCAGGCGCGGCTTTGATGGCAGCACCCGATCTGGCAGCTGAAATTATCAGGGAAGTCGTGCGGTGTAGCGAGGTTCCGGTGACTGTTAAATTTCGCCGAGGCGTCAATCACCGCTCACTCACGTATCTCGATTTTGCCAAAATGGCCGAGGATTGCGGGGCTAAGGCGCTCACACTTCACGGACGTACATGGAGCCAGGGATTTACCGGTAAAGCCGATTGGCAATGTATAGCTGAAGTGAAAAAAGCCGTTTCCGTGCCTGTCATCGGCAACGGCGATGTCCAGAGCCATCAGCAAGCTGTTATGCGACGTGAATCCTCGGGCTGCGACGGTATCATGATAGGCCGGGGCGCCCTTGGCAATCCGTGGATTTTCGGTAGCGCAGGGCGTCCGCAGTTCAATGCGGAAATAGCTGCGGGTGCTCTCCTGCACCTGCAATTAATGGAGCAATATATAGCAGTTGATAGGTTTCTGGCGGCTATAAAAAATCATATGGGACGATATTTTACCGGCCTTGCGGGCAGTACGGTGATACGGCGACGAATATATCAATGCGCCGACTTTCCGGAGCTTCGCGCCTGCTTAGAAAGCTTAGCAAGCACGGCTGAATCGTGATTGAAAAGAAGGTTCCAGAGAGTTTCAAGAGGACTGCATTGTATGATTGATGTAGCGCCGTTGCCAAATATCGTCTTCCAGAAAACAGTAGATAGAAGAAAAATACCAACCGATTCTTATCCCGTCACTGCGGTCCGCCGGAGGTGGATTCTGCCGGCAGACCGTCTGTTTTCTCATCTCTGATAAGACAGAGAATTACACGAGCTAACTACAGTAGCCCTGCAGCCATCTTTGCCGACTGCAGCGTATTTTTCATGAGCATGGTAATGGTCATGGGGCCTACACCTCCGGGAACCGGAGTTATAAACGAGGCCTTTTCCTTGACGGAATCAAAATCAACATCGCCCGCAAGAATAGCCTTGCCCGATGCCGCTTTACCGATACGATTAACTCCGACGTCCATAACCGCCACGCCATCTTTAACCATATCAGCGGTGACAAGTTTGGGTACTCCTGCCGCAGCGATAATGATATCGGCCCGGCGGCAATGAGCTGCCATGTCACGGGTACGGGTATGACAGAGGGTTATGGTTGCATTGCCTGCTTCCCTCTTCTGCAGCATAAGGTTGGCCATGGGCTTGCCGACGATGTTGCTCCTGCCAAGGATGACCACCTCGGCTCCGCTGGTCTCAACGCCGCTTCTGGCCAGGAGTTCGAGAACACCATGTGGTGTACAGGGCAGAAAACATTTTTCTCCAAGAACCATTCTGCCGATATTGACCGGGTGAAAACCGTCGACATCCTTGTCAGGATTAATCTCGTTGAGGATCTTGCTTTCATCGATATGCTTGGGCAGGGGCAATTGCACGAGAATGCCATGAATATTGTCGTCTTCATTGTATTTCTTGACAAGCTCGAGAAGTTCTTCTTCCGGCGTGTCGGCATCAAGGGTGATCTGCTCAGAGTTAATGCCTATTGCATGTGCCGTTTTGTTCTTGGCGGCAACATACGATTGGGAGGCCGGGTCCTCGCCCACCAATATGGTTACCAGACCGGGAATTACACCGTGTTTTTCTTTGAGTTCTGCGATTTGGACCTTGAGCTCTTCCCTGATTTCCTTGGCAACTTCGGTACCACTCACTATCTTGGCTGTCATGTGTTCACCTCGTGGTTAAACTTGTCTTAACGTTCTCCCTCTCGCCTCTACTCTTACCGCTTTGTAACGTGACACGCAAAAGATTGTTGAACTCCTGCTGCAACCTGTGTACGGAGGAACGAGCCCCGCCCAAGAAAAGAAACGGCGGATTTCTTCCGATAAGATCCTGCCGTCTCTACACCATGTATGAAACCATGTTTCCCTTCCCATGACTTCATTACCACGACATACTGTAAAATGCCAAAACTATTGGCATCTTTATGCCCAAATATTCTGATGCCCACCATAATGACAGGTTATGACAGACTCGACGGAGCCACTGTGATGTTCTGTCATGATAATTCGCCCACCAACTACATGGCCACCAGAGGCAGATAGTCAGGTTCCCAGCGCATTCGGCGAATCAGTTTCTTCATGCGCTGCTCATCATCTTCATGCTGAAAGTCAGAAAACACGCACGGTCTGCTGATGCCCCTGTTGACAGCGCTCATGGCAACAGCCTGTGCCACCTTCAGAGAAATTTGCTTGAGAGAGGCAAGCCTGGGAACAAGACAGCCTTCATCCATCTCCTCGCCGGAAACACAATCGGAAACCGCCCTCGCCGCAGCCGTGAAAAACTGGGGAAGCACTTCACGGGCCCCGGATGCCAAGATGCCCGCACCTATCCCAGGAAAAATAAGCACGTTGCTCGCCTGGCGGGCCGTATATATCTTACCTTCCAGATGAAAAGGGCCAAAAGCACTGCCTGTGGCAACGACAGCCTTGCCTCTGGTCCATTGATAAATCTCAGCGGGATGTGCCTCGATAACCGCTTCAGGATTTGACAGGGGCAAAATAACAGGGCGGTCGGTATTGTTGCCCACCGCCTCAATTACCTCCTGGGTAAAACAGCCAACGCATCCCCCCTGCCCCGAAGTACCGATCAGTACAGTAGCGCCGCAATGTTCGATGACATCTTCCAAGCAGAGCATATCCTCTTTCACCCAGGGGTGGTTTTCAGGATTCGTGGCGTATTTTCGCTTGTAGAGTTCGCACTCCCGCCCATTCCAGAGTATGCCCTTGGAATCGAGAGCGAAGATTCTTTTTTGGGCCTCGTCGGCTGAAAGCCCCTCCTCAATCAGAGCCAGTTCTATCTGTTCTGCAACGCCAATGCCACAGGTTCCGGCGCCGTGTATGAGAAAAATCTGTTCACTGAGCTTCTGGCGCTTGATTTTCATGGCCGTGAAAATGGAGGCGAGAACGATAGCCCCGGTTCCCTGAATATCTTCGTTAAAAGAAATGAGTTCATCAACAAAGGCATCCCGGGTGGAAAAAGCGTTTTGTTTGGAAAAATCCTCCCATTGGCATATGGCATGCGGAAAGACATTCCTGAAGGCCCTGGCGAACCTGCCGATAAACTGCAGGTATTCTTCACCCTGGAGTCGTTCATGTCGCCAGCCCAAATACTCTTTGTCGGCCAGCAGCGATTCATTGTTGGTGCCAACATCAAGGGAAATCGGTAAACAGTGCCACGGGGCTATCCCCGCTCCCTGGGTGTAGAGCATCAGTTTGCCAAGACATATGGCAATGCCGCCTACACCCTGGTCGCCAACGCCAAGTACACCCTGGTTGTCGGTGACGACGGCAATGCGGATATCTCTGTGGGCGTATCTCCGCAATATATCCTCTGCATTGTTGATATTTCCTGGATAGAGATAAAGGCCATTGGCTTTACGAAATATCGACGAATATTGCTGCACCGCCAGCTCGACCGTTGGCGTGTAGATAATCGGGATAAATTTTTCGATATCGCTTTGGATGACTGCATGCGCCAGGGTGACATTGCGGTCGAAAAGTTCGCGGATAAAGCGGAACTTCTCGACAGCGTCCTTGCGGGCCGCCACCTTACTTTGCGTGGCTTCCACCTGATCCTCGAGATCTCTTACCGAGGGGGGCAAAACGGCCTCGATTCCCAACTGCTTCCGCTCTTTGACAGTAAAGGCCGTTCCTTTGTTGACAAAACTGTTGGCATGGACTGAGGGACCGCTTTCATATACGAGGATTTCTCTGGTATTGCCGTATTCATCGTATTTAAACCTGTATTGATTTGCAGCCATAACTAGTCCTCAATCTTATTCATTGACTTTTTTTGCAATCTCCCCATAATAGCCGGCATGAAGACCTGGCAAGAGATACTCAGTGAGAGTGTAACAACTTTCGCCGATCTGCAAAAGCATTTAAATTGCAATACTACCGCATTAGAAGATGTTATAGCAACGTTTCCAATGCGCATAAACCCATATTTTTTGGAACTCATCAAGCAGCACGGAACGCCACTATGGCGACAAGCTGTGCCGGATATAAAAGAAATTCAAGACACTGTCTGTCTCCGTGACCCGCTGGCCGAAGACAAACACAGCCCGGTGGACAACCTCGTCCACCGATATCCGGACCGAGCCCTCATTCTTGTTTCCAACAGCTGCGCCATGTACTGCAGGTTCTGTACACGCAGAAGAATGGTGGGCAGAGAAAACAGCAGTATCAACGCACAGTCGCTGCAGAAGGTCTACGAGTATCTTCGTGCCACCCCGGCAATCCGTGAGGTTTTACTCTCCGGCGGTGACCCCCTGCTGCTCGAAGATCACACACTCAACGAGATTCTGTCGGAACTACGGCAAATATCATCCCTCGAGGTTATCCGCATAGGTACCAGAGCCCCAAGTACGCTGCCGATGCGAATAACGCCAGAACTTGTGGCGATACTCAAAAAATACCATCCCCTCTTTGTTAACACCCACTTCAACCATCCCCTGGAACTCACCGAGGAAGCATCCTCCGCCTGCCGTCTCCTGGCTGACGGCGGCATTCCCTTAGGCAATCATACGGTGCTTCTCAAAGGGGTAAACGATGATGCCCTGACAATACGCACGTTGATGCTTGGTCTTTTGAGATTTCGAGTAAAGCCCTATTACCTTTTCCAGGCCGACCTTACCTGCGGTACAAATCACTTTCGAACGTCCACCAAGACCGGCATAGAGATTATGAAATCCCTCATCGGCCATATTTCCGGTATGGCAGTCCCTGTGCTGGCTCTCGACGCCCCCGGCGGAAAAGGGAAAATACCCTTGAGCCCCGATTACATCATCAATCGGGGAGAAAAACTCACATTTTTCAACTACAAAGGCCAGATTTGCTCCTATCCCGAACCGGTCGAGACATTCTGACATGCTCTTCCCTGTGTGTAAGAGCATGTCACAGTTGCCCAACCTGCCTTTATCATCAGCCAACCAAAAGCTGTGATTGGGAATTTTTTTACGACTATATCTTGATTGGTCCCTGAAATTGACATACTCTAAAGAAACCTTCAACCCAGGAGTCACTACGTCGAGGAATCCCCATGAACGTCGACCATATTCTGCAAAAAGTCAAGTCATCTGAAGAGTTACCGACACTGCCAACAGTGGCTTCAAAGCTCATATCGCTGACCTCCAAAGAAGATACCACCCTCTCGGACATCGCCGAACTGATCTCCAAGGACATCTCGCTCTCGGCGAAGATTCTCAAGGTTTCCAATTCTGCTTTTTACAGTTTTCCGCAACAGATCGGCTCCATCCATCAGGCAGTTTCCATTCTTGGCACCAATGCCGTCAGGAGCCTGGTCCTGTCCTTTTCTTTTCTTTCTATACGATCCGGAAAGAAGGCCAGTCAGTTTAATTTCGAACTCTTCTGGCAGCGTTCTCTTGCTCTGGCCGTCGCCTCAAAACTCATCTTGGAAAAGGTCAAAGGGGCCAATACTGAGGAAATCTTCATTTCCGGTCTGCTGCAAAACCTCGGGGAGCTGATATTCGCCAGAACATTTCCTGATGAGTATGACAAGGTTCTGGAAGACGTGCAGGAGAACCAGCACGACACTATTCTGGCGGAGGAAAATATTATAGGCGCCAACCATTGCTTTATAGGTTTCGAGATTGCCAGACACTGGGGCTTTCCCGAGGCCCTGCTTCTTCCCATTCTTTATCACCATGCGCCGGAGGAATACACAGGCCAGGACGCCAAGATTAAACACACTATAAGTGCAGTCTACCTTGGTGATATTTTGATAAATATCCTCTACTCCGAAAAGCCTGAGGACTATCACAAGCAGTTTGGTAGAGAAGCACGGAAACAGCTCAAGCTTAACCCCGGTGATATCGAGTCAATCCTTGGAGAAATCCACAGGCACGTGGAACTGGCCGGTGAATATTTCGGCTTGAAAATAAAAAATACCAGATCGATCCAGGACATTCTCCAGGAGGCCAATATACGACTCAGCCTCATGAATCTGGATTACGACCAGATGAATAAACAGTTGATTCAGGCCAAAATTGAGCTTGAAAAACTCACGGAAGAACTCGAAGAGAAGAACAGGATACTCGACAATCTCGCCAATGTTGACGGTCTGACGGAAGTATACAATCACAGGTATTTTCAAAATTCACTGGAACAGGAAATAGACAGGGCGGAGCGCAACGACAACACCCTCTCTCTGCTGCTTATCGATATCGACCACTTCAAGATGTTCAACGACAATTACGGCCATCAGGCAGGCGATTTCGTCCTCAAGAAGTTCTGTGAAAGGCTGAAGAAGAACCTGCGCAAATATGATATCCTCTCCCGCTACGGAGGGGAAGAATTTGTCGTTATCCTTCCGGAAACGGACCTCGATGAGGCCTCCACAGTCGCTGAAAAGCTACGACTGGCGATTGCCGAAAACAGTTTTGACGACGGCCGGGAGCAGTACAGAGTCACCGCCAGTTTCGGCATATCCTCAGGAAGACCGGCGACGGAAGACGGCTTTAGCAAGAATGAGTTCATAAGTAAGGCGGATCATGCCCTTTATACTGCCAAAGAAAACGGCAGGAACCAGGCGGCCATCTATCAACCGAAGAAAAAATGGTTTTCCTTCTAAAAACGCTATTCTTTTCCCTCTGGACTCAACGAAGTAGATTATCGCTGAACGATACCACAGCCCATTTCTTCGTGATCGCTGCAGACCGGTAGCCAAAGTAGATGATGTCTCCATTACGCTATGAATATGATTTTTCCTTCGTCACTGGAAAGAAAAAGACTTTCGTCACCTACATCGATCAGGATACCCTCGAAATTATTCCTCATTCGCATGAGCTCCAGCCAGCACAGTGGACGCAGCTCAGCTACCGCCAGTGTCCCTGCTGCCCTCTGGTTCCTGCAGACCACAGTCATTGCCCCATCGCCGTCAATCTCTTTGAGCTGGTCTCCGCCTTCAGGGCTATAGCCTCCTACGAATCCTGCCGGGTTTCCTGCCGTACCGCCGAAAGGACCGTTTCCAAAGAGACTAACGTCCAGGATGGTCTCAGCTCGATCATGGGACTGATAATGGCGACCAGCGGCTGTCCGGTCATGGAGATTCTCAAACCGATGGCTCGTTTTCATCTCCCCTTCGCCACCATCGACGAAGCCATGTTCCGGTCGGTATCGGTATATCTATTGCGTCAATATTTTATCCATCTCGAAAGTGGCAGCAGCGATTTTCATCTTGCCAAGGTCAGGGCCTACTATAGCGAGATAGAAAAAGTCAATGGCGGCATCCTCGAGCGAATCCGCGGAGCCTCAGAACTCGACGCCGACAGAAACGCCATCGTCATTCTCAACTGCCTGGCGCAGTTTCTCTACCTCGAGCTTGACGACAATCTCCAATCCCTGCGACATCTCTTTGACACGTCTGCGTCTTCATAACAAAATCAGATTACGTATGAAACTCAACTTTCTGCTCATGCGCCGAAGGTGTTCATCTCACCGGCCACCATGAAAAGATTTCTTCCGATCCGCTGCTCGTTGAAGTTAAGTGGCACACAAATACAAAATCTTACGAATTTGGTAGTGAGAAAGTAAACAATACTACATCATATTGTCTGGATCCAGATCGAGAGCGATATGAACCTTGCCGACCGCCACGCTGCTGCGTCTGTCGCTGATGTATGCCCCAAGAACCTGGAATGTGGCGGAATGCGGCGATTTTAAGAGAATCTGCCATCGATATTTATCCTTGATCTTCTCCAGCGGCGATGGGGCAGGCCCTAAAACTTCAAGCACGATCTGTTTTTCTGCAGCATACGACCTGGCCCCTGCAGCAAGGTTTTCTGCCGTTTTCCGCACCTCGTATTCGATTTCTCCAGATACTCTGTAGCAGGCGAGCCGGACAAAAGGAGGAAACGCCGGCCGCTGGCGAATAGCGAGTTCTTTCTGGTAGAACTGTTCATATTCATGACTGCGGGCAAGATCGATGGCATAATGATGGGGGCGCATTGTCTGGATGATCACCCGGCCCTCGCTCGCCCCTCTGCCAGCACGACCGGTCACCTGGGACAGTAACTGAAAGGTTCTTTCAGCAGCCCGGAAATCAGGCATATTCAGACCGCCGTCGGCCCAGACAACACCGACGAAACTGACGTGGGGGAAGTGGTGTCCTTTGGCAATCATCTGCGTGCCGATAAGAATATCGATACGCCGCTGGCGCATATCATTGAGAAGAGAAAGAAATTTTTTCCTGTCCGAGGCTGTATCGGCGTCAAGGCGTTCGATGGCGGCATCTGGGAAGAGCTCACGCAGTTCCTCCTCTACCCGTTGCGTACCCACCCCCATGGGAACCAGCTGCGACGAACGACAGTTGGCACAGATAAGCTGAGAGCTGACGGAATAGCCACAGTAGTGGCAGATAAGGCTGTTGTTCTTCTTATGGTAGGTGAGCGTGACATTGCAATGTGCACACCCTACCGCAGTACCGCACTCCTGACATATATAGGATGCCGAAAAACCCCGCCGGTTGATCAACAGCAGACTCTGCTCTTCTCTGTCGAGGCTACGTTGCAAAGCCTCGACAAACTGCCTGTTCAGCACACTCTTTCTCTTCTGTTTCGCTTCTTTACTCAGATCGATCAGCGTAACATGGGGCAAACTGCCAGAGCCCACTCTGTGGGTCAGATTCAGGAGCTGGTACTTCTGTTGTCTGGCATTATGATAGCTGGTAACCGAAGGAGTAGCCGAACCGAGAATAACGCTGCAGTTGTGGAGTTTTCCGCGAACAACGGCCAGGTCTCTGCCGTTATATTTGAGGCTGTCATCCTGCTTGAAGCCGCTGTCGTGTTCTTCATCGACAATAATGAGACCGATATTGGCAAGAGGCGCAAACACCGCCGAGCGCGCACCTATTACTATTTTCGCCTTCCCCGTTGCAGCCAAAGACCACTGATCATATTTCTCGCCCCCGGAGAGGCCGGAATGAAGCAGGGCGATTCTGTCGCCGAAGCGCGAGAGAAAATGGGCTTCCAGTTGTGTTGCCAGGGCAATTTCCGGTACCAGTACCAGAATATCCTTATTGCTGTCGAGTGCAACCTGGGCAGCCTGAAGGTAGACCTCGGTCTTGCCGCTGCCGGTTATACCATGCAAAAGGAATACCTTGTACAAAGAGGCGTCGAGGCACTTGCGGATCTGCCTCAGGGCCTCGATCTGCTCCTGGCTCAACTCCTTGGGCGCAGGGAGTTGAGGCGGTCTTTCCCCGAAGGGATTGCGATAAATTCGTTTCTTTTCTTTCTTGAGGATGCCCAGTCGGCACAGCTCCTTCAGGGCTTTTGCTGCTCCTCTATAGACTTTGAGAATCTCCTTGCGAGGGACCTCACCAGCATTGTCACGGGTACAGCGGGAATAATGGTAGAGGGTTTTTATCTCGGAAAGCTTGAGTTCGTGGCCCCCCCTTGCGCGGATATCTTCTGCAAAGTGTTCAAAAGAGCATGAAGCTGGATCGTCAATGGCCCGGTTTATATCGATCACGTCTCCGCTGCGATAGCACACTTCGGATTTATCGCCAATTTCTTGGTTGTCTACTTCATCGATAACATCTATAAGTCCCTGCTCCCGGAGATTGCCGACAAGTCGACGACTCGTGGCATTGGCAAGAATTTTTCTCGCTCGAATACCACGTATCCGGCCTTTTTCCTCGAGCTCTGTCAGCCAGGAGAACTTTTGCTGATCTAGATCGCCATTCACTCCGGCGAAGCCGGCAGCGGGGTCTTTGAGTTGAATAACCCTACCGCTCGATCCTTTCAACCCTGCAGGCAGCGCCGTAGTGATTACCTCGCCTATGGGATATTGATAGTAGTGGGAGATCCATCGGAAAAACGGAACCATGTTAGCGGGAAAGAGTGGCTCATCCCCTAATATGTCCCGGATTTCCTTAATGACGAAGCCGCCGTCATGGTTTTTAATCCGACCAAGAACATACCCTATTGCCTGCCTCCGTCCCAAAGGTACCAGCACCTTACGCCCGGCAAAGTCGACGTCGTCCCGATTGCTGCCGAGGTAATAGTCGGGCAAGAGGTAGGTCAGCGTTGACAGGAGAGGCGCGGCAACCGCCACCTCCAGGTACATCATTTCTCGGTGACTGTTTTCTCGAGATACTCTCTAAAATCATCGGCCAGAGCAGGATGACGCAGGGCAAAGGCCACAATTGCCTTGAGGTACCCCAATTTGTCACCGGCATCGAATCTGGTGCCTTCGAATTCATAGGCAAACATCGACCTTTTTTTTGAAAGCGCCAGCAAGGCATCGGTCAACTGGATTTCCCCGCCGTGACCTGGCGTGGTTTTACCAAGAAGGTCGAAAATTTCCGGCATGAGTATATAGCGTCCGATTATAGCCAGGTCGGAATCGCTGGTGCCAGGCGCCGGCTTTTCTATCATCCTCGTCACCCTATGGGTGCGTTCCCGGCCACTTTCCTCACCCTCGACGATGCCGTACTGATGCGTCTGGTCCTCAGGTACACGCTGAACGGCGATGATCGACTCACCAACCTCTTCAAAAAGATTCAACATCTGTTTAGCACAGGGGGTGCTGCTGAGAACCAGGTCATCGCCGAGCAAAACCATAAACGGTTCATCGCCGACGACATGCTTGGCGGTCCATATGGCATGACCGAGGCCTAGCGGTTTTTTCTGACGGACGGAAACGATATCAATGAGATTTGATATCATGTTGAGTTCTTCACCCAGAACCACTTTTTTCTTTTCCCGAAGGACCGCGTCGAGATGAAAGTTATAGTCGAAATGATTCTCGATCGCCGACTTGCCTTCACTGGTGACAAAGATTATCTGTTCAATACCCGAGGCCACTACTTCCTCGACGATGTACTGGATCGTCGGTCTGTCGACAATGGTCAGCATTTCCTTGGGTATGGCCTTCGTTGCCGGCAAAAAACGGGTTCCCAACCCCGCCACGGGAATTACAGCCTTTCTCACCTTCATAAAAACTCCTTATTTTTCAAAAACTGAATGTGTAGTAGTATGGTGGAAAACATATTGTGATCTACTTTTGCATACCATAAAACCGTTTTAACATCTATTATTTTTCATGAATTTCAACTATCCAGCGGCGCTTCCGATAACGCCCCTGCGCCGGCAAATCCAAGATGCCCTTCAGCAGAATCAGGTCGTTATTGTCGCGGGCGACACCGGCTCGGGAAAAACCACACAGCTTCCCAAAATGTGCCTGGAAATCATGCCGGCTTCCAAAGGCATCATAGGCTGCACCCAGCCGCGTCGAATCGCCGCCTTGACCGTCTCCTCCCGGGTGGCCGAGGAGTTGCAGGAACACTCCTGTCAGGTAGGCTATAAAATTCGCTTCCAGGACAAAACAGATAAACACACCAGAATCAAATTCATGACCGACGGGGTGCTCCTGGCAGAAACCAGAAGGGACCGCCTCCTGCGTCAGTATGCCATTCTCATAATCGACGAAGCCCACGAGCGCAGTCTCAATATCGATTTTCTGCTTGGCTATTTAAAAAACATTCTCAATACAAGGGATGATCTAAAAGTCATCATCACTTCGGCAACCATAGATACGCATACTTTCAGCGCCCATTTCAACAACGCGCCCATTGTCACCATTCCCGGCAAGACCTACCCCGTCGAGGTTCGGTATATGCCGCCTGAGGCGGATGAATTCGGCGAATTCGACAACTCTGTCGAAGCGGCTGCCAGCGCTGTTCGCCAACTCCACAGCAAGGAACAGCCAGGAGACATACTGGTTTTTCTGCCCACGGAAAGAGACATTCGCAGTTGCTGTGAACTCATCGGTAAAACAGTAAAAGGCCCCGACATCCTCCCCCTTTTCGGCAGGCTTCATACTGCCGACCAGAAAAAGATATTCCACCCAAGCTCAAAAACAAAGGTTGTTGTCGCCACCAATGTCGCCGAAACCTCTATAACCGTACCGGGCATCCGGTATGTGGTCGACACCGGCCTGGCACGGATATCCTATTACAATTACCGGGCCAAGACCCACAGTCTGCCGGTAAAGAAAATCTCGCAGGCAAGCTGCGACCAGCGTAAAGGCAGATGCGGCCGCCTTGGGCCGGGTATCTGCATACGTCTCTATTCCGAGGAAGACTATGAACAACGCGATGAATATATCACCCCGGAAATCAAACGCTCCAACCTCGCCGAAGTCGTGCTGCAGATGGTTTCCTATCGCCTTGGTGACCCTTATAGCTTCCCCTTTCTTGAACCACCGGCCACCACCGCCATCAACGAAGGCTACAACCAGCTTCTGGAACTCGGAGCGATAACTGCCAAACGCCACCTCACCAGTATTGGCAAAGACATGGCGGCTCTGCCTATTGACCCCTCAATTTCCCGTATCATAATCGAAGCCCGGAAAAACAACTGCCTCAAAGAGATACTAATCATCGCTCCCGTCCTTGCCATCCAGGACCCGAGGATGCGTCCTGCCGACTTCGAAAAGCAGGCCGATGAAGCGCATCGGCACTTTCATCACGACCAGTCCGACTTCATGGTTTTTGTCAATATCTGGAATCTCTACCACAGAGTCAAAGCCAAAACCTCCTGGTCACGTTTGAAAAAGTTCTGCAAGAGCCACTTCCTGTCTTTTCAGAGAATGCGCGAATGGATTGACCTTCATCAGCAGATGCTGGCTATTTTGCAAAAGCAGTCGTCTTTTGCAATCAACGACGAAGATGCCAGTTACGAGGCAGTGCACAGATCACTGGCGATTGGTTTTCTTCGCAATATCGCCATGAAAAAAGAAAAAAAGCTCTACACCGGTCCCTCGGCCAAGGAAGTAATGATTTTTCCCGGATCAGGACTGTTTAAATCGGCGCCGCAATGGATAATCGCCTCCTCTTTTATGGAAACAAACAGACTTTATGCCCTTAACGTTGCCGCCATAAATCCCGAATGGCTGGAACCGCTTGCCGGCAGGCTCTGCAAATTCAGCTGGACCAATCCGCGATATCATAAAAAAACAGCGCAGGTGATAGCCGATGAGAAGGTAAGTCTCTTCGGTTTGCCAATAGTTCCATCGAGACGGGTTAACTTCGGACGCACCAATGAGCGCAACAGACGGGAGGCACGGAAAATATTCATCCAGTCGGCTCTGATCGAGGGCCAGCTCAACACCAGATATGGTTTTCTTACCCACAATCAGGAACTCCTTGCCAAATGGGAGGATGTAGAAAACCGTTTACGAACCCGTGACATCGTCATCAATGAAACCGCACTGTATACTTTTTACGATGAAAAACTGCCGGATACGGTGCATGACCGCTCGAGTCTCAACAAATTCCTCAAAAGAAAAAAACCACATGATGAATTATATATTGTCGAAGAAGATATCCTCGAACGCAGGCCACAGGGCCAGGAACTCGCCGATTTTCCACCAACGTTTACCATCGGCGACTACACTTTNGACCTCGATTACACTTTTGATCCTGCACATGAAGAAGACGGAGTAACCATTCGAATTCCCCGCTCTCTTCTGCAAACACTCCATCCGGAAATTTTCGAGTGGCTTGTTCCCGGTCTTTTGATGGAAAAGACGACATATCTTCTCAGATCCCTGCCAAAAAAACTGCGCAAACATCTCATCCCGCTCAGCACTACGGTCGAACGCATCCTCGATGATGTCGATGTGTATAAAGGTTCTTACTTCAAGGCCCTGGAAAAATCCATTTTCAAACACTTTCGGATAAACATAAAAACCTCCGACTGGGCAACAGAAATGCCCAGGCACTTGAAAATGCGTTTTTGGATCTACGATCTCGAAGGCGAAAAAGTGGCCAGCGGCAGGGATTTTTTAGAGCTCGCCGCTCTGGCGGAGAAAGCTCCAGCCATATCCACGGCCAGGGCCGAGGAGTTCCTGCGGGAACAGCTAGAAGGCTGGGAGCAGATTCTCGTAAGAGACTGGCAGTTCGAAAAACTTCCCTCAGAGGTCCCGCTCTACGCCAAGAACAAGGAGATAGCCGGTTTTCTCTACCCCGCCGTTACCGCGGTGCCGGATAAGGCAGCTGTGACGATTCGTTTCCTCGATTCGCGAGACGATTCCGTAAAACAGACCCGCCAGGGAATCAGATATCTCTATCGGCTGCAGTTTTCCGATCAGTACAAAGCTTTGAAACGATATGCCAAAACAGCCCTCTCCGGCCCTTCGTCCCTCTGGTTGCTCAACCTCTACGCCGACAAGACCAGGGCACTCGAAGCACTGATGGATTTTACCACCGACAATCTTTTCAAAAACCATGAAGGTTCCATCCCCTCACGGCGGCAATTCGATGCCAGAATCGCTGAAATTCGAAAAAATGGCTTTTATAGCGACGGCCAGTTAATGGTCGAGGCGGTTCTGGCGCTGTTGCGCAAACGCCATGAGACCATCTCCGAAATCAACCGACACAGCGAACTGGCACGCATATCCAAAACCTATTCCCAGGAAAGGTTCGAGGAATATACAGCCTTATGCAACCAGACTGTACCTGAGGATTTCCTGGAACACATGCCTTACGCATCTTTCGCCGACCGGGAAAGGTACTTGAACGGTCTGATAATCCGCATGAAAAGAGCCCATATCGACCTTGTCAAAGACCGCAAAAAAGCCACAGCCCTGCAGCCGCATATCAGCAACCTGGCCCAGCTCAAAAAGCGCAGCGACGACGTATCCCCGGCTTGCCATGAACTCGCGGGCCACTATGAAAAAATGATTGACGAGATGCGGATTTCTCTTTTTGCTCCGGAATTGAAAACTGCTTTTCCGGTTTCAGAGAAAAAGCTGCGAGGTCTCTGGCAGGAGATTCAAAGAGAATGGTAACGTATCGACGCTTCCGAACATCGTTTTTCTACAAGGAGGACTGAAACATATCATGAAAAAGGTAGTCATAGGGCTGCTGCTGGCAATGGTCTCGCTCTTACTCATGCATGGTAATCTTCCACTTATCGGTCTACCGGCATTTATTGTCGGCATCTTTCTGATGATGCACAAGAAAAGGGAATAGACCGTTTCGACACACTCCCGGGTATAATGTTTTTTTTCTGCTGAGTGCATCGTCGAGGCATCAAGCGTTGGGAACACTTCTCCCGCAAGCCCAGGGGTGCGGAGAGGATTGACACTCCTGAGGCGCCCGTAGTGTGTAAAATCACATGATCAATTCATGAATCAACACACTATTCACGGATATCGTGATTGTTCACGAAATATCTGAGCTGGGGAGAAAGCGCAGACTATAGGGGGGCTGGTGATTCCGGCATGCACGTGGAGAGACGGCCAAAGACTGTTTCCCGAAAAAAATGGATAATGGCGTGACGACGCCCAAGCATTTTCAATTGTTCGGGGATAAGATCGGAGCCGCGCATTTTGATAAGCGACATTTTATACTCTATATGGGAGGCCAGACGATTGTCCAGATACCAGGCATAGGTCAGTCCCATGAGGACGCCCGGTGGAGTGAATCCTTCACTGCCATTAATAAGCCGGGTATACTGCCTGGTGTCAGCCGACGACCTGTTCATGCGGGCGAGGTGTAGATATATATCGAGTTGCTCGTCGCTGAAAAAGGATTGAAGCTCCGCGCCCTGCCGTAGATGGATATGGTATATCTTTCCCACCGTTTCCGGTCCGACCGTGACCTTCTCCACATACTTGCGCTCAGCATAGTCTCCCAAAAGGGATTGTCCCAGAGCTATGAGAAAGGCAACTTCCAGTTTGTTTATATCAAAGAGCTGATCGGTGCGTATCTTTATCTTCCTGTCCGCAGGATCAAAAAAAGAATAGACCTTGTCCCAGGCCTGGTCTCTGCTCCACTGCTCCTTGTCGATGCCGACAACACCCTGGACGCAGTAGAGATGGTCAATGGTGATATCCTGATGTTTCCAGATAACCTCGACGATAGCTTCTCTGAGCGTAGCGATATGTTTTTCGGTTATACTCGGCGTGAAGCATTCAATGGCAAGCTGTTCTATATACCCTTCGAGCAAACGGTATTTTTTCGACGGCAGGACGATCCTTCTGTCGTCGCCTGCCGGTGGTGATACCGGTGTCGGCTCGGAGGAAAAGGTCTGCTCCTCCAGTCTCTCGATACTGCGGTGCATCTGCAGATCAGTGGCCTTGTAAACGGTTTTCACCGCCAGGGCCAGTATCTGTGGATCATGCTGAATGACATTCCTCTCAGCCAGAGCCTTCTTTGAGAAAATGCCACATTCTAAGGGAATGTATCCCTGTTCCTGGACAATATCCTTGTCAAGGTAAATGGGAATCTTCCCTTCCAGAGCATAGCTTTGGAGAATCGAGGCCGGTACATCTTTAAGAGAAAGACACAGCACCTCCCGGAACAAATCGCGGGTACCGCCGGGGATATTATTCTCATAGGCACTGATCATATCGGATACATGGAATTTTCTCTCCGGATCCAAAACGGTAATATCGGTCTCCCCCGTCTGGACCCAGAGATTGGAAACCAGCAGTTTTCGTGCCTTGGAATTCCTGCGAACACTGTCGGCGATACCTGGTACCTGGAAAATCGGGATAATGGAACTGTAGAGACTGCCCGGAGCCATGATTATTATGTCGGCATCCTCGATATCTGCAAAAATCTGTTCATGAACCTCAACGCTACCGCAAAAATCGACTACGGCCCTTTCTACGGGAAACCCGCGCTGAGAAGTGCTCGATTTATCCTCGCCTGTTACCTGAACCCCATTTGTATAACAAAACCTCAACAGGGCCGGAGTGGTTGTGCAGGGTAGCACCGCCCGATCCATGGCACCAATGACACCGCACAATTCGTTGATACCGCTATAGAGGGCCGTATCGACGACGCTACGGTTGGTTTCCAGGGCAATATTGTCTATCTGTGTCGGGATGTATTTATAAACGGCCCCAGCCAAGAGCAGATTCCCCAGACACTGCGAGCGTCCAAGGGTCTTTGCCAGTCGCTGGTCCTCGAAGAGAGTGCGGACCAGACGAAGAATATACCCCAGCATCTGATCCGGCAATCGAAGGCCCAGCTCTTTACAAAGCAAGACGATACTCTCTCTTTGCAGATCGCCTTCGATAAAACGAGTGTTGAACAGTGTTGCCAGGGAAGAGACGGTATTGCGGGCCTCGGCAATCGTCAGCGAATACCTTTTCTGCAGAATTTGCAACTGAACAGAGGACAGCAAGACATGACGGATATCGCCCAAAGCGATCAGAGGCAGGTCCTTGAGAAGCTGTCCAGTGGAACCGCCGTCGTCGGTAACACAAACAATTGAACGGGTATGGGGAAACACTTCCTTCAGGCCGAAAAAAGGCTCAGTGTGCCAGGTCTCCAGGCGACTGTCACCACCGATAACGTTGGAAAGCCCCGTACCTCCACCAAAGACGACTACCTTGGCGTCGTCGACGGTGCTGTGAGTAAGATACCTCTTTAATTCGCGAAATGAAGCGGCGGTAATCTGGTCTATTCTGTCAGGTACGCCGTTGAGGACCAGGTCTATGCACTTCTCACGAAAATCAGTATGGGCCAGTAGATCAAACGGTGAGAGACATGTATCGGAGAGTTTGGCCACATATTCATGCAGCTGTGTCGTGTCGTCTCTATTCATAATCAGCTAGAAGGTCTCAGAAAAGGTCGCTGCTCGTTGAAATTACGTGGCACACACATACAAAACCTTACGAATTTGGTAGTGAGAAGCCCATGGCTACTGCCGTAAACTGGTGGCAAGATAGTCTTCCACCCGCTTCAAATCCGCCGGAGTATCCACCTCTATGGAGTCATGTTCGGTCAGGATCACTTTGATTTTATAGCCGAATTCCAGTGCTCTGAGCTGCTCCAGTTTTTCAAATCGTTCCCATTCTCCCACGGGGAGAGCTACAAAGGAAAGGAGAAACCCTTTCCTGTAGGCATAAAACCCCAGGTGCTTATAATAGGTTGGCGCTTCAATGTCCTCAGGATTACGTTGGAAGGGTATCGGTGCTCGGGAAAAATACAGCGCATAGCTGTCACGATCGAAAACGGTCTTGACGTGATTGGGGTCGCTGATCTCTTCTTGGCGTATGATCTTGTAAATCAACGTAGACATTGGCAGTGCCGGATCATCGAGTAGCGGCCTGGCAACCTGCTCAACTACTTTCTCCGGGAAAAGGGGCTGATCGCCCTGGATATTGACGACGATATCATGCTCAGAAATGCCTATTTTTTCGGCAGCCTCTGCTAACCTGTCGGTTCCGGAAACATGATCGTCTCTGGTCAGCACATATTCGCCGCCGAAGGAATCGACACAATTGCCGATGCGTTCATCATCTGTTGCCACCACGACCCGCGACAGCAATGCCACCTGTTCAGCCCGTTCAACGACATGTTGGATCATGGGTTTGCCACAAATCTTTTTGAGAGGCTTTCCTTCGAAACGATTCGATTTATATCTGGCGGGAATTATGGCCACCACGTCACAATTTGATTCCATTTGATGATCACCCATGCTAAGTATATATTCTTAGAATGTTTTTTTACTAATGCTTTCTTCTCTCTGCAGCGTCGGAGTACATGGTTGCCCCTGCCCTTAATCTCAGCATCGTTTGTGCAAGTTCACGTGAGAGCCAGAGGCGAAAGGCCATCGGTCTGGCCCGCAAGCTGAATCTTCCCCTGCTGGAAAATAGTAACGACCATTACAGATTGCATCTCGTATATACCGATTATCGTCTTGAGCTTCAATATAATCCTCTTCTGATCGACCACAAAGAACACCCGGTCTATGTCGATTTTCTCCAGGGTGAGAAAATCCATCACCGCATAGCAACATCTTCAACCAAATCTCCGCTGGCGAGAGCCGCCGGTCTCAGGGCCGGCCGGCGCCCCAGCATAGCTGACGCCACGGCCGGTCTTGGCATGGACTCCATTGTGCTGGCCTGGCTCGGCTGCACGGTGGTGCTGATCGAAAGAAATCCCATCATACATGCCCTGCTGCAGGATGGCCTGGAACGGGCCGCCAACAATCAGCTCCTGGCCAGTGTCATTGCTGAAAACATTCAACTCATCCACGGAGAGTCGGCCGAAATTCTAGCCCTGCTCAAGCCCCCGGTTCAATGCATACTTGTCGACCCTATGTACCCGCAGAAGAAAAAAGGTCCTTTGAACAGAAAAGAAATGCGCCTGGTGCGCGCCATTGCCGGGGACGACCCCGACAGCTCAACACTGTTCAGAACCGCACTGGCATTTGCAGGCAGCAGGGTAGTGATCAAGCGGCCCAAGGGAGCGCCGGTGATTTGTGCCTCTCCCCCCCCGTCCCACAGTGTTCCGATGAAAAGCGGCCGCTTCGATGTCTATCTCACCCAGCCAACAACACATCACTTATGATATTTTTCACCGGCCTTGATAGTATATGCCCGATAAAGCTGTTCCAGCAAAAACAGACGCACCATGTCGTGCGTAAATGTCATCTTCGACAGAGAAATCCTGTGATCGGCCCGTTTCAACAGGCCCTCATCCAACCCCAAAGGACCGCCGATAACAAAGCTGACATGTTTCACACCCATACTTTCCCAGCGATTTATGAGCCGCGAGAACTCCGTGGAAGTATACTGCACCCCTTTGGCATCAAGAGCGACTAAGGTGGTTCCCGGCACCAGTCTGGCAAGAAGCAGAGCCGCTTCTTTTTGCTTAATCACCTCGTCGCTGCCCTGCATTGCTCCTGTTTTGATGGTTTTGACTGTGACTTTTGCGTAATGCTGAAGTCTCTCCAGATATTCGGTTATACCGTTGACCAGAAAAGATGACTTGGTCTTTCCCAGCAACACTATTTCATGGTACATCACCCTCCCCATTGTTCTCTGTAGAGGTATCACGAGGACGCTGCCACAGACGTCTTCGCACTTCTTCGCAGACGCTGTCATAGGATGCACCACTGTTAAGACCTGGACAGGAAGCTTTGATGGTATCGAGGGTGGCGGCATCGATTAGGATGGCATCCACCAGAGGCCACTGTCTGCACCTCCAGGGCCTGCCCTCATGGACGCTGCAACCGTCATCAAAGAAAATGCAATGCCCGTCTTTGATTCTCATTTGAACCTGGCCGCCGGCACCTCGCCAGTACTTTTCCATGGCCTCCTGTCGAGATATCTGCAAAATCTCCAACATACGTTTCTGGTCGTGTTCATCAAGGGAGACAGTGGTTTCTCCGTGGCAGCAGAAACCGCACCGCCTGCAGGCAAAAACATTCTTCACCTCCTCCTGCACCTTTTCTCCCTCAGGCTGATGTGCCAGTCCATTTTTCGTTGTCATACCTTGCTTTTGGTGAGTTATATTTTCTGCACTCTTTTCTTTTCTGATTACCCCTAATGTTCAGCAACTCATTCTGTAACAGGGGTACGCTGAGGTTCAGGGAGAGTCAGGTTTTCTTTTATTACCCTGAGACTCAGTCTATCCAAGTCCAAAGAGTCCTGGGTGCATTGACAAATCCATGCGCTCACCTGCACCAATAGCGTTTGGGCTCCGGGACCGGATCGGTCACGTTCACGACCACGATAGCAGAATCAGTGGTAAAATAAAAGATCAGTTCCAAGATCGTACCTCACCTCCTCGAAGGTGTTTCCTGCTTTTGGCCACCCGACTCTCGTGCAACTGTGACAGACATGCTGGAAGATAAAGAGACATCAACTTTAGGGTACCTTGAATAATAGGGTTTTCGCGCAAGGTCGAGGCGTGGCAGGAAATGTTACCGGAGGCGTATACTTACTATTGCGAGGATGAAATTTCCTGACACAACGAAGAGATCGAGTGAAAAGGCCATTTTTCAAGGTGGCCTTTAGCAATAGTCGGGAAAATAGAAAGAATGTGTATTCAGAAAGAAATAAGGAGTGCCTAAGCTCTGCCGGCGGTATCGCCGTATACAGATATGTCGATTCCGTATCGCATTGCTGCTGCCCGCCATTTTTCATCATCGGGCGTATCGAATATTATCATGTCATCTGCAGGGACTGTCAGCCAGCCAGCAGCCAGCAACTCCTGTTCGAGCTGTCCCGGCCCCCAACCGGCATACCCCAGGAGAAACAGATATTTTTCCGGACCACGGGTATGGGCTATATCCTCAAGGACTCTGGTTTCCCGTGAGAGGAATACCGTCGGGCTCACCTGCAGTTGATACTTGGTTGCATAATCCGACGTAAACAGAATAAAGGCCGATTCCAACTCGACCGGACCACCAATATACACCGGGGGAAGATCACCCTCGGGTACCGGCAAATCTGTGCTTCTGAGGACTTCCGCTAGGGAAAAAATACTGTTAGGTTTGTTGACAGCCACGCCCATCGCCCCGTCTTTATTGTGGGCGCAAATATATATCACCTGCTCCTCAAATCTGGGATCCGGCATCTTTTGCGTGGAAATCAAAAAGGATCCGGTAAGCGCATCAAGTACAGGCGGGTGACTGCTTTCCATGCTGTTTCCTTTAAATGTCTGAGCACATTAAATATTTGTTATTGTAAATATGATCTTTGACTTAACAGAATAGTATCAAAATCTGGGATTACAAGTCAAGCCTCAGCTACACCAGTGAACCACCTCTGCTTTGGCAGAACAGTTCAACCATGTTTTGCAATTTGTTGTATAATGCGTAACTATATATAAGTAACACTCTTGAGAAAGTGTTGCAGCTGCCGCAGTCCCAGAACCTCTCTTTTCATATTATCTACGGTATTTATCTTGAAATCGATAACAGACCTTAAAGAAAAAATTGTCCATGGCGACCATCATGATCCTTTCCAGTTCCTTGGCGTCCATATCGAGGATGAAAACGATGAAATCGCCACCATTCGAACCTTTCAGCCTCACGCTCAACACGTGGAATTGCTCCTCGAGGGGCGTGAAGTCAATATGGAGAGGATACACGACAGTGGCTTGTTTGAATCGCAAATAGAGCGAAAAACGCTGGCCGATCCTGAGCTTGCCCCTTTCACCTACAGGTATCGCCTCACCTATGGCGACGGGGCTACGGAAATCATAAACGATCCCTATAGATTTCTGCCACAGTTCGATCAAAAAGACGCCTATCTCTTCAATTACGGGACGAACTATCGACTCTATGACCACATGGGCGCCCACCTCACTGTCATAGCTAGCGTCAGCGGTACCGTCTTCAGGGTTTGGGCACCTGCTGCCAGGAGGGTTTCTGTTGTCGGTAACTTCAACGGCTGGGACGGCCGCGTTCACGTCATGCGCTCGCTGAACAGCAGCGGCGTGTGGGAGCTGTTTGTTCCCGGTTTGGGCGAGAATGAACTGTATAAATATGAGATAAAGGCTCAGAACGGGGACATTCTTTTAAAGTCAGACCCCTTTCAGTTTTTCGGTGAATTACGACCAAATACTGCCTCCATCATCCGAAATCTCGATCAGTACCAATGGGACGATCATGACTGGTTGCAAAAAACCAACAGCACCGCTCCCTATGATAAACCGATGTCAATATACGAAGTCCACGCCGGCTCATGGCAGAGAGATCCCGCCGATCCGGAACGATTCCTGACCTTCAGGGAGCTTGCAGAAAAGCTTATTCCCCACGTTAAGCATCTGGGCTTCACCCACGTGGAACTGATGCCGGTGATGGAACACCCACTGGACGAATCCTGGGGCTACCAGGTTACTGGACCATTCAGTTTCACCAGCCGCTACGGCGTACCTGAAGATTTCATGTATTTCGTCGACCAGTGCCACCAGAACGATATCGGTGTCATTCTCGATTGGGTGCCGGCCCATTTTCCCCGAGACAGCCACAGCCTGGCACATTTCGACGGCACTCCGCTCTACGAACACCCCGACCCACGCAAGGGCGCCCATCCTGAATGGGGAACATTCATCTACGATTACGGCCGCAAAGAGATAAGCAACTACCTCATTTCAAACGCCCTTTTCTGGATCGACAAATACCATATAGACGGTCTGCGGGTGGATGCCGTCTCTTCCATGCTCTATCTCGACTATGCCCGGAAAGAGGGTGAGTGGGTTGCCAATCAGTACGGCGGCAGGGAAAACCTTGACGCCATCGAGTTCATTCGTCACCTCAATTCCATAGTGTATGAGAAACACCCAAATTTTCTCTTGATAGCAGAAGAGTCAACAAGCTTCTACGGCGTATCCAAGCCCACTCACCTCGGAGGACTGGGCTTTGGCTTCAAATGGAATATGGGCTGGATGAACGATACCCTGGCCTATTTTTCCAGGGATCCTCTCTACAGGAAATACTATCACAACAATCTCACCTTTTCATTGATGTACGCTTTCTCGGAAAACTTTATCCTGCCGCTTTCCCACGATGAAGTGGTACACGGCAAAAATTCGTTGATCAACAAGATGCCGGGAGATGAATGGCAAAAATTCGCCAACCTTCGTCTTTTATATACCCTGCTCTGGTGTCATCCCGGAAAGAATCTGCTTTTTATGGGCGGCGAATTCGGCCAGTACTCCGAATGGTACTGTAAAAGGAGCCTCGACTGGCACCTTCTCGAGGAAAACCCCCTCCATGGCCAGCTCCAGCACTGTATCGCCAAACTCAATCAGATATATACGAGCAGCAGCGCCCTCTGGGAGCGCGATTTCCATCACGAAGGTTTTCGCTGGCTCGATTTCGAGGACAGAATGAATTCTATTCTCTCCTTCGTTCGCTTCGGCAGTAATCCACAGAATCACATGGTCTGTCTTTTCAACTTTACGCCTCAGACCCTCTATAACTACAAAACCGGTATTCCCTATGACTGTGATTACCAAGAGGTATTCTGTTCCGATGATGAACAATTCGGCGGCAGCGGTTCCAGTCAAAAAACGACCTACCCCTGTAAGAACCAGTCTCTTGGGCACCACAGCAAGCACATTGAACTTACCGTCCCTCCCCTGGCGGGACTCATTATAAAACCACTTTTCAACAAGCAATAACCATAAGGAGCATCCTATGTCCGCCACCAGTCCCATGCAGCCGCCGGGAGAGAGAGTGAAAAAAGCATTATCGTTGTTTTCCGAACTTCACCAGAAATATCCTGAGAAAACACGCCAGGAACTGCTCAACGAGGTGGAGATCAAGTTCGACCTCACTCCTCTGGAGTGCGAGTTTCTGCATAAGCATTTCGGCGATTCTCTAAACTGACCTCACCACCGGCCTCAACCACTTTGAGAGAGAGATATGGATGCCTACCAGCAGTTGATACAAACGATTTCTTTGACCATGGGGGCAGCGTGGGCCAGCGGTATAAACCTGTATGCCACCATTGGCATGCTCGGGTTACTGGGCCTTACGGGCG
>JGI12048J13642_10059792_pt1 | contig 25089 bp, 11 predicted proteins | sample ElkSlonscriptome_16_FD_13642 | JGI IMG/M metagenome (IMG submission 13642)
CGCCGAGCACGACCTGACCTTCCGCTCGCCGTATAACGAATGGGATGCGATGGTTGCGCAGGCCACCATCGCCGCCGAGATCCTCGACCAACTCGCGGCCATCGGCGAGCGGCTCGATGCGATCCTGGTGCCGGTCGGCGGCGGCGGTCTGATCGGCGGCGTCGCCGGCCTGCTGCGCGGCCTGAATTTGCCCTGCGAGGTCATCGGCGTGCAGCCTGAGCAGTCCGCCATCATGGCCCATTCGGTCCGTGCCGGTGAGATCCTGGAGATGCCGTCGCTACCCACCCTGTCGGACGCCACCGCCGGCGGCGTCGAGCAGGGCTGCATCACCTTTCCGTACTGTCGCGATGCGGTCGACGACTATATCTTGATCAGCGAGGAGGAGATTGCTCAGGCGATGCTGCTGCTCGACGAGCAGCACGGGATCATCGTCGAGGGCTCAGGCGCGCTCGCGGTGGCGGCGCTGCTGAAACGCGCGGACCGATTCAAGGGCAAGACGGTGGCGCTGCTGCTTTGCGGGGCCAATGTGGACCCGGCGCTGCACGCGCGGCTGCGGAACGGCTGAGTCACAGACCGGTTGAGTCCCAGAATGGTTGAGTCTCAGAATGGTTGAGCAGGCCGAGGGCATCGAACGGCGGTTGCGCCTGGCGGTTGCATCGCTGCGGGTCGGTGGCGACGTGCGGCAGAACCTACGCCGCGTGCAGGCGTGCATCGCCCAGGCGAGCGATGCCGGCGCCACGCTGGTTTGCCTGCCGGAATATTGTCTGAACCCGGTGATGGAGCACTGGATCGACCTCGAAGCGCCGATCCAGGCGCTGTGCTCGGCCTGTCGCACGCACCGGATCTGGGCCGTTCTCGGTGCCGAGCGCGGCGATCATGATGTCAGGCGCAACTGCGTCTTACTCATCGGCCCCGATGGCGCCGTGCATAGCAGCTACGATAAGGTCCACCTTTGGGGACGCGAGCGCCGGCACTTTCTGCCTGGTACGGACCCGGCCCCCGTTGTCGACATCGGGCCTTGCCGCCTGGGCCTGATCTGCTGCTGGGACATCGCCTTCCCGCGCGATGTCGCCGATCTGGCCACGCGCGGCGCGGAGTTGATCCTGTGCCCGAGCCGTTTGGTCGACTACCGGTTGGATGCCGAACCGTTGCGGGCGCTGCCGTTGGCGCGCGCCTTTGAGAATCTCGTCTATTTCGTGCTCTGCGATGCGCTGTCGGACGATACCCTGGCCGACGATACCCTCTCCGAGTGCATGATCTGTCATCCCTTGGGCATCCGCCACCGGATCGCACGCAGCGAGGGTATGCTCATCGCCGACCTGGACCTGAACGCGCTCGGCGAGCTGCGCGCTTACTATGGCGGCGACGGCCGTAAGGACGGGTGATGAACGCCCAGCCCCAAGCACATCTGCTGACGCCGTTCATCGAGCAGGCACGGCATCACCCCGACGCGGTCGCGCTGATCACCCCAGACGGCAAGATCAGCTTCGGCGCGTTGTTCAGGCGCGCCCAGCAGATCGCCGCGACGCTGTCGGATCAGGGCCTCGATGCTGGGGCCGCTGAGGCCATACCGGTCGGGCTATGCCTGCCGCGGGGCGTCGATTCCGTGGCCGCCATGCTCGGTATCCTGCTGGCCGGCGGCGCCTATCTCCCCATCGATCCCGGCTATCCGTCGTCGCTGCGCCTGGGCATGGCGCGCGAGGCCCGGCTGCGCCTGCTGCTCACCGACAGCACCGCACGCGCCGACAGCTTTAAGGGCGCGGTCGATCGAGTGCTGACGCTTGACGTGATCGATGACGCCATCGACCTTGGCCGCGACGCACCGATGACGGTGCCGGACGATCGCCTCTTCCACGTACTCTACACGTCCGGCAGCACCGCGGCACCCAAGGGAGTCCGCGGAACCCACGGCCAGATGCGCGCGCGCCTCGACTGGCTGTGGCGCGCCTTCCCGCTGGCCGACGACGACCTGTGCTGTCACAAGACCGCGCTGCACTTCGTCGATGCCAGCCTGGAGGTCTTCGGCACCCTGCTGCAAGGCCGCGCGTTGCTGATCGCCCCCGAGGTCGACGCAACCAACCCGGAACGTCTTATCGCCCTGCTCGCCGAGCACGGGGCGACGCGGCTGTCGCTGGTGGTCTCCCAGCTGCGCGCACTGCTGCTCGCCGATCCCGACCTGGGGCGGCGACTGCCCCGGCTGCGTCTATGCATCGTCAGCGGCGAACGCCTGAGCGGCGATCTGGTGCAGGCGTTTCGCCGCGCACTGCCCGCGGCCCGGCTGGTCAATCTGTATGGCTGCAGCGAGGTCCCCGAGGTCAGCTGGGCCGTGATCGACGCCGATACCCCGATCGACGCCGACGGCGCCTCGATCGGCCAAGCGCTCCCGGGCACTGAGCTTCGCATCGTCGACGAGGCCCTGCGCGAGGTCGCCCCTGGGGAGGTCGGCGAATTGCTCGTCGGTGGGCCGGTGTTGGCGCGGGGCTATCTGCACCGCCCGGAGGAGACCGCGGCGGCCTTCATCAAACATCCCTTCGCCGGCAGCGGTTGGCTCTACCGCACCGGCGACCGGGTACGCTTCGGGCCAGATGGACTGCTGCGCTTCGCCGGACGCGGTGATGATCAGGTCAAGGTTCGCGGCCATCGCATCGAGCTCTCGGCCGTCGAGGCCAGCGTGCGTGCCTGCGCCGCGGACGTGCGCGAGGTGGCGGTGGTGGTCCAGCAGGACCCGACGCTGGCCGAGAACCGCAGCCTGGTGGCCTTCGTGACCCCGGCGACGCTGGACGCCCAGGCCCTGCGCTCGCGCCTGCGCGCACAGGTGCCGCGACACCTGCTGGTACAGCGGATCATCCCGTTGCAGCAACTGCCGAAGACGGCGAGCGGCAAGCTTGACCGACGCCGCCTCGCCGACCTGGCGAGCGCGCCCCCGGCATCGCCGCGGTCGCCCGGCGGCGATGTCCGTGCGCAGCTGACGCGTGCCTGGCAGGCGGTGCTGCAGCTCGACGCCATCGGTCACGACGACGGCTTCTTCGACGTCGGCGGCGACTCGTTGGCCCTTTCCCTGCTGCATCAGCGGTTGCAGGCGCAATTCGATGGCTACGACCTGACCCTTGCCGAGCTGCTGGGCTATCCGACCATCGCCGCCCTGGCCGCCTATCTGGAGCGCAGCGACACGGGGGCGGCGGCGGCGCGGTCGGGTCCGGGACCAACCGCGGGGCAAACAGCAGGCTCCGAGGGCGACATCGCCATCATCGGCATGGCCTGCCGCTTCCCCGGTGCGACGACCCCGGAGGCCTTCTGGGACAACCTAAGGGCCGGCCTGGACGCGATCTCGGACTTCTCCGACGCCGAGTTGGAGCAGCCCGACCCCGCGCTTCGCAACGCCGTGGACTATGTGAAGGCCGGCGCCGTGCTCGATGACATCGCCGGCTTCGATGCCGCCCTGTTCGGCTACAGCGACAAGGAGGCGGCGCTGCTCGACCCCCAGCAACGCCTGTTGCTCGAATGCGCCTGGGAGGCGATGGAGCGCGCCGGCACCGCGCCCGGCGGTGGCCGGATCGGCGTCTGGGCCGGCAGCAGCCAGAGCAGCTACCTGATCAATCAGGTCGCCACCAGCCGTCCCATCACCGAGGCGACCCTGGACGAGTACCAGGCCAACCTGGCCAACGACCGCAACTTCCTCGCCACGCGCATCGCCTACAAGCTGGCGCTCAGCGGCCCGGCGGTGACGGTGCAGACCGCCTGCTCCACCGGGCTGGTGGTGGTGCACCTGGCCTGCCAGGCCCTGCGCGCCGGGGAGTGCGACGCGGCCCTGGCCGGGGCGGCGGCGCTGCGGGTGCCGCAAAAGGCCGGCTATCTCTATGAAGAAGGCATGATCCGCTCGCCCGATGGGCGCTGCCGCGCCTTCGACGCCAAGGCCGAGGGCACGCTGTTCGGCAACGGCGTCGGCATCGTCCTGCTCAAGCCGCTCGCCGCCGCCCTTGCCAACGGCGACCCGATCCTGGCCCTGATCAAGGGCTCGGCGATCAACAACGACGCGGCCGACAAGGTCGGCTACACGGCGCCCAGCCCCAGCGGCCAGCAGGCGGTGATTGAGGCGGCGCTGACGGCGGCCGAGGTCGATCCGCGCAGCATCGGCTATGTGGAGGCGCACGGCACCGGCACGCGGCTCGGCGACCCGATCGAGGTCGCCGCGCTGACCCGCGCCTTCCGCGGCCTAACCGCGGGCGCGCCGCGGGACGACGCGGCGCGCTGTGCCATCGGCTCGGTCAAGACCAATATCGGCCATCTCGACGAGGCCGCGGGCATCGCCGGCCTGATCAAGACCGTGCTGGCGCTCAAGCACCGGGAGATCCCGCCGAGCCTGCATTTTCAGACGCCGAACCCGGAGATCGACTTCGCGGGCAGCCCCTTCGAGGTCGCCGCCCGGCTCGCGCCGTGGCCCGCGCCCCAGCGCACACCCCGGCGAGCCGGCGTCAGCTCCTTCGGCATGGGCGGCACCAACTGTCACCTAGTGCTGGAGGAGGCGCCGCGGCGCTGCACCGACGGTGCGTCAAAGGTCGCCGAGCCGGCGGCGCCGAGCACGCCCACTTCGCAACTCCTGGTCCTATCCGCCGCCAGCCCCCCGGCCCTGCGGACGCTGATCAAGGGCTACCGCGATCTAATCGACGCGCAACCAGACATCGACTTGATATCCCTCTGTGCCACCGCCGCCATCGGCCGACGTCACCTCGGCTGGCGCTGCGCGACGACGGCGGGCTCCGTCGCCGAGCTGCGCGAGCGCATCGCGGGGCTTGCGCCGCCACCAGCACCCGGCGACAGCGGCGGCAAGATCGCCTTCTTGTTCACCGGCCAGGGTGCCCAATACGCCAATATGGGGCGCGGCCTGTACGCAAGCTTTGGCGCGTTCCGGGCCGCCATCGACCGCTGTGCGGAGGTCCTTGAGCCGCTGCTGCCGCGACCGCTGCTGTCGGTGCTGTTCTGCCCGCCGGAGGACACCGCCGAGGCCGACGACCTGCTGGCCCAGACCCAATACACGCAACCCGCGCTGTTCGCGCTCGAATATGCCCTCGCCGAGCTGTGGCGATCCTGGGGCGTCGTCCCCGCCCTGGTGCTGGGGCACAGCGTCGGCGAATACGTCGCCGCCTGCGTCGCTGGCGCCATCGGACTTGAGGATGCGCTGCGCATCGTTGCCGAGCGCGGCCGACTGATCCAGTCCTTGCCCGCTGGCGGCGGCATGCTTGCTGTTGCGCTGGACGAGCCGAGCGCGCGCGCGTTGATCCCCGCCGCTGCCGAGAGCACGCGCATCGCCGCCGTCAATGCACCACTGCGAACGGTCATCGCCGGTCCCGATGCGATACTCAACGGCATCGCCGCGGGCCTGAACGATGCGGGCATCGACCATCAGCGCCTGAAGGTATCGCATGCCTTTCACTCGCCGCTGCTAGAGCCGATGCTCGCGCCGCTGGCCGATGCCGTCGCCAAGGCTTCGCTGCGCGAGCCGCGCATCAGAGTCATCTCCAACGTCACTGGCGAGCCGATCTCCGGTGAGCTGACGGACCCGCGGTATTGGGTCCGGCATACCCGCTCGGCCGTACGCTTTGCCGACGGGGTCGAGACCCTGCTGGACGCGGGTGCCAGCATCCTGTTGGAAATCGGCCCATCACCGACCCTGCTCGGGCTGACCGCCGAGATCGCCGAGGCACGTTCGGCGGCTACCCCGGTGCTACTGCCGAGCCTGCGACGCGGGCAAGACGACGCAGCGCAACTAGGCGACAGCCTGGGCCGGCTCTACGCGAGCGGTCGCGAGATCGACTGGCAGGCGGTCTACGCCGAGCAGACTTGGCGCCGGCTGGTCTTGCCGACCACGGCGTTCCAACACAAGCGCCACTGGATCGAGCCGGACCGGCGGGCGACGTTCGGCCCCGACGGCGCGCTCCCCGACCTGGAACAGCGCCTGCGTCGCGCAGTGCAACGACTGCAGGGGCGCAACGAGCTGGACGCTGCGGAGGCCGATCGACTGGTCGCGCTGCTGCGTGAGGAATTGACGCGGCCCATGGATGCGTCAGACGGGACACCGAGCTGGCAAGCGCTCTGCTACAGCCCCATTTGGCGACCGCTTCCGGCGCAGACACCGGGCGGTGATGGCGTGTCGATAGCATCGGGCGAGCGCTGGCTGATCCTTGCCGATCAGGGCGGCCTCGGTACCGCACTGGCCGCTAAGATCGAGGCCGCTGGCGGCAACGCGATCCTAGTGCCAGCGGGTCAGACCCCATGGCCGCAGGGTGGAAAGCAATCGGGTAGCGATACGGATGACCCGACACGACCACGGGCTGAACTCCTGACTGCCGGCGCTGCCGCGCCAGCGCACATCGTCTATCTGCGGGCGTTAGACGCCACCCTGCCGGAGCCGGCGAGCGCCGCTGCGCTGATTGCGACCCAACGCGCCATCCATGCGGCGCTTGCGCTGCTGCCGGGCGATGCGTCGACAACGCCGAGCGAGCGGGCGAGCCTTTGGCTCGTGAGCCGTGGCGCCCAGCCGATTGCCGGCCTGGATCGAGCCGATGCTGTCGCCGGCCTGAATCCGGTCCAGGCCACCCTCTGGGGTCTTGGACGCACCATCGCGCTGGAGCATCCCCAACGCTGGGGCGGCCTGATCGACCTCGACCCGGCACAGGACGACGTGGCCTCGGCCGAGGCCCTGTGGCGATGGCTCAGCGGGTCCGGACATGCTGCGGACCCCGGCGTGCCTGAGCAGCAAGCTGCGTTCCGCGGCGATGCGCGTCATGTCGCGCGTCTGGTGCCTGGTGCCGAGGGTCTTGACAGGGCACCGGCACCGATCCGCGCCGAGGCCGCGTACCTCATCAGCGGTGGACTCGGCGCCTTGGGCCTAGAGGCGGCCGAGGTCCTCGCCGACGCCGGGGCGCGGCATCTGGTGCTGGTGAGCCGTCGGGGCGTGCGCACGCTGGCGCAGCGCGAGCGGCTGGCGCGGTTGCGCGAGCGCGGCGTAGCGGTGCATGCGTTGGCGCTGGATGTGGCGGACGTGGATGCGTTGGCGGGCTTGTTCGCGCGTTTTGGCTGGTTTGGGGGTGGTGGGGATGGCGATGTCGATAGCGATTTCGACAACGACAACGATAGCGATAGCGGCTGCGTTAGCAACAACCGCCGCATGCCGGACCTGCCCCCGCTTGCCGGGATCATCCATGCCGCCGGCAGCATCGCCGCGGAGCCGTCGAGCCAGCCCGACTTCGCGCGCTTTGCGACAGTGCTTGAGGCCAAGGTCGCTGGCGCCTGGAATCTGGATCGGCTGTCGCGGGATCGGCAGCTGGACCTGTTCGTGCTGTTCTCTTCGGCCGCGTCGCTGCTCGGGCTCGGCGGCCACGCGGACTACGCGGCTGCGAACGCCTTCCTGGATGCCCTGGCCGGGGAGCGTCTGCGCCTGGGCCTGCCGGCGCTTTGCATCGGTTGGGGCGATTGGGCCGGCACCGGGATGGCTGCCGAGGTCGCTGACGGCATGCAGCGCACCGGCCTCGGCAGCTTGCCAAGGACAGAGGCCCGCGCCGCGCTGGCCGGGCTGCTCGGTACGCAAGGACATCTGGCCGTGCTGCGGGCGGATTGGGGGCGCTTCGTCGACACCTTCCAGGCCCATCGCGCCTTCCTGGCCGACTGCCTGACGGCCGAGCGCGGCGCCACCGAGTCGAGCCCGGCCCAGTCGAGCCAAGACAACGCGGCGCGGGACCTGCGCGGGGCGCTGGTCGCGGCCGACCCAGGTGCCCGCGAGGCCCTGCTGCAACGCCACCTGCCCGGGCTGGTCGCCGCGGTCCTCGGCCGGTCCGAGAGCGAGGCCATCGACCCGGACGCAAACCTGCTCGCGCTGGGCTTCGATTCGCTGATGCTGATCGAGCTGCGCAACCGGCTGCGACGCGACCTGGGTTTGCAACTTCCGCTACCGCGCATGCTCCAGGGCATCCCCATCAACACCATGGCCGCGGAGGGCGCGACACAGCTCGGCCCGCCCCCGGTTGGCGCCGAGGCCCCAGCAGGCCCCGCGGTACCCGACGCGGGCGACCCCGCGGGAGACAGCGAGTGGACAAGCGTAATTCTGTGAACACCCATGGCCTGAACATCGTCGAACTCCTCGACGACCTGCGTGCGCGCGGCGAGCAAATTGAACTCATCGACGGGCAGCTGCACTACCGTGCGCCCCGAGGCAGCGCGCAACCGCAAACGCTGGAGGCCCTGCGTACACATAAAAAAGAGCTGCTGGCCTGGCTGACGGAACAGGCCGAGCACCCGGGGCGCTATCCGCTCAGTGCCGGCCAGCAAGGGCTGTGGATGGCCTGGCGACTCGATCCCGAGGCGACCATCTACAACCTCTATCTGGTTGCCCGGCTGCGCGACGACGTCGATCTCGACGCCCTACACCAGGCGCTGCAATGGCTGCTCGACCGCCATCCGGTGCTGCGCACCAGCTACCCAGTGGCGCAGGACGACGCGGCGCCGCTGCAGTACGTCGAAGACGGGCTGCGCCTCGCGCTGCCGGTGCAGGACGCGCCGAACTGGAGCGTCGAGCAGATCGAGCGCTGGGTCGCGGAGCAGGCGGATCGGCCCTTCGACCTCGTCAACGGCCCGGTCATGCGCACCACCGTGCTGCGCACCGGCACGACGGGTGGCGGGACGCAACGCCTGCTGCACTGGAGCCTGCATCACATCGCATCCGACTTCCTGACCCAGGAGGTGCTGATCGAAGACCTGGAGGCCCTATATCGGGCCGCCCAGGCCGGAGCGTCCGCGCCGCCGACGACCCGGGAAGACGCCTCCGCCCTGACCTATCGCGACTTCGTGCGCTGGGAGCAGGACAGTCTTGCCGCGCAAGACTCGCAACTACGCACCTTCTGGGGCGAGCTGATCTCGCACTGGCCGCAATCGCCGAGCCTACCAGCCGACCTGGCCGCCAGCAACGACGGTTATCGCCCGGTGACCTTGGACTTTGCCTTCGCTCCAGACCTGGTCGCGCGGCTACGGGCCTTTGTCGGCGAGCATCGGGTCTCGCTGTTCACGCTCCTGCTATCCGCCTATCAGGTCGCCGTCGGCCGTTTCACCGACCAGGAGCGCTTCGTCGTGACCACGCCCACGGCGGTCCGGCATCTGGCCGGCTGGCAACGGACCGCCGGATATTTCATCAATCCGCTCTGCCTGGTTGCGGACCTCGGCGGGAACCCAAGCTTTGCGGAGCTGCTGGAGCGCACACAGCATCAGTTGGGCCGATGCTTCGAGCACCAGTTGTTCCCTTTCTCCGAGGTTCTGCGTCTGCTCAAAGAGAGCGGGGCCGCGTCCGCCGCACCGACGGTCGGCTTTATCCTTGATGCGGCACGCCGACCAGCGCGGGCGCCGAGCCTGTTCGCCGAGACGCTCGCCATCGGCCAGCGCGGGACACCGGAGGCGCTGTCGCTGTCGGTCTTCGACATGGCCGGCGAACTCAGCGGGCAGTTCACCTATGACGCCAACCGGCTCCTGCCCGAGAGCATCGAGCGGCTGATCAGCGCTATGACGACGCTGCTCGGCGACATGCTCAATGATCCCGCGCGTCCGCTCTGCCGGCTGTCGGCCCTGCGCCCCGACCAGCGGGCGGAGATCTTGGAGCGATGGGCCGCGCCCGCTGAGGCCATCATCGCGCCAGCGGCGGACGAGCGCATAATCGGGCTGGCTCAGCGCTTCGCGCGCCAAGCGGCGGCGACGCCGGGGCGAATCGCATTGATTCAGCACCCTGAGGACAGGGCCGATGCCAGCATCAGCTACCGCGACCTCGACGCTCGGGCGGATTGCATCGCCAGGCGGCTGCTGGCCGAGGGCATGGGTCCCGACGACCTGGTCGGAGTCTTCCTGGAGCGCTCGATCGACATGGTCGCCGCTCTGCTCGGCATCCTCAAGACCGGCGCCGCCTACCTGCCGCTGGACCCGTCCTATCCGCCGCAGCGCCTGGCCTACATGCTCGCGGACTCCGGTGCCGCGCTGTTGCTCGGCGAGGAAGCGCTGCTAACGCGACTGGCGGACGCCCAGACCCGCGTGCTGCGCATCGAAGACATCGACATGGAGCCCAACGCCGCTGCCCAGCAACTGCCCGCGCCGCAGCCGGACGACCTCGCCTACGTCATCTACACCTCGGGCTCAACTGGTCAACCCAAGGCCGTCGAAGCGACCCATGGGGCCACCGACAACCGGCTGACCTGGATGTGGCGCACGCAGCCGTTCGGGGCGCACGAGCGTTGCTGCCAGAAGACCGCGCTGTCGTTCGTCGACTCGGTCTGGGAGATCTTCGGCCCGCTGCTCGCGGGCGTCTCCTCGGTCATCCTGCCGGACCTGCTGGTCAAAGATGTGCCGCGCCTGATCGATGCCCTGGCCCGCTACGAGGTCACGCGCATCGTGCTGGTGCCTTCGTTGCTGCGGGCCCTGCTCGACGCGCGGCTGGACGCCGAATCAGACTTGCGGCAGCGGCTGCCGATGCTGCGCCACTGGGTCTGCAGCGGCGAGACCCTGCCCATGGCGCTGGTGCAGCGCTTTTACGCGGCATTGCCACAGGCCCGGCTGATCAACCTCTACGGCTCCTCGGAGGTCGCCGCTGATGTCACCTGCTACGACACGGCTGCGCTGGCGGCGGCCGACGGGCACCCGCGCCGACCGGGGCCGGCCCAGGTACCCATCGGCCGACCGATCGACAACCTACGCTGTTATATCCTCGACCCGCACCTCGAACCGGTATCGCCCGGGGTGGTCGGCGAACTCTACATCGGCGGTGCCTGCTTGGCGCGCGGCTATCGCGGGCGCCCGGAGCTGACCCGCGAGCGCTTCATCATTAACCCCTTCGGTCCCGGGCGTCTGTTCCGAACCGGGGATCGGGCGCGCTGGCTGCCGCTGTCTAAGCCGCGAGACGCCGACGGCGATCACCGGAGCGATGACAAGGGCGATCAGCGGCCGGACATCGAATACCTCGGCCGTGGCGACAGCCAGGTCAAACTGCGCGGCTTCCGCATCGAGCTCGGCGAGATCGAGGCCGCGCTAGGCGGACACCCGGCGGTCGAGGATGCGGTGGTGCTGCTCCAGGACCACCCGACCGGCCCGCGCCTGGCCGCCTATGTCGCCACCGCGGCGCCGCTGAGCCCGGCCCCGACCCCAACCGCGCTGCACCAGCACCTCGGCCAGACCTTGCCTGACTATATGGTGCCGAGCGCCTTCACCTTGCTTGACCGCCTCCCGCTGACCCCCAACGGCAAGGTTGATCGCCAGTCGCTGATTGGACTGACGCCGAGCGAGCCGACCGGGGAGCCGACCGCGCAGCCTCCGGAGACCGAGCTGGAGCGGACCCTGGTGGCGATCTGGGCCAATGTGCTCGAACGCGACGGGATCGGTCGCCATGACGACTTCTTCCAGCTCGGCGGCCATTCGCTGCTGGCAACTCGGGTCATCACCGGCATCCAGGCCGAACTCGGTGTCGTGTTGCCGATCCGGGTCCTGTTCGACCATCCTAGCATCGCCCGGCTGGCGGCGCGGGTCGAGGCCCAAGACCAGAGCCAGCGCCAGGGGCTTGGCGACGACGACGAGGTCGACCTGCTGCTGTGAGCACCATCACCGAACTCATGGCCAAGCTTGAGCAGCGCGGCATTCGGCTGAGCCTCGACGGCGACCGCCTGCGCGTGCGCGCGCCCCGCGACGCCCTCAATGCGGCTGACACCGACGCATTGCGTGCGCACAAGGCCGAGATCATCGACCTGCTGCGCGCAAGCTCGAGCGTGCCGACAGCCCAACCGCGCCCCGCTGCGCTGCCGCTATCCTTTGCCCAAGAGCGGCTCTGGTTCCTGGCCCAACTGGAGGGCGGCGCCGACGCCTACAACCTGGCCCTGCTGCTGCACCTGCGCGGTCCGCTGGACACCACCGCGCTGGCCGATGCCCTGGCCGTGGTGATCGCACGCCATGAGGTATTGCGCACCTGCTTTGCGGCGACCGCCGGCGTCCCCCGGCAGCAGATCAGCGAACAAATCACCATCGCCATCGAGCCCATCGACCTAAGCGGCCTGCCGCGTGGAGATCGCCTCGACGCCGCCACTACCGCCCTGCGCGAGCGCGCGGCACGCCCCTACGACCTGACGCAGGGGCCGTTGCTGAGAGCCGCCCTGGCCCGGCTGGACGAGGCCGATCAGGTTCTGCTCATCGGCCTGCACCATATCGTCGCCGACGGTTGGTCCCTGACGCTGCTGACCCAAGAGCTGGACGCCGCCTATCGCGCCCGCCTCGGCGCGCGCGAGCCGACGCTGCCGCCGCTGCCGCTGCAATATGCCGACTATGCCCTGTGGCAACGCCGGCTCGCCGAGGGCGCCGAGTGGCGCCGCCAGCTCGACTGGTGGCAAGCGCAGCTCGCTGGCGCACCGACGCTGCTCGACCTGCCGACGGATCATCCCCGACCCTCGGTCCAGGACACCGCCGCCGCCAGCCTGCCGATCCGGCTGAATGCGGAGACGACGGCGCGCCTGGAGCAGCTCGGCCGCCAGCACGGGGCGACGCTGTTTCAAACCCTGCTGGCCCTTTGGGCCGTGCTGCTGCGACGCTGGAGCGACGTGGACGACATCGTCATCGGTACCCCAAGCGCCAATCGGCATCACCCAGGTCTGGAGCCGCTGATCGGCAGCCTCGTCAACACCTTGGCGCTGCGCGCGGACCTCAGCGGAGACCCGTCCTTCGTCGGGCTGCTTGCGCGGTTGCGGCGCACCACGCTGGATGCCTACGCCCACCAGGACATCCCCTTCGAGCAGCTGGTCAAGGCGCTGAAGGTCGAGCGCAGCCTGAGCCACGCCCCGCTGTGCCAGGTCATGCTGACGGTGGAGTACGCCGACTCGCATCCCGCCGCCCGGGACTATGCACTGGGCGAGGCAGGGGGACGCTGGATCGACGCCGGACGCGACAGCTCGGAGCTGGACCTTGCCCTAGAGCTGGTGCGTACCGACGACGGCCTATCGGGCTGGCTCGACTACAGCCGCGCGCTGTTCGAGCCGAACAGCATCGAGCGCATGGCCGGGCACCTGCGGGTGCTCGCTAACGCCGTCCTCGCCGACCCGAATCGCGCCATCACCGCGCTGCCGCTGCTGACCGAGGCCGAACGCCGCGTGCTGCTGGAAGATTGGAACCCGCCCCTCTCCCGGCAGGCGGCCGAGGGCTGCATCCAGACCCTGCTGGAGCGGCAGGCGGCGCGCACCCCGGATGCTACGGCGCTGATCGTTGCCCGGCCCGGCATCGCCCCCGAGCACAGCGAACGCCTGAGCTATGCCGAGCTCAATGCGCGGGCCAACCGTCTAGCGCGCCAGTTGCTGGAGCTGACGCCCCCGCCCCTGCCCTCTCAGAATGCGCTCGGGATGGATGCCCCAGCGCCGGATCGGCCGACACCGCTGATCGGCGTCTGTATCGGGCGCTCGGCCGACCTGCTCGTCGTCATCCTGGGCATCCTCAAGGCCGGCTTCGGCTATGTCCCCGTCGATCCGAGTTGGCCGGGGCAACGCATTGGCCTGATCCTGGCCGACGCGCGCCCCTTTGCCCTGATCACCGAGCCCGGGCTGCTCGGCGCGGACCGGACGGGCGAGATGATCCCAATCGATCTGGACCAGGCGGTGCGCGCCTCGCGCGAGCGCGACGGCAGCGACCTCCCCTGCCGGACACGCGCCGACGACATCGCCTATATCATGTATACCTCCGGCTCCACCGGGGTGCCCAAGGGCGTGGTCATCGAGCATCGCAACGTCTTCGGCTATGTACAGGCGTTCGTCCCCTGGGCGCGGATGACCGCCGCCGACCGCGCCCTGCTGCACGGCAGCATCGCCTTCGACATGTGCATCGAGGAGGTCTTTCCGGCCTGGAGCGTCGGCGCGAGCGTGGTGCTGTGCGGCGACCCAACGGGGATCGACGCCATCGTCGATGACGCCATCCGCCACCGCGCCAGCCTGCTCTGTGCTGCGCCGCTGCTGGTGCAGTACTGCAACAGCCGCGCGGACGCGCTCGCGGACCTGCGTCTCATCGCTAGTGGCGGCGACGTGCTGCGCGCCGAGGACGTCGACCGGCTGCTCGCGCGCGGCATCGAGGTCACCAACGCCTTCGGCCCGACCGAGACCACGGTGACCGCCACCAGCCACCGGGTGCGCCCCGGCGAGAACCCCTTGCCGATCGGCCGACCGCTGGCGAACACCCGCGCATTCGTGCTGGACGCGCGGCTCAATCCAGTACCCATCGGCGTCCCCGGCGAGCTCTGCATCGGCGGCACCGGCATCGGCCGCGGCTATTGGAATCGACCGGAGCTGACGGCGGAGCGCTTCATCACTTGGCAGAACGGGGAGCGCCTGTATCGCAGCGGCGACCGCGCCCGCTGGCGCGCCGACGGCAGGCTGGAATTCGTCGGGCGTATGGACCGCCAGGTCAAGGTGCGCGGCTTCCGCGTCGAACTCGGCGAGATCGAGGCGGCCATCACCATGCATCCCGCCGTCGATCAAGCCGTCGTGCTGCCGCGCACCGACGACACCGGCCAGAAGCGCCTGATCGGCTATCTGGTACCGGTCGCCGAGCCGCATGCCGAACAGACCGAGGCGAGCCTGCAAGGCTTCACGGGCGATGTTGGCGGCGATTTTCCGGCCATCCTACGCGAGCACCTGCGCGCGCGCCTACCCAGCTGGATGATCCCCGGCGCCTTCGTCGTGCTCGAACAGCTGCCGCTAACGCCGACCGGCAAGATCGACCGCAAGGCCCTGCCCGAGCCATCGGCGGCGAGCGCGCCGGCGGCGGCGCGGCATCCGCGCAGCGTCACCGAGCAGGACCTACTCGCGATCTGGCGCGACCTGCTGGACAACCCCGAGATCGGCATCTTTGACGACTTCTTCCAGCTCGGCGGCCACTCGCTGCTGGCGGTCCGCCTGGCCGCGCGGATCAGCGACGCCTTCGACGCCGAGCTGCCGCTGCAGGCCCTGTTTCGCTATCCGACCGTGGCCCAGATGGCCGGCTTCCTGGAGCAGGCCCATCCGGAGTGGACCTGGTCGACCCTGATCGCGCTGCAGCCGCGGGGCGATAAGGCCCCGCTGTTCTGCATACCGGGCGATGGCGGAAATGTGTTCTATTTTCACCCCCTGGTGCGGGCGCTGGGCACTGACCGGCCCTGCTGCGGCCTGGAGTCCCTCGGCTTGGACGGCAAACAGCCCCCGCACGCCACGGTCGAGGCGGCCGCCGCCCACCACATCGCGCAGTTACGCGCGCGTTGGCCGGAGGGACCCTATCACCTGGCGGGCCACTCGTTCGGCGGCCTGGTCGCCTTCGAGATCGCCCAGCAGCTGTGCCGGGCCGGCGCCCACGTCGGCATGCTCGCCATCCTCGATACGCTCCCGCCTTCGATGCCGCTGCCGCGCGCCACGGAGCCAGAGTTGATGTGCATCTTCGAGGGCCTGTTCGCCGAGGAGCTCGACCGGCCCACCGCGCTGCGTGTCGAACAGCTCGATGTCCTCGACCCGGCGCAACGCCTGGACGCCCTGCGGGTGGCCCTGGAGCGACTGGAAGCCCTGCCCGCCGGCGCGACGACGGCGCAGGTGCGCGCCCTGTTCGAGGTCTTTCGCATCAACAACCAGACCGAATACCACCCAGGCAGCGTCATCGCGCGCCCGCTCGACCTGCTGCTGGCCGAGGAGGCCCCGGCGAGCGAGCGCGAGCAGATCATCAAAGGCTGGTCCGAGCTCGCTCCCGTGCGGGCGCAAATCGTCCCCGGCAGCCACACCACCATGACCTATCCGCCCCATGTCGAGCGGCTTGCCGAGCGGCTGCGCGGCTGCTTGACTCATGCCGAGGGGCGGGTCTAGTGCAGCCCCGCCGACTTGCGAACAACGAGTGGGGCGGGATCGGGTCGGGGTCGGGGTCGGGGTCGGGGTCGATTACGACAAGGATACCGATAGCGATGCCGATACCGATTGTATTCACTTCATTCTTCTGACTCGTTACTGAGAGGATCGATTTCAGCGCCATGTACATACTCGGCATCAATGCCCTCTTCCACGAATCGGCCGCCTGCCTGATCAAGGACGGACAACTCATCGCCATCGCGGAAGAGGAGCGCTTCAACCGGATCAAGCACGGCAAGCAGGTGCTGATCGACAACCCCGACGAGTTTCCGCTCGAGTCCATCGGCTATTGCCTGGCCGAGGCCGGGATTGGTCCTGGCGATGTCGCGCATATCGGCTACTCGGCGGTGCCGGCCAAGTTCGACCACCGCAAGGAGCGCCTGGCCACCGGCGCCTTCGGCGAGGAATGGCTCGACGATGCCGAATGGGAGCGCGGCCAGCAGGCCCTGGAGCGGGTCCCGGGCGGGCTGCGCAAGCTCGGCTTCGACGCCCGCTTTCATTGGGTCGATCATCACGGCGCCCATGCCGCCTCGGCCTACTATCCGTCGCCCTTCGACGAGGCCGGGGTACTGTCCATCGACGGCACCGGCGAGGACGAGACGGCAGTCTTTTTCCACGGCAGCGGGCACCGGTTGCGGCGTCTCCAAGGCATCCCCTACCCGTCCTCGCTGGGTCTGCTGTGGGAGGTCGTCTCGCTCTATCTCGGCTTCGGCATCTACGACGCGGCCAAGCTCATGGGCCTGGCCAGTTACGGCGACCCGAAGCGCTTCCTGGGGCAGTTTCAACGCATCTTCGAGCTGCTGTCGGACGGGACCTTCGTCATCGACCACGACCTGGTACGCTTCGGCCGCCTGGAATACTACCCGCCGAATGCTTACCTGGACGGCCTGGAGCAACTGCTCGGGCTGCCTCGCCGCCAGCCCGACGAGGCGCTGAGCGGTGATCATGAGGCAATCGCCGCGGCGCTGCAGGCCCTGACTAACGAACTGGTCCTGCACATGGTCCAATACCTGCACAAGACCACCGGCTCCGAGAACCTCTGCCTGGCCGGCGGCGTCGCGCTGAACTGCGTCACCAACAGCTTCGTCTTCGAGCACGGGCCGTTCAAGCGGCTGTTCGTCCAGCCCACCTCGCACGATGCCGGCACGGCGATCGGCGCCGCCTACTGGATTCGCCACAACCTGCTCGGCGAGACCGACCGCGGCAGCATGGATCACGCCTACTGGGGGCCGGCCTTCTCCGCCGAACGCATCCAAGAGGCGCTGCGGACCAAGGGCCTGCGCTATCGCGTCAGCGACCGACTGGAAGAAGAGGTCGCGGGCTTCATCAACCAGGACAAGATCGTCGCCTTCTTCCAGGGCCGCATGGAGACTGGCCCCCGGGCGCTGGGCAACCGCAGCCTGTTGGCCAACCCGACCCACCCGCGAATGCGCGACATCCTCAACGCCAAGGTCAAGCATCGGGAATACTTCCGCCCGCTGGCGCCGAGCGTGCTGGCCGAGGAGGCCGATGCCTGGTTCGAGATCGCCAAGCCGACCAGCGCCGGCGACTACATGCTCATGACCTACCCCGCCCGCGCCGACAAGGCCGAGCGGATACCGGCCGTGGTGCATGTGGACGGCTCCTGTCGCACCCAAGCGGTGCGCCGCGAGACCAATCCCCGCTACCACCGCGTCATCAGCGAGTTTCAGAAGCTGACCGGCGTGCCGATCGTGCTCAACACCTCATTCAACGACAGCGAGCCGATCGTCTGCACCCCAGAGGACGCCATCGCCACCTTCCTCAAGACCGAGATCGACGTGCTGGCCATCGGCGACTGTCTGGTCTTCAAAGAAGACAATCGCAACCCGGCGCCGTTGTGACCCTAAACCCCAAGACGCGGCAGTGCTGAAGGCTGGACAAGCGAAGCGCAATCGGCCTTGCTCATCGCACCGGCCAACCGCGCCTACGGCCTGGGAATAAGGGCGAACGCTCTGCCTCCCGAGCATTGTGGCTGAAACGACAATCAAGGCCATCACGGCCCCCCCGATAGGAGACTTCAAGATGACCCCTTTGGCAAGCCCGAAGGAGAACCTGCAAGCCGTGCTGGCGCGCAAGCGACTCACCCGGATCAATGATTACGGCGTCGTCACCGACCGGCTCGACTATCAGGAGATCGACCAGGTCTTTCCGATCTACCCGGAGCAGCAGCTCTTTCTCGACGAATTGGACCGCGAGCGGATCAAGGGCGCCAATGCCTTGGAAATCGGGCTTGGCTCCGGGGTTCTGTCCATCGGCGTCGCCCGCGCCGGCGCGGCCCAGGTCACGGCACTGGAGATCAACCCGCGGGCAAAGAACACCGCCGGCTTCAATATCGTCATGAACGGGCTTGAGGATCGCATCAGGATCATCGACGGCGACCCCGAGGAGGTCCTGCGCCCGGTCGCCGGCCAGACCTTCGATTTCGTCTTCTCCAACCCGCCATTCGAGCCGACGCCCCCGGATCAGGCATTCTTCTACCACTCCGCGGCCGGCCCGTTCGGGCTCGATTTTATCGACAACATCTTCAACGGCCTCGCGGACATCCTCGCCCCCGATGGCCGTTTTCAACTCGTCACCGCCGCCCCCGGCGACGATGAAGGCCCGTTCATGCTCGCCGAGCTTGCCCGAAAGCACCTCGACGGCAGCATCCGCATCGTCTCCAGCAGGGCGAGCCTCGACTATTACGAGGCCCTCGACTGGCTGCCGGCCAAGGGACTCTTTACCGTCGAGCAGACCGAGCACCTAAAAGGGCTCGCCCGCGACGCCGGCATCAAACGCTCTTACCTGTGCGTCATGCACTACCAAAAAGGGGGCTCAGGCATGGAGATGACTTGGTCGGATCGCACCTACCCGTCGCCGGAAGTCCCGCTCGACGAGGCTAGTGCCGGACAGGGCGAGGGCCGATGAGCATGCGCGGACTGAAAGGCAAACGCGCCATCATCACCGGCGGCGCTCGCGGGATCGGGCTGGCCGCCGTCCGGCGCCTGCTTGAGGAAGGCGCACGAGTGGCCGTGATCGATCAGGACGCCGACGGCTGCCGGGGGCTTAAGGCCGCCCATCCCGAGGTCCTGACCCTTGCCGCCGACGTCAGCGATGCACAGGCCGTGGAGCAGACCTTCACCAAGATCGAGCAGGCCCTGGGTGGCCTGGACCTGCTGTTCAATAATGCCGGCATCAGCGCGCCGAGCCCGTTTCTTGAGCTGCCGCCGTCGCATTGGCGGCGCACGCTGGCGGTCGACCTCGACGGCGTCTTCCACTGCGCCCAGGCCGCGGCACGGCGCATGCGCCAAGGCGTCATCATCAACATGGGCTCGGTCAGCGGCCTGCTCGGCATGCCTGGCTACGCCGACTATAACGCCGCCAAGGCCGGGGTCATCGAGCTGACCCGCACGCTGGCGCTGGAGCTTGCCCCGGCGTTGCGCGTGGTCTGCATCAGCCCCGGCTATGTGCTCACGCCGATGCAGGAGGCCGAGTACAGCGCCGAGCAGATGGCCGAGCTGAATGCCCGCATCCCGTTGCGACGGCACGCGGACCCGGCCGAGATAGCCGCGCTGGTCGCCTTCCTCGCCTCGGACGAGGCCCCCTTCATCACCGGCTCCAACCTCGTCATCGACGGCGGTGAGTCGGCCGGCGGCACCGCCAGTCTGTGACCCACAGCGCAAAAACAACCTGGACAGGTAGGGTGGAACAAGCGCAGCGGTTCCACCTCTTCAACGAACAGCCCGTTCAGGTTGTTCTTGAACTGTGACTAACCCAGTCTGTAACCAGGTCGGTGACCAAATCTGTAAACACCAACATGGAGAGCGAGATGCAAACACTGGAACAGTCGGCGGCACTGCCGACGTCCATCCCCGAGCAGCCCCTGTCGACCACGGACATCGATCAGGTGCCGCGGCTCGACATCGCGACCTTTTCCAGCCGCTACTTTCGCCGTCGTCGTCCGGTGCTGATCACCGACATGGCAACACAGTGGCCGGCCTGCCATCGCTGGTCGTTTGATTTCTTCGCAAGCCTCGACCCCGCCCGCGCCGTCACCCTGGAGCAGGGCAACGTGCTGCAGGGCGAGACCGCGTTCGAATCGGCCCCGCTGGGGGAGTACCTAAATGGGCTCGCCAGCGACGCATCGCCCGCGCCCGACAGCGCCGAGCCGGCGCCGCCCGCCGCCGATGCCAGCCCGCGCTACCTGTCCATGTTCCGGGTCTTCGAGCAGTTCCCGCGGTTGCGCGGCGACGTCGATTTTTCGCTGCTGGAGGCGATGACGCTGCGCCAGGTGTATTTCGCCTGGCTCGGCCCGGCGGGCACGCTGACCGGCTATCACATCGACTGGATCGACAACATCCTGGCCCAGATCAGCGGGCGCAAACGGGTCTGGCTGGTGCCGCCGTCGGCCTCGCGGGCCATGTATCCGAGCCGCAAGTACGACTATCGCTCGACCCTGAGCGAGGTGGAGCCGAGCAACTGGGACGCCGCGCGACACCCGTTGTTTGCCGATGTGCGCCCGACCGAGATCACCTTGGAGCCGGGTCAGATGCTGTTCATCCCGCACGGCTGGTGGCATCGGGTCGAATCCCTGTCGCCGTCGATCAGCATCAACGCCTTCGGCCACGACCTCTCGGGCCTGTTGCTGCGACAGAGCTGGGCCTCGGCGCTGAGGCTGCTGCACCGCCTTGGGCTGCATGGTCGTGGCAATTGCACCTGTCATCAGCCCGACACCAAGCGCACCCGTCCCGCCGGCTGAGCGCGGACCAGGCCACGACCTCGCAGAGCACCAACTATGCTGCCCGCCTACAAGAACGCTAACGACCCGACCGACGCGCCGCTGGACATCCTCTTTCTCAACCTGTCCAACTGGCCCGGCAATCCGGTCTATCCCTATGCCTTCGTCCAGGTCTCGGCGCTGGCGCGGCGTGCCGGCCTGACGATTCGGCGCTGGGACGGCCTCGGGCTTAACCGCGCGCAACAGCTCGCCTGCATCACCGACCTGCTCCGCCAGCATCGCCCCAGCGCCGTCGCCTTTACCGTGCGCCAGGCCGACTCGACTATCGCCGATGACTACATCGGCGCCAAGACGCTGACGGTGCCCGGCTGGTTTCCGCTTGAGGACACCCGCGCCGCCATCGAGCGGGTGCGCGAGGTCTCTTCGGCCAAGGTGCTGGTCGGCGGTTTCACATTCAGCGTCAACCCGGTCTCGGCGGCCGAATACCTGGAGCCGGATTTCGGCGTCGTCGGCGAACCCGATGACCTGATCGCCCATTTTCACGCCGTCTTGCGCGGTCGCACCGAGGGCATCGCCAATCTGCTCTATCGCCAGGACGGCCAGTGGCGCCAAAACCAACGCGTCTACTACGGCCCCCTGGATGCGCTGGAATACACCCCGGAGATCATCGATGAGATCGTCGCCTTCCACGGCGAGCGGCCGTTGCGCGAGACCCATCTGGCCCCGGTGCCTGGGCTCAACACCGCGCACGACACCGGGCGCGCCATCGCGGTGGAGATCTCCCGCGGCTGCCCCTGCAGTTGCGCCTTTTGTTGCGAGCCTCTGGTGAAGGGCCGCACCTTGCGCCTGCGCGACCTCGACGTGGTCGAGCAAGAGGTCAGGGGCCTGCTGCGCCATGGGCTGCGCTACTTCTGGTTCGTCTGTTCCGAACTGACCTTCACCAAGGACCATGTCCTGGACCTCGCCGAGCGCCTGATCCGCATCAATCAAGACCTGGCGATGCCGATCTATTGGCGCGCCTATTTCCTGCCGATCAAGTACAGCAAGGACGAGTTCCGCATCCTGCTGCGCTCTGGCCTGATGCTGGAGCAAAACGGACCCTTCTCCGACCTGAGCAACGAGACGCTGATGCGGATGCATGAGCCCTACCGGGTCAAACACGCCCTGGCGCACATCCGCGACCTGATGGAGCTGAACGAAGAGCCGGAGTTTGCGCATCGCAAGATGGAACGCTGGATCCTCTGGTCCTGGCTCGCCAACCCCTACGCAACCCGCGAATCGGTGCGCGAGACCCTGGACTGCTTCGCCTCGCTCGGCCTCGATCTGCACTACGACATGGCCGAGGGCTATCCGGCCCTGCGCGTCTACGAAGGGCTGCGCCATTTACCCGAAGACACGCCTCAGCGCACCGAGATCGTCACCGGCGATCGCGACACGCCGCGCTCGATCATCCATCCGGCCTTCTGTCATAGCCACGACCTGCTGGCGCACTTCGGCGACGTCGACCGCCTGCACGACTTCCTGTTCTATGCCCACGAGACCCTGCTGTCACGCCACTATCGGGCCACCCGCGACTGGGTCGGCTGGAGCATGCAATGCACGCCTGGGCAGCTCGCCGCGTTGTTGGCACCGCTCACCGAGCGGCCAATGGCCATGCCGCCCTGGGTCGATCACCCAGACCTGGGCCTCTGTCACCCCGAGCGCTGGTATGCCTCGGCCTATGCCTGCTTCGAGGACGCTGGCCGCGACTGGGCGCGCCTGTGCAGCGCGCTTGCGCCGCGCGACGAGGCCAGCCGCAACGCCATGGTCGCGGCGCTGCTGCACCAGGGCTTCGCGCAGCATTATGCCCAACGGGACACGCCCTTTGCCGAACTCGGGCTGCTGGATGCGCCCGCGTCCTTGCCACTCGCCTCGCCCTATCGTGCCCTGGTCCGGCTGCTGCCCCAATGCGCCGACGACCCAACAGGCTGCGATCAGGCACTCTGCGATCAGGCACTCTGCGCCCAGGTAGCGCAGCAGCATGGGGAGCTGCCCTCCCTGTTGCTGCGCTATTACTTGTATGCGTTGAACCTGCGCCTGCGCCCGGAGCTGAGCTTCCTGTGCGCCGACAACCGCGGCGACGCGCGCTCGGATCAAGAACCCCAACCCCAAGAGACCGCTCCATGAGCCCATCCGATGACTGGCACGCGCAAGCCGATGCCTACCTCGCCTATTTCGAAGACAAACCCGACCGCATCTCCTCGGCCCAAGTCTTTCCGCGGCTGCTGGAACACTTAGGCGACCTGCGCGGCCAGCGCGTACTGGACTTCGGCTGCGGCCAGGGCCGCTTCGCGCGCGCCCTGGCCGATGCCGGCGCCGAGGTGACCGCCTTCGACGCATCCGCCGCCGAGATCGCCAACGCCCGCGCGCTCGACCAGGGCCGCGGCATCCGCTACCTCGACACACAGCAGGACCTGCTCGCCGCGGCACCCTTCGAGCGCATCCTCTGTTTCATGGTGCTGCTCTGCAACCAGGCCGACGACGCCGACGCGCTGCTGCGAATGCTCTACGGCCTCGCGGCGCCCGGCGCCCTGCTCGCTCTGGCCAACACCGACACCGCGACGCTGGGCCGACGCTTCGCCGACTTCTACTCGACGCCCCCGACGGAGCCGACCCGCGGGGCGGCCTACCAGAGCCATATCCCCACCAGTGCCGGCCTCATGCAGGTCACCGACCACTACTTCAGCCCGGAACATCTGCGCGGCATGCTCGCGGAAGCGGGCTTCGCGCTGCGGGCCGAGGAGCGCGTCGCCGAACCCTTTATCTTGCATATCGCCGCACGCGCGGGCGGAACCGCGGAGGGGCATCTCAGCGCCCGAGCATGACCAGGGGCACCTGAGATCAGCCAAGCTTCCAAACACAACCGAGATGACTATGACCAGCATGCCTGATGAGCGCCCCTGGGGGCGAGCGACCAGTCTGGAGCAGTTCAACGCCCTGCACGACATCCTGATGGGCCCGGGGAACTATCGCCAGCCCCCATTGGAGCCAAGGCCCACCGACGTCTTCATCTCGCCCTTCGCCAAGAGCGGCACGACCTGGCTGCAGCACATTGCACACGGGCTGCGCTCCGGCGGCGACATGCGTTTCGAGGAGATCAGTTTCGTCGTCCCCTGCCTTGACTATCCCCATCCCCTGGGGATCGATTTCAATGCGCCTCAGGACTACGAGCCGCGCCTGTTCATGGCCCATTCCAACTGGCAGGATATTCCCAAAGGCGGCCGTTACATCTGCGCCTTCCGCAACCCAAAAGACGTCATCGTCTCCTATTACAGGATGCTGGAGAACTGGTTCTTCGACCCCGGCACCATTGGCTTGGACGCCTTCGCCCAGAACTTTGTGCCGGCCGCGGGCGAATTGGCCGACTGGTGGCTGCACACGGTCTCATGGTGGGAGCAGCGCGACAATGCGGCGGTGCTGCTTCTTAGCTATGAGGATATGACCGAGGACCTGGTTGGAAGCGTGCGCCAGGTCGCTGAATTGATGGGCATTGCGCTCAACGACGACCTACTGGATATCGTGGTTCGTCAATCTTCGCGTGACTTCATGCTGACGCATGCCAGTCATTTTGATGAACGCGGCGTCCGCCGCCTGGCAGAGCAAGAGATCGGCCTACCCTTCAATAGCGACGCCACTAAAGTCACGCCCGGCGCCGACAAGCATCGCTATCGGCTGTCTTCCGAGGTCAACGCGGCGTTTGACGCCGTCTGGCGCGAGCAAGTGCAGCCAAGAACGGGCCTTTCTGACTATGGCGAGCTTCGTCAAGCAGTGCGCTTGCAAAATTCCGCGTCTCAGCGTCGGACAGGCTCCTAGCGTTGCTCTCGCAGGGTCCTGGTTGTCGCAGTACATCGTCAATGCTCTCAAAATGCAGAACGCGCCGGGTCCAACGCAGCAGACTGTTCGGATCAGAAACTGGTGGTGGTCGCCACCCAAGGTCAGCGGAGCGGGGTCACCATTTAGCTGACCCCGGTCAAAAGCCGACAAAAATTCCTCGCGGTCTTGCGCGATGATCCAGGTCAATGATCCACAAAACGCTGGTTTGTGCCTGCGACGCGCCGTCGGTTCTCTTTGTGGTGGTTGCGAAGCCGATCCGCACCAGTCACCCTTCAGGTTCTAGGCGTTGGGGCTGCTCCCGATGGGGAGAAGGCACCCGGCCCGTGGCTCATTCGAGCCCCAGAAAATCGTCAGTGCCCCGCCAAGGTCCAAGTGGTGCACGGCAATGCCTGTAGGCGGGCCGTGCGTTCACAGATCTTTGGCTTACGCTCCGGTGGAGCGCAACCAACCCGTTCTGGCTCACTGGCGGGGGCGTCTCGGTCACATACGCTGTCGCTCCGTGGTTGTCGTACTCGTTGGCGGGAATGCCTCGGGGCTTAATCAGATCTGGTGGCTTCACGCCAACCCCCA
>JGI12048J13642_11079068_pt1 | contig 25062 bp, 19 predicted proteins | sample ElkSlonscriptome_16_FD_13642 | JGI IMG/M metagenome (IMG submission 13642)
ACAACGATCTCGACCAGGACGGTACCAACAACGAAATAAATACGAGTCCCGGCGATCCAGTTTCCGGCAATGCGCTCACCGGCTGGCAATTCACAGTCTACGACGACACCGGTGCAGTAGTTGCACAGAACACGACCAGCGTAGAGAACCCCGGCGCCGACGGCGATCGTGGCATTCGTGCCAGCCTGCCGGGCTTGATCTTCGGCCAGGAGTACACCATTTGTGAAACCCAGCAGGCCGGCTGGATCAACACCGATCCGGGTACCATTGATCCCGGTTTTGGACAACCGTGCGAGACCGTTACGCTGACGTCCAGTAATAGAGTCATCCGGTTCTTTGGAAACTATCGGGAAAACATTGCGCCGACTGCCGACGCGGGACCGGACCAGACGCTATCGGACGGCGACGACTCAGGGAGTGAATTGGTAGTCCTCGATGGTAGCGGCAGCTCCGATACCGATGGCACGATCGCCGACAGCGACTATGTATGGACCGTTGGTCCGACAGAGATCGCGGTTGGCGAGAATCCGTCGTTTTCGTTTGCGGTTGGCACGACGGATGTCACCCTGACTGTGACGGATGACGACGGCGCGACCGATACTGACACCGTCCAGATCACCGTCGAGCCGCCGGATACCTATGAGCTTCGCATGATCAAGTACAACGATCTCGACCAGGACGGTACCAACAACGAAATCAACACCGGTCCGGGCGATCCAACCTCCGGAAATGCGCTCACCGGCTGGCAATTTACAGTCTACGACGACACCGGGGCCTTAGTCGCACAGAACACGACCAGCGTCGAGAACCCCGGCGCCAACGGCGACCTTGGCATTCGCGCCGGCCTGCCGGGTTTGATTTCCGGCCAGGAGTACACCATTTGTGAAACCCAGCAGGTCGGCTGGATCAACACCGATCCGGCCACTGTTGATCCGGCTTTCGGGCAACCGTGCGAAACAGTTACGCTGACGTCCAGTACTAATGCCACCCGGTACTTCGGAAATAAGCTTGTGGATGATCCGCCGGTTGCCGTGTGTCCGATGGACCAGTCCGTCGTCGATGCCGACAACGATGGAAGCGAGCTCGTCGATCTTTTGGACAACGGTAGCAGTGACGATAACGGCATAGTCGGCTATCGCTGGCTCAACGGGCTTGGTATACAGATCGCGACCGGCGAGATCGCATCGTTCTCGTTCGCTGTCGGCACAACCGTGGTTACGCTCGAGGTCAGGGATGCGGCCGATCAGACCGACAGCTGCGAATTCGAGGTTACCGTGACAGAACCCGACCTCTTCACCGTGGGCGGCACTGTCACCTGGCTGCAGGGTTCAGGTTTGCGAATCCGCAACAATGGTGGCGACGAGCTTACCGTCGACGAAAATGGCAGCTTCAGCTTTCCGACGCCTCTCCTTGACGGCAGCGGATATAACGTGACGATTGCCAGTCAGCCGACGGGTCCCGTCCAGACCTGCGGTGTTGTGAATCCGAGCGGAATGATTGGGGGTGCTGATGTTGACGACATCGCGATTGCGTGCGCGACCGATCTCGCAATAAGAAAGTCCGACGGCAGCGCGACGGTCAACGCGGGAGGCCCAGTGACGTGGGTCATTGAGGTATCGAACAATGGCCCGCTCCCTGTCCAGGGCGCACTGGTGCGCGATCTGCTGCCGCCGGCGCGTGAACCGTTCGCGAGCTGGGTGTGCGTCGCCTCCCCGGGCGCGGCATGCACGCCATCTGGCGCCGGAAGCATAATGGAGTTTGTCGATCTTGAAGTGGGTTCATCGGTGGTGTTCGCCCTGACCGTCGAGATTCCAGACGACTTCGGCGGCGTACTCGTAAACGAGGCATCGGTGATGCCACCGCCGGAGATGGACGATCTCAACCCTGCCAACAACGTCGCACAGGATCAATCACTTGCTGTGCTTTTCGCTGACGGATTCGAAGCGCCACTGGAACTGCTGTTGCGTGCGCTGCGAATGAACGAACAGAACTGACGGACGCGCAACTGATGGACTTATTGTAGGTTGGTGTACGCAGCCTATGATTTTCTGATATTCAGCGAGCACGCACCCTCGCAAGCGACGCCCAGGCGCAATCAATTCGAGTCAACAAATTCGTCTGTCGCTTTTCGGTCCGTGGCATGGGGCGCAACCCTGCAGTTTCCATCATGTTCATTCGATGGTCCAAGGTACCGTTCATTTCGCGTGTCGCGCTGTAGGGAGTGCTCGGCTTGCCGGGCAACCTGATGAAGCTCGACGTCGCCTGTCAGAGGGTCCTTGAGAAGAAGACACATTTGTAGCTGGCATATTTTCAGGCTGCACATTCAATAGCTTCACATGTAATTCATGCATAAACCATTATAGTTAAGGCATGAACGAAATCCGAAGCAAAGAGCAATTTCACCAATGCAACGCCGCATCGGCCTGGATGTCGGTGGTGCGGACGTATCAGTGCTGCACCCGCCAGTACGAGCGCATGCTGGGCGAGCTCGGTCTGACCATCGCCCAATTCGACGTTCTGGTGAGTATTCAGCGGCTCGGCGATGAGGCCCTGCCGAAAAACATTGCCGAGACGCTGCTGGTCACACGCAGCAATATCACGCCAGTTCTGCAGCGGCTGCGCCAACGCGGCCTGGTGGAGCTGCGCCGGCATCCAAAGGACGGACGGGCCCGTATCGCGCAATTAACCGCACTGGGCGGCCAGGAATTGAGTCGCGCGTTGCCGGCCGCAAAACGCTTCGTCGAGGCACAGATGGCGCCTTTCAGTGCCGACGATATCCGTACCACGCAACGGCTGATGGACCGGATGCACCGGCATCTGCTCAGCCTGAATCCGGTTGACATCAGCCGTCAAGGAAATCACGCATCATGAACAATCTCTCTGCACCGCCGAGGCTGGCCCTTCTGGGCGAGATCCGGGTGATCTCCGATCTGCTGCGATTGGCGGCACGCAGGCTTAAACAGCCCGCTGTGACATTGGAAACCGAGCCCGTTATGCTGCTGCCCGGGTTCGGCGCCGGCGAGCGTGCCATGCATCCGCTCGGCGAGTACCTGCGCAAAACGGGCGTGCACACCGAGGGCTGGGGCATGGGAAAGAACCTGGCCGGATTGAACATCAGGCATTCCCAGGACGAGATCAGCGAGAAGTGGGATCCGGAACCACTGGCGCATTATCGAGGCGAGGGGGGCGTGGCCTATCTTTGCGATCGCATGGCAGAGCGGGTCCGGGAGCGAAGCGAAGCGCTGGAATCAAGACTGACGCTGATCGGGTGGTCGCTGGGCGGCACGATCGCCCGCGAGGTGGCTCGCGATGCACCCGAGTGCGTGGCCCGGGTGATCACGCTAGGCTCGCCGGTATTGGGCGGGCCGAAATACACCGCCGGTAGCCGTCGACTTGCCGCACGGGGGCTGGATCTTGACTGGATCGAGCGCCAGGTGCACCAGCGCAACAAGCGCCCGATCACCGTGCCGGTGACCGCTATCGTCAGCCCTTCGGACGGCATCGTGGCGCACGCCGCCACGCTCGACGAGCACACGCCGGAGTTCGACCTTCGAACGCTAGACGTCAGTCACCTGGGCATGGCCATCAATCCAAGAATATGGGACGAGATTGTCGATGTATTGGCCACCGAGCCCCTGAAAACCGGCCTGGCCGCCCAGCAAACGACGACTTGACCCGGAACCCGTCAATCCAAAGAACCTCTGAACAACGCTACACGGCGCGCGGGGCCTCAAATGGCAAGATATAAGACTGCTTGTTTTCAATCGCCATACCGGGCCTGGCGCTTGTGCGATCCCCCGGAAGATTGGCAAGGAATCAGCAGGGGCAGCCACAGCCCCCTTATCAGTACCAGGAATCAAACTCGGCCGGCGGTTCCGGCGGGGCGACGACCAGGAGCCACCAGGCCAGCGCCGCGACCAACGCGATCAGAATCAGGGCCAGCACGGTGCGTGAGCTGGCGATGGACTTCGCATCCGGAATTCGATCCGCCGGTTTCCGGCCGGTGATCATCGCGCGGGTCAGGCGTTGCCCCTTGTAAAGGCGGTAGAACAGGATCGCGATGATGTGCAGGCCAAGCAGTATGCCGATCGGCCAGGCCAACCGGTGGTGGACGGTGCTGGCGAAATCGGCCGTTTCGTCGCTGACGGCGACGTACCAGGGACCTTCGTAGAGAATGTCGTCGCTGATGAAAAGGCCGCTGGTCGCGTGTACGCCAAGAACCGCAAGGATGAAGACGACGGCAACGGCGCCCAGCGGATTGTGACCCGCGTATTCGGCCGCGTTGCGTTTCGGCAGGGTCTTCAGGTAAGTGAACAGTCGCGACGGGCGGGGCAGAAACCGGCTGAATCGGGCATTTCGGGGGCCGACAATGCCCCAGATGACACGAAAAATCAGCAGGCCGATCGCGCCCTGGCCGAACCAAATATGCCACTGCCGCCAGTCGAAACCGCCCCACTGGCCGGTCATCCAGGCGCCGGTCACGCAGAGTGCAAACAACCAGTGCCACAGGCGGAGCGGCCAGTCCCAGATCAGCCGCTCGCTGTCCCGGTGAATCATTTCCTGTTCCTCACCACCGCCCGGCTGAGCGGATTCGGTTGAGTGTCGCGTCGCCGAATCCGCCGCTGAATTCATTATTGTCAGTGGACCACTAGTCGTCGAGCCTGAAGTCGTCGTGGCAACTGCCGCAGGTGCTGCCGACCCGGCCGATAGCCTGGGTCATGACACCCTCATCGCCGGTTGCGGCCGCAGCCACTAAAGCATTGCTGGCCTCGATCGTCGCCTCGATCTTGGCCGCGAAATCATCGGGCTGCTCCCAGATCACGTCCAGCGCTTCGGTGTCCACATCATTGCTGCGCGTGTCGGCTGCGAATGCGTCGGACATCATCTTCGACAGCGCAACCAGGCGCTCGGCGTTGGTTTTGACCCGATCAGTATCGAAGTCGATCCGCCCGCGCGCCATTGCACCCATCGGCCCGTAATTCCAGACCATTACCTGCAGCAGCGATTGACGCGTTTCAACCGCGCGCTCGGCCTGCTCGTCGCTCATCTGAGCGCCAGCGGCACCGGCAACCGCCAGCAGTGCGCCCAGAACAATCAATTTGCCTCGATTCATTAAACCAGTCTCCTTGGAATTGGTGCGGTATTTACCACGGCCGGCGTAACGCTTGTGTGACAATCCCTTATTCAGGTATGGCCCCATTTCAGGCCTCGCGTCGTCCGGCGCCAGCAAATTCATGGCGGAAGTCTACCCGGACACATTGCAAGTCGGGCAATTGAGGTTCAGTGCCGATGCGGCACTGTCTCGCCGTGCGTGCGTGCGGCTCTGAAGCGCAGTCACACCTCGCTCCGGAAACGTCTTCGGGCCATGCGATGGTAGATACGGTCGTTTATCGGGCCGAAGACGGCGAGAAATACCAGAAGAAACGGCACCATCGACACGTGCTCGTCGGAGAGTATCCACATCAAGGCGATGACGACGAGCGAGAAACCGGCGGGGAACAGCCAGCGAACGATTTCACTGAGCGCATCGAACGCTTCTTCCTCGCCCATCGAAAGGGCGACGCGCTGCCGCCAGGCGTGCAAATAGAGGCCGGCCATGATAAAGCACAGCACAACGAAGCCCAGGGCATACAGGGTGACCAGCACTCTAAACTGGAAATAGGTCTCGAATTCGAAGCCGGAAGGCAGCCAGCCCCCGGTCAGAAAAGCGAATCCACTCTCCATCAGGATTTTCAGTGGGTAGACGTAAATCATCACAATCATGATCAGGGCGAAGGTCAGGTAGACCGACGGTGAGTCTTCCAGACCGTAGCGATCGCTCCAGCGCTGATGGCCGTGCCAGAAGAACAGGATGATCAGCATGCTGGCGGCGAATGCAGGCGCACCCTGCAGCGCCAGGATCAGCTCCTGATAATTCGACGGCACTTCATCGATGGAAATCGCAAGCAGCGCCGTCGAAAACGCGAACGCGGCATCGGCGAAGGTCTCGAGCCGGGTCATCTGTGCACCCCGGCGGGGGAATCTGGAAGCTTTCATGCTTCTTATTCTGACAGCTTGGTTTCATCAGGCCAAGCGGTTGCAGCACATCTCGCGCAGCGTTGCTATTCAAGCGCCTCGGTTCTTGCGGTTAAACTGGCGCTTCTTCCGACCAGGCAAGGGATAGCCCATGCGACCCAGATCCGATTATCTCCCACTTGTTTTCCTTGGCCTGGTGCTTGGAATCGGAGGCGTGAATGCTCAGAACGGCGCAAATTGGGCGCCGGATTTTAGTCCGCCCGTAGCCGCGAGCGCTGACACGCAGCCTGCCGATCAAGACGCGTCCGACCCAGAACTCGATTCGCAGCCCGCGGCTGATAGAGAACTCGAAGCTTACGTCGACGGCCTGGTCGCCACGTGGCAGGCAGTGCACGGCGCGCCCGGCTACACGCTTGCCGTGGTCCGTCCGGATGGCAACGTGTTCACCAAAGGCTATGGTCTGGCCGATGTAGAGAATGACACGCCTGTCGACCCGGACGCCACCCGTTTTCATGTCGCCTCGATCTCCAAGACATTCGTCTGGACGGCCGTCATGATGCTGGTCGAGCGCGGTGTGCTCGATCTGGGCGCGGACGTGAACAGCTACCTGACACGCTACACCGTGCCGGACGGCGAGCGGCCGCTGACGCTCCGTGATCTGATGTCGCACCGGGCCGGTGTCGAGGAAAATCTGGACCTTTGGTCGATCGAGGTGGCCGCCATGGACCTCGCCGACGCGATCGCCGCCTCCGAGCCGCACCAGGTCTTTCCGCGTGGCGCGCGCGCGGCCTATTCCAACTGGGGGTCGAATCTGGCGACGCTGGTTATCGAAGACGCCACGGGCCGGGATTATGCCGAGTTCCTTTTCGAAGAAATTCTGATTCCGCTGGGGATGACGACGACCACACTGACCGATGCCAGCCCGGCTGCGTCCGACCCGGACACGCCGGTTGCCGTGAATTACCGCGTCGGCTCCAGCGGCCCGGAAGCACTCGACCAACTGGATACCGGATCATTCGCGCCCATCGGCGGCATGACCACGACCGCCAGCGACATGGCCCGCTGGATGCGCTTTCATCTGAATCGAGGCGAACTCGATGGCGTGCGGTTACTCTCGGAAGCCGGTTACGCCGCGCTTCGCGCGCGCGACTTCGATCCGGTTGCGGGCGCTGCCGGACGGGCCAGCGGGTTCGCCGACATGCCCTATCGATCGATTACCTACTACGGTCACACCGGTTCGATCAACGCGTTCTATTCCAAGTTCGCCGTTGCGCCTGAGCTCGAACTCGGCGTGTTCATTGCCCAGAACGCGGCCGATGATTTCGAGCCGCTGGCGCGCGTGCCCAACCTGGTTTTCGATCGCGCGCTGGCCTTGCGCAACGAGCTTCCATCCACCGTCAGCCTGCCTGCGGCGACCGAGGACGATGTGCTGGCCGCCGAGGCCGTGGCCGGCCGCTACATGACCACACGCCGGGTTTATCACGGTCCGCTGAAGGTATTCGCCGTGCTGGACGGCCCGATCGAGATATCGGCCGAGGATGGAATGCTCGTCGGCCCGCACCCGAACGCGCCGTTTACCCGCATCGCCCCGGACCTCTGGCAAAACCGGCTGGGTGACCGGCTGGCCTTTGTACGGGACGAGGGCGGCTCGGTTTCGCACGTGATTACACCCGGCGGTTCAACCGATGCCGTCCCCGTGACCTGGCGCAACGACCCGATGATTCTGGGCGTGGCTTTCGGGGCTACGGTGCTGTTTTCTCTCACCACCTGGCTGGGCTTCTGGCGACGCTTCCGACAGCAGCGCGAAACGGGCTGGGCCGGCCGCGTGCTGTCATTCGTTGCACTGCTGGCGACCTTGCCGTTCGTGTGGCTTGGCATTCTGGCGGCCAATATGCCGGACACCGAAAAGCTCGACTTTGCCGCAGTCTTCTCGGAATGGCCGATTCCATTCGTGTCCGACCTGGCGCTGGCCGCCACCGTAACGGCCGGCGTAGGCGTGTTGATGGTGTTGTGTTTGGTCCCGGTCTGGACCCGATCGGGATGGAACCTGGTCCGGCGAATCCACTTCAGCCTGTTCGCCACGGCCTACGGCGCGCTGGCCTTGTCGTTCGTGAACTGGGGGCTGGCGCCATACTGGCCGTCTTGACGAGGGGGCGAATCGGCCCGACTGTTCTTCAAAGACGCAGATTCTGCGTCGATCTCACTGCCGGGATATCGGATTATTGACCCGGCATATAAATAAGCATGCCGGGTTAACGCCCGGCCGGAACGGCCGGGACCGCGAAGCGAAGCCATTTGCGAACATGCGCCGTAAATGGCGTGCATCGGATACCGCAGGTAGTGCGATGCCGTGTCGATAACCCTCAATAACCCAACCCGAGTTACTGGCAAGGACAAGAAAGAATATCTGCGAAAGCACCACAGCGCCAGGTGCAATCCAGCTGATGCGGTCGACCTTGCCGCGCGCGAGCCGACCGTATTTCATATCGGCCATGGCGTGTGCTCTCGATGAATAGCGGGGATTAAAAGGCCGCCGCGCGATGCGCATCAGCGAGCGTCGTGTCTCAATCAGTTCTCCGAAACCGACCCCGGCCGGTAGTTGTCTTCTTGCTCATGGCAAAATGGGATACGGTCATTCTGGGAACGGCATCAGTGAGCGCGAAAGGCGGGTACCGCTACATCCTCGAGGGCGCGGGCAACGGTGCTGACGGCTTGCGCTTCTACCTCGATGTCGGCTGCCACACGGTCGGGCGGGGCGCGGTCGATGTACACCTTCCGTTCGATGATGTTTCGCGCGAGCATTGTGTCCTCGAGGTGCTGGCCGATGGCGGGGTGATTGTTCGCGACGCAGGCTCGACCAACGGTACTCGCGTGGACGGCCGTCGGGTATCGGCCTGTGCGCTGCAGCAGCCGGCTCAGCTGGCGTTCGGCGACTACCCGTTCAGGTTGCTCCCGGAACCGGCCGACGGTCTGGCCCTGCTGCTGACCGAACCATCAGAGGACGGTGATGCGCCGCGGGTGCCTGACGGCCCGGCAACCCTGCGCCCAGACCGTGAAGTGGAGCTGTGGACCACTGCATTCCAGGCATTGGCGGATTCGTTTTCCGATCCGACCGCGACTTTTCCGGGTGAAGCCTGGCTATCCGCGATTCGGGACGCTCTGGACGCAAACGCGCTGCAGCTCCGTCATCGTGAAAACGACGCCATAGTTGCCGCTGTTGGCGCCAGCAGCTCGCCGTTGCACGAATTGGCCGCCCATGGCGCCTGGTCGCTGTACGGCGATGTGCGCGGAGCAATCCCGGCGCTGAGCCGGATGCTTGCGGCCTTGCCGCTTCCTGCCGGGGCCGAAATGGCCGAAGCGCCAAGGGTGACGCCGGAAACGGGCACGGTCCAGCCCGGATTGCATCGCGCCTTGCTCGACGCCAGGCGCGTGGCCCAGAGTGGGCTCAGCATTTTGATTTACGGTGAATCCGGGACCGGCAAGGAATGGACTGCGCGCTGGCTGCATGAACAGTCACCGCGCGCCGCGGGTCCGTTTTATGCGTTGAACTGCGCGGCCATTCCCGACGATCTTCTCGAAGCCGAATTGTTCGGCATCGAAGCCGGCGTCGCGACCGGTGTCGACGCCCGAACCGGCGTGTTTGCCAGAGCCGGTGGCGGCACGCTGTTTCTCGACGAGATCGGCGAAATGGCGCCCCGTCTGCAGGCCAAGCTGCTGCGCGCGCTGGATAGCGGTGAAATCGTGCCGGTGGGATCGCGCAGCGCGCGTAACGTCGATGTACGAGTACTTTCAGCAACCAATCGCGATCTGGAAAAGGAAATTCTCGACGGGACTTTTCGCAGTGACCTGTTCTATCGCCTGGCGGCGCACAGCCTGCCGTTGCCCCCATTGCGAAGTCGACGGGAAGACGTGCCAGCCCTGGTCAGCGCTTTCTACCGCGCCGCCTGCAAACAAGCGGCAGTCCAGAGTCCGGGCATTACCACCCGGGCGATGCAGGTGCTGGTGGGTCACGACTGGCCGGGCAATATCCGGCAGCTGAGGTTCACCATTGAACGTGCTGTACAGCTGCTGGCCTCGGGCGCGCCGCTGGACCTGCCTCAGCTGCCTGAGGCGTTGACTGCCGGCGCCGGCGCGCCTGCGTCGCTGAAACTTCGCGATTGTGTGGCCAGAGCCGAGGCCCAGGCGTTGCGCACGGCACTGCAGGCCGCCGATGGCGAGATTAGCGAAGCGTGCCGGCTGCTTGGAATCGGTCGCTCGACCTTTTACGACAAGGCGCGTGCCCTGGACGTCGATCCGTCGCCTGCGGCGTCGTCGACGTGAGTGGTACCACGCGTCGCCGGCATCCGACCCCGGGAGAGGGCAACGACGAAGACGATTCACAATCATGGCTTGTGCGAGCCGGCCAGATGGTCGGGCCGTATCTGCTTGTCCGGCCGCTCGGCCGCGGCGGGCTAGGCGAGGTCTGGCTGGCAAGACGTGCGTCGGGGGAGTACACCCCGGAGGTGGCGATCAAGCTGGTGCCTGACCGTGACCTCGATGATCCGGAGGTTGCACGGCGCTTCGATCGAGAGCGTCGAATCCTGGCCCAGCTCGACCACCCCGATATCGCACGACTGCTCGATGCCGGTCGCTTCGGCCCAGGGTGGCCGTATCTGGTTATGGAGCGTGTCGACGGGCAGCCGCTCGACGAGGCCGTTCGCGCTCTGGATCTGTCGGAAAGGCTCCGCCTGTTCGTTCGCATCTGCAGGGCATTGCAGTACGCGCACCGGCGGCTGGTCATTCACCGGGACCTGAAGCCCGGAAATATCCTGGTCACGCGATCAGGCGAGCCGCGCCTGCTGGATTTCAATACTGCCAAGCTGCTCGAGGCGGAGGAAGATCCGGATCTCACGCGCGTCTCGGCGCCGTTGACGCCGCGGTATGCCAGCCCCGAACAGGTCCGCGGTGAGCCGCTGGGCACTTCCAGCGATCTGTATTCGCTCGGCGTGGTGCTGTTCGAAATGCTCGTGGAACAGAGTCCGTACGGGGAAATCACGACCTCCTCCTATGAGCTCAGTCGCGCCATTTGCGAGGATGAAGCCAAACCGCCCAGCCGTTCAGGAGTCGGGGATCGATCGCTGGATTCCATCGTGGCCCAAGCGATGCACAAGGATCCGGAACGTCGCTATCCCACTGCGGATGCATTGGCCGATGACGTCGAAGCCTGGTTGGACCGCCGCCCGATTGCGGCCAGATCGGTCGGTCGCCTGGAGCGATTCGGACTGTTGCTGCGACGAAATCCGGTGGCCGGCGCGATTGTCGGCACGCTTGCCGCGCTCGTGCTGGGCGCGTCTGCGCTGTTTTTCTGGCAGATGCAGGAGGCGCGCGCCGAGCGGGATGTGGCGCTGGCGGTGACGGGGTTTCTCGAAAGCCTGTTCGAAGCCGCTGATCCGGGTTCGACCGAGTTCAGCGGCGAGGACCTGTTCGTCATCCTAGACGAACGTGCCGATGCACTCACTCGCGAACCCCCGGACGATCCGCGCATCGCCGCCCGGCTGATGGCCGCCCTAGGCACCGTTCAGGCCAATTTCGGGCGGCCCGAACCGGCCGAAAAGCTCTTCGAGGCCTCTTTCGCTGCACGTCGTGATCTCGAGGTTCTCGTGCGCTGGGCCAACGCCCGCCTGGAACTTGGGGATGTGGACGGGGCAGCCGAGCTGTTCGAACAGGCCCACGCCGACCGAACGTCGATGCGCCCGGCGATGCAGGCGTTTCATGGTGCAAGCTACGCCCAGCTCGAAGTAATGCAGAGCGATCTGGAGCGGGCCCGAACGCTGGCTGAAGAAGCCGCCGGCGTTGCGCCGGCCGGCAGCGTTGACGAGGTTTATGCCGTCGACACCCTGGCCCAGGTGATGTTTCATCTCGGCGACATGGCGCGTGCGGCCGAGGTCGGACGACGTGCGCTGGATGCCGCGATTGCCTACTACGGCGAACCGCACTTGCAGGTTGCGACGTCGCGCAACAACCTGGCGTTGTTCGTCGGCCGGCTGGGACGCGATGCCGAAGCGCTGGCGTTGCTGGAACAGGCGACCAAGGACTTCGAGCAGCTTCTCGGTCCCGATGATCCGCGCCTGGCGACAAGCTTGAGCAATCTCGCCAATCGACGGTCCGAACAGGGGCAGCTTGTATCGGCGATGGAGGCGCACGCGAATGCGCTGCGGCTGACGCGTCTTCACTACGGCGATGACCATCCCTGGGTCGGTCTGATCATCGGATACCGGGGTCAGACATTGCAGCGCATGGGACGGTTCGAGGAGGCCGAAAGGGAATTCACACAGGCGCTGGCGGCGCTTGAAGACGCGCCGCAGTATCGCGGCCGCGTCGGGTTGGCCAATGCTGCCAATCACGTCGCGCTCGGGCAGCCGGACAAGGCCCGCGCGGCATGGGTGGTGGCCGCAGAAGATATCGCGGCATCGCACCCGGAAAACCACCCGCGGCACCTCCGGGTTCGCGAACTTGATGCGTTGATTGCGCTGACTGCCGGCGAGCTCGACGCGGCGGAAGCCGAGATTGACGGTCTCACCGCGGCAGAGCAGGCCGATGTCGAGTCGCTGCGGCTGCTCCGGATCCATCTTGATGCGCTTCGCGGCGACTGCACCTCGGCGCACGCCGCGTGGGCCGAGGTCGAGCCCGATCTTGAAATGAAAAAGGCCGCCCTGTTTCGGGCGGCCCAGTCCGAGATTTCGGGCAATTGTGATTAAAAATCGACGTTCCGCGCAGCGTTATTCGGACGTTCCCTAACGCGCGACTGACTGGCTCGAGCAGCGGAACGACCCGTTGACGCGCGTTTCCAGCGGCACGACGGGAAACTCGCGCGCCAGTGATTCGTCCGTAATGTTGTAGCTCACCATCGCCCGGTTACAGGCAATGAACTCGATGGTCATCGTGCCGGCCTGGATTGCGCCTTGTCCCGGCTGCGGCGGCGAATCGAAAAAGCCGCCAGTCGCAGCGAAGAGTGGGCCGGTGGCCACATTGCCGTCGATTGCGAGCTGTCCGGTGAGCCAGCGATTGTCGAGCGCGCCGACCGAGTCCAGGCCTGCCGGGCTTCCTGACCCCGGATCGGCATAGGTGAACCAGGCGATGAACAACAGGTCGGCGAATGCCATGTAGTCCAGGGTCAAACCCTGGCCGTTGCCGGTGAATCCCTCCTGGTCGATCACCCACTGGCCTTCTGCGTCGTTTTCAAAGTCGAACACGAATGCCACGTTATAGCCGATGTCCCGAAGAATGCCGAGTTCGATGGGCGACAGCGTTCGCGGAGCCGGGCCTGCCGGGCTTGCCGCCTCCATGACCTGCGTGCCCTGAAAGATGGCATCGTCGAGGTGGGACGCCGAGCTGCCGTCCTGCCATTGCGGGGGCGAGAACAGCGGGACAGCGTTGTTTCCGTTGGCCGACATACCTTCCTGTCCAAGCCAGAGCAGACCATTGGCACCGGCGCCACCGACGGATGCGGTTAACCAGTCCTGAGCGAGCTGAAAGTCATCATTGATCAGAAAGCCGACCGAATCCCCCATGAATGAATCGAACGGCGTCCATGCGCCGGGTTGGCCCCCCGGCCTGTCGCAAAAATCCGTACCATCCTGGTTTATTGAACTAGCGAATCCGAACACGTGCATCAGTTCGTGAAGCATCACCGGCTTGAAATCGAAACGGTCGGCAGCGATTTGGTCATCGAAATCCCAGAGGTTGTCTTCAAAATTCACCGTAACGGAGCCGTCTGCCGTGCCCGGCGCCGGGTCGCTGCCACCCTGGACAATGATGCTCACGTCACCACTGTTGCCGAAACCCTGGGTACAGGCAGCGACGCCGGCTGAATTGAAATTCGACGATGCGCCGGCCAGGACGCCGTCATTGGTCTCGGAACCATCCACCTCGAGCGTCACGGTCACCGGAAAATCGACAACGAATTTCGACGCCAGGGTCTGTGCAGCGTCTTCCAGCGCCTGGCGCCTGGCCGCGCCCTCGGCTGCATCGTTGAACCCGACACCGGGCGAATCGAGATACTCGAAATTGATCGTCAGCTGCGGGCTGCCGTCAATGCCCTGCGCCGAGACCGACGGGTCGGGCTCGGGCAGCTTTTCTTCGGCGTTCGACGCGACGTTGACCGTCGCCGCGCCGGACCTCGAGAGTTCAACCGTCGCCGACCAGATCTGGTCTTCGGCGTTACGCTGAAACGTGGCGTAGGTGCTCCCGTCCGTGCGCTTTTTTCCTGCGGTCAGGTCGCTGGCCGAGAACCGGACGCCGGACGCCTTGCTGGCCAGTCTGCCGTTGGCAAGTTCGAGGATCGGCTGCAAACCCTCATGGCCGCCCACCTGCACCCAGGCCATGACGCGCTGCAACCTGGACTGAACCGCGATGAGGCGTGGATCCACGTGGTCCTTCCAGCGTTCGAGGGATCGGAATGCAATCGTTTTCTGCTGCCCATCGAAATTGGCCGTCAGCGTGACAAGCGGCGTGTGGACCGGAAGTTGGCGCGAATTGGTCCCCTTTCGGCCCATACCGGCTTGATCGATCGCGAAGAATTCCTGATCTTCGCTCACATACTCCAGCAGTGCGCGAAGCTCGGTTTGAGAGAGCCGACCGCTGACGTCGACTGCGTGCGGGTAGACCGCGGGCATGTCGACGCGTCCATCGGCATAAACAGAGAGAATCGGCGCCGGCGACGATCGACTCAGCCGCTGGCTGGTTACGTCGACCGTCAGTACGGGGCCGGCTTCGGCGATGGCGGTCGACGGCAGACCGGCAAGAGCGAGCGTTGCGAGCAAAACGGCTGTAGCGTATTTCATTGCATATCCGGTAGTGATTGAAGCGAAAATTCACAGAAGCGTGGCGGCGATCCTCCGGCCAGGAGTTCTGGACTGGACAAGAGGCCTTTGACTTGAACAAGCATGACGCGCTTGCCGGGGCCGATCAATTGCCGGTGCGTCAATAGTTCGTCATTTCTTGTTTGAATCTGCCGCGCAGAGAATGTCGAGTCGAAGACATCCACGAGTCTGGTCTGGGTACAGCGTCCGGGAATCAGAACGAGGGGGCCGAAGCGAGCCCTGTTACTGGTTGAATTTGTCAAAAAACGTGAGTACAGTCGAAACAGGCATGATTGCAAATGCTTCTGGTTGTATTGGTAACAGGTTGCCTTCAGCGACCGCTTCGGTATGCGATCCCGGCAGCCCGCTCCAGAAAGAATGACAGTCAAAAGATCGACGGGAGAAAAAAATTCATGAACAAATCTGCATCAATCGTTCGAGTATTCGGTTCTGCGCGCGCAGCGATCTGCGCTATTTTATTAGTTGTACTGACGTGCGCTTGGATGGTCCCGGCACAGGCACAGAGCTGCGATTGTTCGTGCGAAAGCTTCACAAGGCTTACATCCAAGGTGCAGGAGTTCAAGGCTGCTCAGGATGCCGGCCAGCCGCAGCCCATTCCGCCTGAACTCATGACGATGGGCCAGTGCGCGAGCCAGTGCGCGATGGAGTGGGCGCAGTGCGCGGACCCTGCTCTCGATACCGACCGACTCAAGCGGGCCCGGGAAAGTGCGCAGGACTACAACGCCGACAATGCGGCTGGACGCGAGCGTGCAATCGACGAACGCAGCATCGGCGAGACCGAAAAGAATTTGCAGGGAAACCCCGGGCTTGCCCGAGAACTGCTGACGGCCGCTTACCTGAAAGGCACGTGGTGCAGTCTTTACGGCGGACAGGAAAGTACGCTGTGGCAGTTCGACGCCAACGGGAACTACCGGATTGGTATTCCCGCCGGCTCTGGATTTGCCTTGCAGCCAAATGAATACGACCTCGAAAACTTCAATTCCCGCTTCGAGAAATTGCTTGAACACGGTGAGGACACGTTTACCACGGTGCACGAACACGGTCGAAAGAACGTCTTTAAACGCGGCCCCTGCAACTGATTCAGAGCACGCCGTGCTTGGCAATGTCCCGAAATCCCTGGTCTGCCTCGCCACGCATTGTGTAACAGTCAGCGGGGCCGAAAGCGCTTGAGCGCAAGGCAGGCCTCGCCGGGAATGGCCGAGTCCGTTCCAATTGGCCTGACGCCGCGGATGGGCGCGAATGTTTTCTTCTTCGGGCCCGCACTTCGGGAGCGCGTGTGAGTCGACATTGCCGCGTTGCAGCCCACGGGCGTGCCATTCACTGCCGATCGCGCCTTGCACTGTCGACTCAGTCGCGCTCTGAACGTTACAGAATGAGTGACGGGGTTTTCTAGAGTGACTGCTCTAGAATCCGGCGCTAGCGTAAAACTTACGGCAAATCACCGTAAGGAACTGCGACCATGCCTCGATTGACAAAGACTTTCGTGCTTTTCTACATTGGCTCGCTATTTTCGCTATTGGTCGCCAAGCAGTTGGCTGCCCAGCAGGCAGTGTCATTGCCGAGCGATCCGGTTCTTGTCGCGGACCTCAGCCTGGAGGATCAAGTGCCTTCGGCGATCGATCTGCTCGGGCCCGGAGACGGACCGGCGGGTCGGAATCGCGCAGCGCTTGTTCATCAGTTGCAGTGCTGGATTGACGGCACGGAGTGCTGTGTAGACGCCGATCTGAACGACCCTCGCGTTCGCGAGCTAAGGCGTTTCCTGGCCTTCGGGCCAAGCGATCAGCACGGCGTCGTCGTCGTCGGTTTTCCCGACCAGAGTCGGATCAAGGTGCGCCTTGGACGTGTCCCGGATCTCGATTCAGTTGAGTGGCAGCAGAGCGTCTACAGCCTGGAAGTTCTTCCAGCTACCGCCCACGCGCCGGGACTGCCTGCTGTCCCATTTCGTGAGGTAGATCTCGCAAGCTTTGTCTACGACGGTCCGCCCTCGATCGAGGCCGCGCTGAATCGATTGAAACAACGCATCGAGGACTCGGCAGAGCCTTCGAGCGGAGCACCCTCAGCGCGCGTCACCATCGATTGATCGAGGTTCGCGGGTCGCGGGTCGTGTAATCCCCGGAGACACCGATGGCTGTTGGTGTTCTGGCGGATATTGGCGCCGGCTCTGTTTTTTTTCTGTTTTCCGCAGCGGTGCCGGCTTCGGATATTCTCTCGCTTTCAGCCCCGAATCCGTAAGGTTCGTCTTCGGCAATCTGAAGCTGTTGGTCGATTGCTGCCTGCAGGCCGGTGTCCTTGCCTTCCGATTCTGCGATCGATTCCTGTTCGGCGTTGCGTGGATACAGCTGCGAAAGTATAGCCACTGAGCAGTCCCGGCCGTTCACAGCAGAATGCCAACGACATTTTCTGGTTCGTGAGTTCTGTGCGGACCTTTGGTTCAACGAAGAGGCGGGATGCTGCGACGATTAGCTGGCTCGCGATTACGTTGCCCGGACCGTTGCCACGGGCATGGCGTGAATTCATTCACGCAAGGCGTCAAACTCAGTGGGCAGCTTGCGCTGCCAGCGGTGCGCTACGCAGGTCAATTTGTATTTAATTCCCTGAGTTAATTCAGGAATTATGATCAGTCGGTCGCGCACGTGGGAAATTAATCAGAGCTTCTCTGGTCCTTTCCATTCGGGCTGAGGCTTTCCACAAGGAAATCCGTTCCGGTGTTAAGTGCCCAGCGCGATGGGCGCGCGACGCATTCGCCGGCAAACCGAAGATTGTCGGAGGTGATCGCGGTGACCGCGCGGGCCAGGCCGATGGGACCGCGCACGGCGAGCACGCGGTTTGCGTTTCGTCGCGTCAGGTTCAGGCCCTCGTGCATCAGGCCACCGTAGAGGTCGGTCAGGGCCAGCGCGCGATTGTGCATTGCGCTCGACGGACTATCGATGGCTTCGCTGACTTCCAGGTCTCGGGTCGGGAGATCGAAGTGCGCCGCCAGCAAGGGATAGTCGGCGGCGAGGGTTTCCATATCGGCGAGGGGGTCCTGCAGGCCGTCTTTGTCGACGCCGTTTTCAGTAATCGCGGTCCAGTCGGATTTGTTCAGAACCTGTTCGGCGCGGGCGTAGAACACAGCCTCCTCGTCGCGCATGTGCGCGCGGGCATGGCGGATGTAGTCATGAATTCGAACGGCCAGCCGATCGTCTTGTTTACCGCGCAGCCGATCCGGGGTGGCAGCCGCCAGATCTTCGACAAGCTCGGCCGCCTCGTGCTCGCCAATGTCGTGTTCTCCGCTCAGCTTTTCCAGGGTGTCGGCCAGCGAGGGGCGTTTGGCTTGAATTTTTTCGAACAGTCGATCTTCGCGCGGATGATGGTAGCCGTGCTGGTAGTCGAGCAAGTACCCGAAGGCTTCGACCAGAATCGGTTGCACCGTTTCCGGCTCGGTCGCCAGCCGATCGACCAGAGTATCGATTGCACGCAGCATTCTTGATAGACCGGCATGATCGCGCCGGAGGCGTTGCATGAATTCGGCGGCGGAAGTCTTGTGGTTCTTTGGTGCCGTCGAGGTCATGGGCAATGCTCGCGAATGAAGTCGGCCAGCCGGTCGATCGCGCGTCCGGATTCCGGGGTGAACGATAGCGCCTGCCATCCGTGGGGCATGCGATTCCAGAGGTCGACTTCGGCGGTTACGCCTGCCGACCGGGCGCGTGCTGCGCAGCGTCGGCTATCGTCGAGCAGGATTTCGGTGTTGCTGACCTGGAACAAAAGCGGCGGAAGGCCGGCATAGTCGCCGAGAACAGGCGAGACGTAGGGATGATCGACCAGCTCGTCGCGCCCGTTGAGGTAAAGGCGGCGGATCTCATCGCCCTGATCAAGGCTGAGCAGCGCATCGCGACCGGCATTGTCGAAACGCGAGCCTCGTTCGGGGCCGTCCGTTAAATCCGCCGCCGGCGACATCAAAACGGCGCCGGCCGGCATCGGCATCCCTTTATCGCGCAGCGACATCAGCGTGGCCAGCGCCAGGCAACCGCCCGCCGACATGCCGCTGATGAAGATATGCTCCGGTGCCAGGCCGTGGTCGAGAAGCTGGCGATATGCTTCGAGACAATCGTCCAGGCCGGCCGGGTAGGGGTGCTCGGGTGCGAGGCGATAAAAAACCAGGCGGCCCCGTGCATGTGCGGCCCGGCACAGGCGCGCCAGGAACACGCGTTCGGCGCTTTTGAAACGAGTCATGAACGCGCCGCCGGGCAGGTGTAGCACGATGCGTTCGGTTGGTCCTGAAACGGGTGTCAGCCACTCGGCATCGCAGTGTTCGAGGCCGGGTTCGGCGCCGATTCGGACATCGTCGGGTACACCGGGGAAAAAGCGTTCGACGCGTTCGATCTGGTTGCGCATGTCGGTGACCGAAAGGTCGCGCTTGAGCGCCTGGCGAATCGTCAATCGACCCAGCAGTTTGGCGGTTCGTGTCTGCCAGCTGACCATGTCAGAGCATGCGTGCGAAACTATCCATCAGCAGTCGATCATAATGCAATCGTGCGGTACTGTCTCAGGCGATTTCCCCCAGTCAGTTATCCGGCGTGGATGATCGCCCCCATCAACTAATGCCATCATTCCGGCCGCGTATCCCGGCGCGGCGTGTGCGTGCCGGCCATTTCGGGCACGCAGTCGAACGGAGGCGTTGTGCGGGCAGTGCGGTAGGCATCGACGATTTCCCCGACCAGTCCACCCCGGTCTGCCGGCTTCTTGAACTGCATCAGGCAACAGAAGTGGATCGGATTCGACTGGCTTTGCTCAGCATCATCATCACCTCGACGAGCGGAATCCGATTCTCCAAGAAATCTCCCGATCCACTTAACCGAAGTCAGCATAGCCACCTCGCGTGCCGCGATACGCTTGACACAGCCGAGGGCGCGATGATAATAGTTCGAGCAGCTCGCACGGGGCGGCGCTGTACTGATCGAGTCTGAGGAGGCATCATGGCTGGAAAGTTCGAGATCTACAAAGACAAGGCCGGCGAGTTCCGGTTTCGGCTCAAGGCCGGCAATGGCCAGAATATCCTGGCAAGCGAAGGCTACAAGAAAAAGCCCAGCGCGTTGAACGGGATCGAATCGGTGAAAAAGAATGTCGCCGATCCAAAGCGTATCGTCAGCACCGAAACGGCCGGTGGAAAATGGCGATTCGTCGTCACATCGACCAACGGTCAGACTGTCGGAACGAGCCAGAGCTATGCCGACGAGCGGGGCTGCAAGAAAGGCATCGCAAGCGTAGTCAACACCGCGCCGGACGCACGTACCGACGATCAGACGGTCTGAGGCCGGCATTTCTCGCTTGGGTCGCGACAACGGAGCTTCTGATTATTTGCCCGCGGGGCGCTTGTCATAACAATCGCCATGGCAATTGCCGTGGCAATCGGGCTCGCTTACTTGGAATAACCAAACCGCGTTCGCCCAAGCCACGCCGGTTCAGAGGCGACTAAGGAGGTTACTCAAAGCGAAGAAAGGGCGTGTGGAGGCCGCACGCCCTGTCAAAAGCGGATACCGGTTCAAACCGGTCCGGGCTTCAGTTATTGACGGACCCGATTCCCGGTTTCTCGCTGTTCCCCATCGTCATTTCTCGTCCAGCCGTCTTTCAAGCTCTTCGATCCTGGCTTGTTGAGACTTGAATCCTTCGATGAGAACGGCGGTGAGTGCAGCGTAATTGACGCCTCGCGCTTCGCCCGTATCCTTATCGACATCTACGACCTCGGGGAAAGTCTTCAGCACGTCTTCGGCGATCAGGCCGAGCGATGGGGCACCGGAGTCCTTCCAGTCGAATCGCACGCCATCGAGTTCAAGTAGATCTTCGGCGGCGCCTGCAATTGGTTGAATATTGTCCTTGAACTTTGCAGAACTCGTAAGGATTACGCCCTGTGCGCGGACTTCGCCCGGGAAATCAACCAGGCCATCGTCAGTGATCGTCATTCGGCGCTGGCCGGCGCCGCCGGTGGATTGTCCCAGATCATTAATGACGAATTCGCCTGAACTCGGATTGGCATTGACGCCCACCGTGTAAGCCTTCAGCGGAGTGCCGCCGGCATCGGTCCGAACGATGATGAACGCAGCGCTGTCGGTCGGACGATCCATCCGGAAAACGGCGTTGTCGCCGCTCAAATGCAGTTGACGCAACGGATTCTGGATCCCCAGCCCGACATTACCCTGAGAATTGATGACAAGTGAGCTCTCCGGTGCGCCGTTTTCGATACCGAAAATAACGTTCTTGGCGCGCGTGATTCCGAAATCACCCTGATCGTTGCCGATAAACCAGGACACCAGGTCACCGGAGCCGTCGGTTTCGGTCGCCGACTGCAATTCGAACGATGTACCAGCACCGTCCGATGCCTCGAGGACCCGGACTTTGCCGGATACGACATCGTTCGGGCTTTGTGACCCGAATACGCCGTATCCGCCTATGGCCAGGTCGCCCGAATCGACGACATCGAGTGTACCCGTCGAGCCTGACGCGTTGACCGTGGCGCCTGTGGCTTTCCGGCCCCGATCGAATGCGCCGCTTGCATGTCTCAGTCCAGGCGTCGTAATTTTTTGAATCTGATGGCCGGCAACCTCGATGAATCCGCTCTGGCTAATTGATCTGTTCGTACCCAGTGCGTCAGTGCTGAACTGTACTTCGAAGCCGTAACGACCGTCGGCCACGGGCCCGTCAACGATCTGGGCCAGATCGGTCGTGATCGAAAAGCCCGCCGGTAGCTGCGTTTTCCATTTGGCACCGTTGGGGCCCGAAACGGAAAGCGTGGCGTTGCGGAATTCGAAGGGTGTTACTGCATCGATCATCGTTCCCGAGTGATCGATCCAGAGCCGATCGGAAATTTCATTTCCTGAAATCTCCTGCCCGAAACTCGCCGAACTCAGGCCGAGCAGAAGCGCGAGCCCGGTTGTTGTCAAAAGTGGTGAACGTCTCTGTAGTGTCTTCATTGCGTCAGACCTCCTGCGATTGCGGATGATACTGATTAAGACTTTGGGGACGCGCTTGTGCGTCGTTCCCGAAGTTACGATCCCCCGAAAACGTCGACAAGATAAAAAATAATGTGGACGCCATGAGCAACATAACGCTGTCGGAATCCTGTGTCAAATAGGTTCCGATCAATTGGAGAGTCTTCGCGAAAGGCCGGAATGTTTGCCAATGCCTCTGATGCGTGGAAACGACGTGGCAACGATGGACAGCAGCACGACGATCAGCGACAGTGCGGTCGGCCAATTGCCCCAGCGCACAAACGGCGTCAGCGCCTCGCGCGCTTCTACAACCCCTGAAATCGCCTCAGGCTCGGACGCGCGACTCTGATCAACGATGTTTCCCGTGGGCGAGATAATCGCCGAAACGCCGGTTTTCATTGCCCGGACGACAAAACGGCCTGTCTCCACCGCCCGCAGGCGGGCATGCTTGGCGTGGATCCGCGCTACCGCAGTATCGGCGAATACCCCGTCGTTGCCCCCGCTGAGCAAGACTTGGGCGCCGGCAAGCGTGCTTTGACGGGCAACACCCGGCATCAGAACCTCCTGGCAGATGAATGCACCCATCGGCACGCCGTGTACCGCAACGATTTTGCTCTCTGTTCCTCGCTGGAATGCAGAGCCGGAGAGTTCGAAAAAGCGCAGGGGCCAGGGCTGATATTCGGCGAAAGGGACCAGCTTTTGCTTGTGATACCAGTCCGGATATTCTTCAGGCTGCCAGAACACCATGCTGTTGTGCAGATGACTGTTCTCGGCCGTTTCGAGGCCAGCGACGACAGCCATGCGATCGTCGCTCCACGCCATCACGTTTTCAATCAGTCCGGTCCAGCGTTCGAGATCGGTCTGAACCTGTTGCGGAATGCCGTCGACCCGCGTGCCGTCCAGCGACGCGATCGTGTAGGCGATCGATTCGGGCAGGACCAGCAGGTCGATCGCGCCCATACGGCCCGTCGCAAGCTGGCGGACCAGCTCCAGATAAGCACGCTCGAGGCCGACGCCCATATAATCATTGAACCCGTAGCGATCCTGGCTGTACTGGAGCGCCGCAACTCGAATCTTCGTGCCTTGCTCTTTACCCGAGCTTTCTCCGGATGGCGTCAATGCTGCGTTCAGCGCCAGCAACAGCACGAGTGGTGTCGCCGAAGCCAGTGCGCGCCGCGGACGGCGTATCCCGAGCACCAGTCCCAGCACCGCAATATTCGCGAGCACGGCAACAATCGTCAGCAGCCACACACCGCCGGCCGATGCCATCTGTCGCAGCCCGTCGAGCTCGACGAGAGAATTCCCGAGAAATCCCCAGGCATAGTCCCAGGATGTGACCGACCGGAGCCATTCGGCAACCGACACGAACGCCGCCGGCGCGATGACGGCCATGCGAGCGAGACTGTCCCTCGAGACATAGCTGGTAATTGCGGCGAAAATCCCCCAAAACATGCCTCCCCATAACGAGAGAAAGAGCCAGAGGAAACTGAGCACCACGAACTGTCGGCTCGCGCGCAAGGCGAATTCCGCCGAGTCGCCGGTCGCCCAGCCCGACCAGAGATGAGCCGACAACAGCGGGTGGAGATTGAAGAGGAAGAAGACCGTGCCGGCAAGCCAGCCGGCGATGAGCGCAGGTCGTAAGCGCCGGAGTCTCCGAATGGAGGCCAGCAGAGGTACCAGGGCGACTACGCTCAGCGGCCAAAAATCATAGGGGGGGGTGCTGAGGCCCAGCAACAGGCCGGAAAGGAGTGCCGCCAGGTAACAGTAATCCGGGCCTGCAACGCGCGAAAGACGGCTTCGACTCGAGCCACCGGCCTCGGGTGGTTGCACGCTGGGCTCGGTTTTCGATTCCCGCATGGGCTGAGGCCTGCTTACCGACTGCATGCGCCGATGACGGCGTATCGTTCGCCAGGAATTTCGGGTCGATTCTCAAAAATCAATGTACTGTATCGGCAAGCCTCTTGCAACGCCGCTGTTGACCCTCAAACTACTCCCCCTGGTCGTCGAGCAGGATATTTACAGGTTCGAGGTCGAGATGGACCACGCCGCGTGTATGCGCATTGGGCCTCCCTGCGTTGGGGTGCCGGCGCGGTGTCTGATTGCTGAACACGGGCGGTCTGTCGGCTATGCGAGTCAGCCTGTAGTGGCCTGGATACCACTCCTGCCCAGCCTACGGTATTGGTCGTATGGCCTCAGTGGCGTCCCGGGATGGATGTCATAATCGGCACCGATGAAAACTCCCGCCCGATTGAAACCGCTGGCCGAGGACGGCCTGATCGACGAAGTGCTGCGTCCGCTGAAAAGCGGCAAGGAGGCCGATGTCTTTGTCGTGCGTTGCGGCAAAGAAAAGCGCTGCGCCAAGGTGTTCAAGGAAGCCAACGTGCGCGGCTTCAAGCAGGCGGTCCAATATCAGGAGGGCCGCAGCGTACGAAACAGTCGACGCGCACGAGCGATGGAAAAACGCACCCGCTACGGCCAGAAGGAGCAGGAAAAGGCTTGGCTGAACGCCGAGGTCGATGCGCTGTATCGGCTGTCGGCCGCCGGTGTGCGCGTGCCGCGTCCGCATGGGTTCGTCGACGGCGTGCTTCTGATGGAGCTGATTATTGACTCCGACGGCAGTGTGGCGCCGCGGCTCGACGGCATGACGTTCAGTGCGCGGCAGGCCCGCGATTATCACGACAGGATCATCGCCGAAATCGTTCGCATGCTGGCCGCTGGCCTGATCCACGGGGATCTTTCGGAATTCAATGTGCTGGTAGACGACAATGGCCCTGTGATCATCGACCTTCCGCAGGCGGTGAATGCCGCGGCCAACAACAGTGCGGCGATGATGCTGGTGCGTGACGTTGATCGGATGAAGCGGTTCTTCGGCCGGTTCGCGCCGGAGTTGCTTGAGACCGAATATGGCAAGGAAATGTGGTCACGCTTTGCCTCGGGCAACCTCGACGCCGAGACCCGGTTGACCGGCGTATACCGGCCGACGCGCCAGGATGTCAATCTGAGTGAACTCATGGCCATCATAGATGCGGCCAGGGAAGAAGAAGCGGAGAGGCTTGAACGAATCCGGGACGAGTCGTCAGGCGAAACCGAAGCCTATTGAGGTACTCGTTGTCAATCAGACAGGTCAGCGAGCTACGTCAAACAATCATAAACCCCAACATGACCGGGTCGGCTTGCGCGATCCCGGCTACTCGCATTTTTTTTTGTGGTGCCCCCCCCCC
>JGI12048J13642_10175331_pt1 | contig 25047 bp, 21 predicted proteins | sample ElkSlonscriptome_16_FD_13642 | JGI IMG/M metagenome (IMG submission 13642)
AACTGCGTTTCGCAAGACCGCAGCCACCAACAGGCGGTACTGTCACGCGAGCCGGGCGACCCGACCCTGGCGGGGCTGCGTGACTGCGCGCGCCAACATGGTATCTGGTTGTCCATCGGGTCACTTGCGCTGCAGACCGGGGATCGGGACGGGCGTTTCGCGAACCGGTCGTTCCTTGTTGATCCTTCCGGCCGGATCCACGCCCGCTACGACAAGATCCATATGTTCGACGTCACCGTGTCGGAAAGCGAAAGCTATCGCGAGTCCGCCGGCTACCGTCCCGGCCGAAAGGCGGTCGTGGCCGAGACACCATTCGCGAAAATCGGACTGAGCGTCTGTTATGACGTGCGGTTCGCTTATCTCTACCGCGCACTGGCGCAGGCCGGCGCTGAGGTGCTGTTGGTCCCATCCGCGTTTTCGCCCGTCACCGGTGCCGCCCACTGGGAGCCGCTTTTGCGCGCCCGCGCGATCGAGACGGGATCATATGTGCTTGCCGCAGCACAGACGGGCAGCCATCCGGCGACAGCCGGTAAGCCGCGAAAGACCTACGGACACGCCATGGCGGTATCACCCTGGGGCGAGGTGCTTGTCGACATGGGAGAGGAGCCCGGCGTCGCAGTAGTTGATCTGGACCTGTCGGAAGTGGCAAAATGCAGGAACCGTATCGCATCCCTGCAACATGACCGCCCATTCGAAGGCCCCTGATGTCGAAACCGCCGGACAGTCTTGCCGTGACGCTCTTCAGCGAGATCCTGATGGTGGATCAGCTTGCCCGCGCCAGCGTGGCCAAGGCGATGCCGCGCGGTATGGAGCTGTCGCATTTCTCGGTCCTCAACCAGCTTGCGCGCGCGGGGGCGGAACGTTCGCCCGGGCAATTGGCCCGGACATTTCACCTCACACGNGGGGCCATGACGAATACCTTGCACAAGCTGGAATGGGCGGGCTGGGTTCATATCCGGCCCGACTGGGACGATGCACGGCGCAAGATGGTCTCGATCAGCCCTGCCGGACAAGCTGCGCGGGACGCCGCCCTTGCCGCGATCGCCCCCATCATCGCCGAAGTCGTGGCCAACGTGGGGGACGACAAGGTGCGGGCGATCCTGCCAGTACTGCGCGAGATGCGTGTCAAACTGAGCGAGTTCGACAGGGACGGTTAGACCGGATTGGCGGTCGCTGTCAGGATCTCCTGCAATCCGTCTTGCAGGCTGATCCTCGGTTGCCATCCCAAAAGGCGTATCGCCTTGCTGATGTCGGGGCAGCGCCGGACAGGATCATCTTGCGGCAGGTTGGAAAAAACCAAGGGCACGTCAACTCCCGTGATCATTTTGACACAAGCGGCGATGTCGAGAACGGATTGTTCCCGCGGGTTGCCGATGTTGACCACTTCGCCCCGCGCCTCGGGTACGGCCGCCATCAAAAGCAACGCATTCACCGTATCGTCGATGAAGCACAGGCTTCTGGTCTGCTGACCGTCGCCGAAGATCGTCAGCGGCATTCCCGACAGGGCCTGATGGATGAAATTCGGTATCAGCCGCCCGTCTGCAGGGCGCATCCCCGGGCCGTAGGTATTGAAAATACGCGCGATCCTGATGTCTGTTTCGCGTGTTCGGAACGCATCCATCAGCAGGGATTCGGCAGCCCGCTTGCTTTCATCGTAACAGGACCGCAGTCCGATCGGATTGACGTGACCCCAATCTTCCTCCTTTTGGGGATGTGACAAGGGATCGCCGTAGACCTCGCTCGTGGAGGCTTGAACCAGGGTCGCATTGCAACGGATCGCATGATCAAGAAGGTTGAGTGTTCCGAGAACATTGCTCTTCCATGTCTGGATCGGATCTCGCTGATATATCGGCGGAGAGGCCGGGCTTGCGAGGTTGAAGATGATATCGGCGGAAGGCAAGTCTTGGATGATCGCGATATCGCACCTGAAAAACTGTACCTGATCGCAGCCAACGTCCTGGCCGGATGAGAGATCATCGGCGACGATGACGCTAGCGCCCGACGCCAGCAGACGGCGGACAAGATGCCGACCGATGAAACCTGCCCCGCCGGCTACGAGAACGGTTTTGCCGCGCAAAGACCTCACGTCTGCATCTCGTTTTCTTCGATGATTTGCGCTGCGCGCGCCGTTTCACTCTCCAGAGTCATCGATCTCGCGAAGGCCTGACCCGTCATGGCAATCTCCTCGGCCCGCCCTTGATTGGACCGGACCCATTCGGCCTTTTCCGCGAGGTCCGCCAGATCGGCCCGCACTGGCACAAAGTGTTCCCACGGCTTCAGTTCAGGATAATACCACTGGTAGAAGCCATGCTGGCTTTCGACCTTCAGGATGCAGCACCCCAAAAGCAGCCTTTGCATGAAATTGTTCCATGCGTTGGTAAAGCCGTCGATATCAATCGCGTATTTCATATTGAGCCATCGCTCGGGCGGAATGAAGTCTCCGACGAGACCGGCCGTCTTGATCAGGTGGCGGACTTGGGGATTTCCGCCCCCGAAAAATTGCGCGTCGATATCGAGGTTCCGGCAAGCAAGGACAAGCCGTAGCCGCTGCATGACAGCGGGATTGGATGCAAGATCCGGATCGAGGGAAAAGAAACCTGTGTTGTTCGGTGCACCTCGCCAGACAATCTCGTCCGTGCGATCCCGCCACGGGGCCGACTGCTTGGTCGCGGTCTCTCTGATCCGCTGATAGCCGCGGGTCACGAAGTAGTAGGGGTCTGGCACAGGCGCGCCGACATTGGGCGTGGTCGAAAAACGGTAGGTTGCCTCGCTTGGCTCGTGACCGTCAGACAGGTTGACAGAAATCCTGCGAATTTCTTGCCCTGTCCTGGAAAACCAACGAACGAACGGTGCAATGCGCGGGCCGAGAAACCGAAGCTGAGACGTCGATGTCTCCTGCGAGATATGGACGACGAATGCCGCTCGTTCCCGCAGGATGAGCGCGTCGGATCGGAGCCGGACCTGACGCGAATACACAAATCGCACCTTGGGTGGCGTCACGCCGGCCTGCGTGAATTGCTGGTCCAGCAGCCGTCGCAACAAGAGCGTGCGCTCGAACCTGTCAACGGGTTGCCGTATAGCCCGTTTGAGTGTTCTCAGGGGGTTTTTCAAAGCTCACTCTGTAACTGTAAATGCGACAAGCTCGCTTCGTCAGCAGAGCGTATACCGACTAGCTAGCAGGCCGTGTCGCGGCTGTCACGTAGTTGACCGCGAGATCGCTGTCCGAGATCGCCCATGTGAAACTTGCGGGGTTGAAGACGAACCCTTTCCTGTCCACCGGCGCCATGCCCGCGGTTTCGAGAAGGCTGAACAGTTCGTCGGGTGTGACGAACTTGCTCCACTCATGCGTGCCCCTTGGCAGCCAGCGCATGACGTATTCGGCACCGACGATCGCCATGGCAAAGCTTTTGGCGGTCCGGTTGATGGTCGAACAGATGTGCAGTCCGCCGGGGTTCAGCAGGCCGCAGCAGGCGTTCAGAAACGCCTGGGGATCGGCCACATGTTCGATCACTTCCATGTTGAGGACCACGTCGAATGCCTCGCCCGAAGCGGCCATCGCCTCGGCGGTGGTATGGCGGTAATCGATGGCGAGGCCGGATTGTTCGGCATGTATCCGCGCGACGGGTATGTTGCCTCCGGCGGCATCGGCTCCGACCACGGTGGCCCCCAGACGCGCCATCGGTTCGCACAACAGCCCGCCGCCACATCCGATGTCGAGGATGCGCAAGTCGCGCAAGGGTGCAGGTTCGGACAGGTCGCGGCCGTATTCCGCTGCGATCTGGCGCGTGATGTAATCGAGTCGGACGGGGTTCATCATGTGCAGTGGCTTGAACTTGCCGTTCAAATCCCACCATTCCGCCGCCATCGCCTCGAATTTCGCGATTTCCGAAGGGTCTACTGTCTGGGTCGCCGACATTTTGCGCCTCGTTCATGGTCAGTGGCTTCGTTTGTCGATATAGAGTGCCTATGGATAAAGTCGTAGGACAAAAGCGCCCCGGCGCCCACCTTTACCCGCCGCTCGATCCTTACGACCAGCGGATGCTGGACGTCGGCGACGGCCACAGGATCTATGTCGAGCAATGCGGCAATCCCGATGGCCTGCCTGTCGTGGTGTTGCATGGCGGGCCGGGTGGAGGTTGCAGCCCCGCCATGCGGCGGTATTTCGACCCAAACGTCTTTCGTGTGATCCTTTTCGATCAGCGCGGCTGCGGCCGGTCACGCCCCCATGCCAGCGTCGAGGCGAATACGACATGGCATCTGGTTTCGGATATCGAGCTCATTCGTGAGACACTCGGTATCGGCCGCTGGATCATCTTCGGTGGCTCGTGGGGGGCCACGCTTGCGCTCATTTACGCGCAAGCGCATCCCGCGCACGCCGCATCGCTTGTTCTGCGCGGTGTCTTCCTGATGTCGAAGCGCGAACTGGACTGGTTCTATGGTGGCGGGGCCGCGAATTTCTGGCCGGATCTCTGGGCAAGGTTCGCATCCCTCGTCCCCGAGGACGAACAGGACGACATGATCGCGGCCTATCATCGCCGCCTGTTTTCAGGCGACCGCATGATCGAGACACGGTATGCGCGCGCATGGGCATCCTGGGAAAACGCTCTGGCAGCCATGGACAGCGACGGCATCACCGGTGAAAGCCCTGCCGAGTACGCCCGCGCCTTCGCCCGGCTGGAGAACCATTATTTCCACAACATGGGTTTTCTGTCTGAAGATCAGCAGATCCTGCATCCTGACCGGATGGCAAGAATCGCCGACATCCATGGTGTTATCGTGCAGGGTCGTTACGACATGATCTGCCCGCCGCTGTCGGCGCATCTTCTGTCGCAAGCATGGTCAAAGTCACGCCTGACGTTCATCGGGCGGGCGGGCCATGCCTTGTCCGAACCGGGCATAACTGCCGAACTCGTCCGGACCATGGACATGTTGGGGACCCACCGGAAGTCGTTCGGGCTTTAGCCTTTACAGTCGTCTATCTGTCGTTAAGCTTAGCCCGACCAACCGGAGTATCCTCACGTCTTGGGCAGTGTCCTAAAAATAATCCTTCAAAGACTGGCACTTGGTCTCCTTACCCTTCTGATAGTGTCGATCGTGATCTTCGTCGCGGTCAACCTGCTGCCGGGTGATTTTGCTGAATCCATATTGGGTCAGGGTGCGACGCCTGCCGCAGTGGAGGCCATCCGGCAAGACCTCGGTCTGAACGAGCCGTTGATCAGCCGCTACTTCAGCTGGCTTGGTGGGGTTGTGCAGGGAGATCTGGGCACAAGCTTTGCGCAGGCGAATTTTGCCGCTTTCACCGGCACGGATTCCGGGGCAACGACAGTGGCCGCGCAGATCGCCCCACGCTTTGCCAACACGATGTTTCTGGCGATGATCACCGCGGCGATCGCAGTGCCGTTGTCGATCATACTCGGTATTCTGGCGGCGCTTTACCGCAACACCGTTTTCGACCGGGCCACGAACATTTTCACCTTGTCCTCGATCTCGAGCCCGGAATTCTTTCTGGCGTATATCCTGATCCTGTTTCTCGCGGTGCTGAATCCGATCTTCCCGTCCTTGTCGAATATCTTCGAAGGCATGTCGTTCGGAGAACGGGTCGAACGGTCGATGCTTCCCGCGTTGACCCTGACGCTTGTGGTCATGGCCCATATGATGCGGATGACGCGTGCCGCGATCATCAACCTGCTGTCATCACCTTATATCGAAATGGCGCGGCTCAAGGGGTTGTCTCCCATGAGGGTTATCGTCCGACATGCGTTCCCCAATGCGCTGGCCCCGATCATCAATGTCGTTGCGATCAACCTGGCCTATCTGATCACCGGTGTGGTCGTGGTCGAAGTCGTGTTCGTCTACCCCGGCATCGGCCAGCTTTTCGTCGACAGTGTGCGGATCCGTGACATTCCCGTGGTTCAGGCGTGCTGCCTGATTTTCGCATCCGCGTTCATCCTGCTGAACCTGACTGCGGACATCATGTCGATCCTGTCCAATCCGCGCCTGAGGCATCCCAAATGATCTGGTGGACCGCGATAACACTGCTCGCCATGCTGGGAATTGCCTGGGGTTTCCGCTTTGCCGGACAGGCGGCCACGGGCAACGCCCCCCGTTTTCGGGACATGCCACTTGGCGTGGCCTTCGGATACGTGCTGGGGGTTTCGGTGCTGGCATGGCTGATCTGGGCCTATATGCAGGGGCGCAGTCCGGATCCCGCGATCGCAAACAAGTTCTTCTTTCTGCGGATCGCGATCGAAGGCCTGATCGTCGCTGCGGTTGCCGCATGGCTGTTCCGGTTGCTGGGACGGTCGGTCGGCACAGCCTGGACCAAGCGGCTATTCCGGTCGATGCCGCTGACGGCTTCTTTCGGGATCCTGACGATCATCATCTATGCGATAGTCGCGATCTTCGCCGGCGCGATCGCACCCTACGGACAAGAGCAGATCATCCCCGGCGTCGGTGCGAACATCATGGCGGGCGGCGATCCCGCCATCGGCGGCGATCCCGATTTTCCGCTCGGGACCGACCAGATCGGGCGCGATATTCTCAGCCGCCTGATTTACGGGGCGCAGAATACCGTGGGCATCGCCTTTGCGACGACCTGTCTGGCCTTTCTTCTTGGTGGAACGCTCGGCTTTCTCGCCGCGACGCTCGGAGGGTGGCTCGATCAGATTCTGTCGCGCGCGGTCGATGTCCTCATGGCAATCCCGTCGCTGATCTTTGCGTTGCTCTTGATGACGATCGCCAGCGTCTGGGCGCCGCGACTGGGGATTCCGTTGACGGTATTCATGGTGATCATCATCGCCGTGATCGACAGCACGCGGGTTTACCGGCTGGCGCGTGCCGTCGGGCAGAATATCGTCGTGATGGACTATATCGAAGCCGCAAAGCTGCGCGGAGAGGGTCTTGGCTATCTGATCTTCAAAGAGATCCTGCCAAATGCCACCGCCCCCCTTCTGGCCGAGTTCGGGCTGCGCTTCTGCTTTGTCTTCCTGACGATTGCGGCGCTGTCGTTCCTTGGCGTGGGTATCCAGCCGCCGCTTGCCGATTGGGGCACCATGGTGCGCGACTTGTCGAGTTTCGTGAATTTCGCCGCCTTCGCGCCTCTGGCCGCCGCTGCCCCGCTTCTGGCGGCAGGCGCCATCGCGTTGCTGACCGTTGCCGTCAATTTCGTGGTGGACTGGATGCTGCACAAATCATCCGGACTGAAAGAGTGATATGAAGGACGCAAGCGAACAGCCTCTGGTCAAGATGCGCGGTGTCACCATGGAAGGGCGCAGTGACGAGACGTGGACCCCGATCATCAATGGTGTCGACCTGACGTTGCATCGTGGTGAGGTTCTGGGTCTGATCGGCGAATCCGGTGCGGGCAAATCGACCCTCGGGCTTGCCGCGATGGGGTATACCCGTGACGGTGTCCGGATCAGCAGCGGAACCGTAGAATTCGACGGGATCGACCTGTTGCAGGCCTCCGCCGCTACAAAGCGCGACCTGCTGGGCAAACGCATCGCCTATGTCGCGCAGTCGGCCGCGGCCAGTTTCAATCCTGCCCACAAGCTGATTGACCAGCATGTCGAGAGCCCTGTTCAGCATGGTGTCATGGGGCGTGCCGAAAGCGAAGCTGACGGCATCGAGCTTTATCGCAAGCTGCGTCTGCCGAACCCCGAGGAGATCGGCTTTCGTTATCCGCACCAGGTCTCGGGGGGGCAGTTGCAGCGCTGCATGACGGCCATGGCCATGTCCTGCCGTCCTGATCTGATCATCTTCGACGAACCCACGACCGCGCTTGATGTCACCACCCAGATCGAGGTGCTGGCGGCGATCCGCGACATCGTGGACCAGTTCGATACAGCCGCGATCTACATCACGCATGACCTTGCGGTGGTGGCGCAGATGGCCGACCAGATCAAGGTGCTGCTGAAGGGCGACGAGGTCGAGACAGCCGACACGCGCCAGATGCTTGCCGCGCCCTCTGCGGAGTACACCAAATCGCTCTGGGCAGTGCGCAGTTTCCAGCGACCGCCCAAGCCGGTCGTGCATGACAAGGCCGTTCCCGTCGTCAGCGTGCAGAACGTCGATGCCGCTTATGGTGTCGTCCCGGTCCTGCATGATGTGAGCTTCGACATGCACCAGGGCCGCACCGTTGCCGTCGTGGGCGAAAGCGGCTCGGGAAAATCGACGACTGCTCGCTGCATCACCGGGCTTTTGCCACCGCGGGCGGGGCAGATCGTGCTGGATGGCGAAACGCTTCCCGCCGATTATCGCAAACGGTCCAAGGATCAGTTGCGGCAGATCCAGATGATTTACCAGATGGCCGATACCGCCCTGAATCCAAGGGTACCCATCGGCCAGATCATCGCGCGCCCCGTCGAATTCTATCTCGGGCTCAAGGGCAAGGAGAAGCGGGACAGGGTGAACGACCTGCTCGAAAAGATCGAGCTTGATCCCGCGACCTATTACCATCGCCTTCCCGGCGAGCTTTCGGGCGGGCAGAAACAGCGGATCGGGATTGCGCGCGCACTGGCCGCCGAACCCAAGTTCATCATCTGTGACGAGGTGACATCGGCGCTCGACCAGTTGGTCGCCGAGGGTATTCTGCGACTATTGGCCGACCTTCAAGATGAGCTGTCACTCACGTATATGTTCATCACGCATGACCTTGCGACGGTACGCGCCATCGCGGATGAGGTTGTCGTGATGAAAGACGGGCGTGTTGTCGAGCAGGGTGAAAAGCAGGAAATGTTCACCCCGCCACACCACCCTTACACCGATCTGTTGCTGTCGTCGGTCCCGGAAATGGACCCCGACTGGCTGACGCACCTGCTCAAAGAACGCGGAGTTGATAACATCGGCGATGCGGCAGTTGATAAGATGTAAGGCGAATCATCCATCACGTGATGAGAAAAACAGGGCACCCAACGCCCATTTGGAAAACTAGGGAGAAGAAATATGCATGGAATAAGTAGACGCGGTCTTTTGAAGACGGGTGCCGCCGCAGGTGTTCTCGGCCTGACCGGATTGCCCCTGCGGGCGCAGACGCGCGGCGGGAAACTGACGGCGGGGCTTTCGGGTGCGAACAGCTCGGACAACTGGGACGGGCGCACGCACTCTGACCTGTACATGATCGCTTCGGCGCAGGGCGCGGTCTTCGACAGCCTGACCGAAATCGCCGCTGATGGCTCGCTCAAGGGCGAATTGGCCGAAAGCTGGGAAGCCTCGGCGGACGCCAAGACCTGGACGTTCAACCTGCGCCAGGGTGTGACCTTCCACAACGGCAAGTCGTTCGGCGCGGATGATGTGATCGAATCGCTCAACCTTCACGTGGCCGAAGGGTCGCAGTCGGCTGCACAGCCGATCGTCGCCGCGATCACAGAGATGACGAAGGTGACCGAGCATCAGGTTCAGTTCGTATTGGAAAGCGGCAATGCCGATTTCCCCTACCTGCTGTCCGATTATCACCTGCTGATCTATCCCGCCGGCCAGATCGAAGAAGGTATCGCAAACGGTATCGGGACCGGCCTCTATCAGGTGCAGTCGTTCGAACCCGGTGTACGCATGGTCGCCACCCGCTATGCCGACCACTACAAGGGCGACAGTGCGGGCTTCTTCGACGAGATCGAATACATCGCGATCAATGACAACACGGCACGGATGAACGCACTGATGACCGGTCAGGTGGATGCGATCAACCGCATCGACTTCAAGACCGAAGCCCTGCTGCGCGCGAACCCTGCGCTGCGCATCCAGGAGGTGACGGGCAACCAGCAGTATACCTTCCCGATGTTGACGGATGTCGCCCCGTTCAATGACGTGAATGTCCGCAAGGCTCTCAAGTACGGCATCAACCGGCAAGAGATGGTCGACAAGATTCTGCTGGGTCACGGTGCTGTCGGGAACGACACGCCTATCGGGCCTGCGAACCAGTTCTACCACGCCGAGATGGAGCAACTGGAATACGATCCGGATCAGGCGAAGTTCTATCTTCAGCAGGCCGGCCTCGACAGCCTCGACATCGACCTTTCCGCGTCGAACGCGGCATTCGAAGGTGCTGTTGATGCGGCCCAGCTGTTCCAGGCGTCGGCTGCCGAGGGTGGTATCAACCTCAATGTCATCCAGGAGCCGGCAGATGGCTACTGGTCGAACGTTTGGCTGAAAAAGCCGTTCTGCGCCTGCTACTGGTCGGGACGTGCGACCGAGGACTGGATGTTCTCGACTGCCTACGAGGCCGGGGTCCCATGGAACGACAGCCAGTGGGACGAGGACGACAGTGCCCGTTTCCAGGAACTGCTCCTGATGGCACGTGCCGAGCTGGATAGCGACCGCCGTCGCGAGCAGTATTTCGAGATGCAGCAGATTCTGCGTGACGAAGGCGGTGTCCTGGTGCCGATGTTCGCCAACTATGTGCAGGCGGTGAACAATCGTATCGCGTCCCCTGATACGGTCGGTAACCTGTGGCAAATGGATAACGCCCGCATGGCCGAGCGCTGGTCGGTCGCATAGCGGCTGTCGATCGGGAAATGAAGGAACGCCCTGCCGCAAGGCGGGGCGTTTTCATTTGCACGGATGAGAGGGCTTGCAGAACCGCCGAGGTCTGCGTATATGCAGTGGCATAGCGGCGGTTTGGCCTCCACCCCCAAGCCTCCACCGGAAATTTCCACGGGCCGCGCGCCCGTTTTTTTGTGCCCGCAGACAGGGCTTTGAGACCATGAATGACCTGATTGCCAAAGCGGCGATTGACCGCCGGATCGCCGAGATCGTGACCCCAGTCGTCGAAGACATGGGATTCGAAGTCGTGCGTGTCCGCCTGATGTCCGGCAAGGATACCATTTTGCAGATCATGGTGCAGCGACCCGACGGCCAGATCGAGGTCGATGAATGCGGGCGGATCTCGACCGCGCTGTCCGCCGTTCTCGACGTGGAGGATCCGATACTGGATGAATACAACCTCGAGGTTTCCAGCCCCGGCATCGACCGTCCGCTGACGCGCCTCAAGGATTTCGACCAGTGGCAGGGTTTTGAAGCCAAGGTCGAGACGGATGACCTGATTGACGGTCGCCGCCGCTTCAAGGGTGAACTGGCCGGCATCGAGGATGACGAGATCCTGATTACGATTCCCGAGGGCACCATCGGCCTGAAATTCGACTGGCTTTCCGACGCAAAGCTGGTGCTTACGGATGACTTGATCCGCGACGTGCTGCGCGGGCGCAAGGATGCGGGTCAGATCGACGAGACCCAATATGATGAAATCGAAACGATTATTGACGGTGAGGAGAACACCTGATGGCATATACATCTGCCAACCAGCTTGAGCTTTTGCAGACGGCCGAGGCCGTGGCGCGCGAAAAGAACATCGAACCCGGGCTGGTGGTCGAGGCGATGGAAGAATCCCTCGCCCGTGCGGCCAAGTCCCGCTACGGGGCGGAAATGGATATCCGCGTGTCGATCGACCGCAAGACCGGCCGTGCGACCTTTACCCGCGTGCGCACCGTGGTCGAGGATGAAGAGCTTGAGAACTATCAGGCAGAGTTCACCGTCGAACAGGCCAAGCAGTATCTCGAGGATCCCGCCGTAGGCGATACCTACGTCGAAGAGGTTCCGCCGGTCGAACTGGGCCGGATCGCGGCACAATCGGCCAAGCAGGTCATCCTGCAAAAGGTCCGCGAGGCCGAGCGTGACAAGCAGTACGAAGAATTCAAGGATCGCGCGGGCACCATCATCAATGCGCTCGTGAAGCGCGAGGAATACGGCAATGTCATCGTCGATGTGGGTGCCGGAGAAGCCGTTCTGCGCCGCAACGAAAAAATCGGCCGCGAGGCTTACCGCCCCAACGACCGTATCCGTTGCTACATCAAGGATGTGCGCCGCGAGCAGCGCGGGCCTCAGATCTTCCTCAGCCGCACCGCGCCCGAGTTCATGGCCGAGCTGTTCAAGATGGAAGTGCCCGAGATCTACGAGGGTATCATCGAAATCAAGGCCGTCGCCCGTGACCCCGGTTCGCGCGCGAAGATCGCCGTCATCTCGTATGACGGGTCGATCGACCCCGTGGGTGCCTGTGTCGGTATGCGCGGGAGCCGTGTTCAGGCCGTCGTGAACGAATTGCAGGGCGAAAAGATCGACATCATTCCATGGAATGAAGACATGCCGACCTTCCTTGTGAATGCGCTACAGCCGGCAGAGGTGTCCAAGGTGGTCCTGGACGAGGAAGCAGGCAAGATCGAGGTGGTGGTTCCCGATGAACAGCTGTCGCTCGCGATTGGTCGCCGCGGTCAGAACGTGCGCCTTGCCTCGCAGTTGACCGGTCTCGATATCGACATCATGACCGAGGAAGAGGAAAGCAAGCGCCGGCAGGCGGAATTCGAGGAGCGCACCAAGCTCTTCATGGATACGCTCGATCTGGACGAATTCTTTGCTCAGCTTCTGGTCTCGGAAGGCTTCACAAGTCTTGAAGAAGTGGCCTATGTAGAGCTGGACGAACTGCTGGTCATCGAAGGCGTTGACGATGACACCGCAAAGGAACTGCAAGCGCGCGCACGCGATTATCTCGAAGCCGAAGCGGCAAAAGCGATGGAAGCCGCCCGCGCTTTGGGTGTCGAGGACAGCCTGGTGAACTTCGAAGGGCTGACGCCGCAAATGCTCGAAGCGCTGGGCAAGGACGGCGTCAAGACACTGGAAGACTTCGCGACTTGCGCCGACTGGGAACTGGCCGGTGGCTGGACCACGGTCGGTGGCGAGCGGGTCAAGGACGACGGTGTTCTCGAGCCGTTCGATGTGTCGCTCGAAGAGGCGCAGGACATGATCATGACCGCCCGTGTCATGCTGGGCTGGGTCGATCCCGCTGATCTGGAAGCCGAGGGCGAGGCCGAATCCGGTGAAGAAGAGCTTGCCGTGGAGGGCGAGGTCTGATCCCGGGCCTCGCGGAGGGCCGAGACATGGCACGTGGTGGCCAAAGCAAGGATCGGGACGATGCGGAACGAAAATGCATCGTCACCGGTGAGACGCAGCCGAAGGCCGGCTTGATCCGATTTGTGATCGGGCCGGACAATCAGGTGGTGCCGGATGTTCTCGGCAAATTGCCGGGGCGCGGTATGTATGTGACCGCTGACCGTCGCCTTCTCGACGAAGCTGGTCGGGGGCGGTTTTCGCGCTCGGCCAAGCAGCCGGTCACGGTGCCCGACGGTCTGGTGGACGAGGTCGAGCGCCAGTTGGTCCGTCGCGTGGTTGATCTGATCGCTTTGACGCGAAAGTCGGGACGCGCGGTCTGCGGCTTCGAGAAGGTGAAGGGCTGGCTCGCCGGAGGCGAGAGGGTCCGTGTTCTGCTACAGGCCTCTGACGGGTCCGAGCGGGGCAAAACGAAATTATGGACGCCTGAAGGGGCCCGGTATTTCGGGTGCCTGTCTGCCCGGGAATTGGGTTTGGCATTTGGGCGGCAAAGTGTGATACATGGCGCGCTTGCGACTGGTGGACTCAGCGATCGTGTTGTAGAGGAAGCCACAAAGCTACGCGGGATGCGCGAAAGCATCGGGGACAATGCGGTCCTCGGGAAGGAAAAGAAAGCTAAATGAGCGATAACGACGGTAAGAAAAAACTCGGCCTTGGTGGTTCACGTCCCGGGAACGTGAAGCAGAGCTTCAGCCATGGACGGACCAAGAACGTCGTGGTGGAAACCAAACGTAAGCGCGTCGTGGTCCCCAAGCCGGGTGCTGCCAAACCAGCGGGCGGCGCGGGATCCAACACGGCGCCGGGCGGTGATCCGTCAAAGCGGCCTGCCGGTATTTCGGATGCGGAACTCGAACGTCGGATGAAGGCCCTGGCGATGGCCAAGGCCCGCGAGGCCGAGGAATCCGCCAAGCGCGAAGCCGAAGAGAAAGCGCGCGCCGAGGCACGTGAAGCCCGCCGTGCCGAGCAGGAAGCCAAAGAAGCCGAAGTGCGCGAACGTGAAGAACGCGCCAAGGCCAAAGCCGAAGAGGAAGAGCGCAAGCGCCTTGAAGCAGAGCGTGCCAAGGCTGCTGCTGCTGCACCTCCGACGCCTGCTGCACCGCCGGCAGAGCCGTCGGCTGGGCGTCCGAGTTCTGGACCACGCAAGAACGACCGCGACAATGATCGTGATCGCAATACCAAGGCCAAGCCGGGACGCGGAGAAGATAACCGTCGCGCAGGCAAGCTGACGTTGAACGAGGCACTGACCGGCCGCGAAGGCGGGCGTCAGAGGTCAATGGCAGCCATGAAGCGCAAGCAGGATCGTGCCCGCGCCAAGGCCATGGGCCAGACCGCGGAGCGTGAAAAGATCTATCGCGAGGTGTCTGTACCCGATGCGATCACCGTTTCGGAACTTGCAAACCGCATGACCGAACGGGTGGCCGACGTCGTCAAGGCGCTGATGAACAACGGCATCATGGCGACCCAGAACCAGACCATCGATCAGGATACCGCCGAACTCATTGTCGAGGAATTCGGCCACACGGTCGTGCGGGTGTCCGATTCCGACGTTGAGGACGTGATCCTGGGCGTCGAGGACAAGACCGAAGACCTCAAGCCTCGTCCGCCCATCATCACCATCATGGGCCACGTCGATCACGGCAAGACATCGCTGCTCGACGCCATTCGCGATGCCAAGGTCGTCGCGGGTGAGGCCGGTGGCATCACGCAGCACATCGGTGCCTATCAGGTGAAGACCGACAGCGGTGCGGTGCTGTCCTTTCTCGACACACCCGGCCACGCGGCTTTCACCTCGATGCGGTCCCGCGGAGCGCAGGTGACGGATATCGTGGTGCTCGTGGTTGCGGCAGACGATGCGGTGATGCCGCAGACCATCGAGGCGATCAATCACGCCAAAGCAGCGAAAGTGCCGATGATCGTCGCCATCAACAAGATCGACAAGCCCGAAGCGAACCCCGACAAGGTGCGGACCGATCTTCTTCAGCACGAGGTCATCGTCGAGAAGATGTCGGGTGACGTGCAGGATGTCGAAGTGTCGGCGATCTCGGGCAAGGGTCTGGACGAACTGCTTGAGGCGATTGCGCTTCAGGCCGAAATCCTTGAACTCAAGGCCAACCCCGATCGCGCCGCAGAAGGTGCCGTGATCGAGGCCCAGCTTGATGTCGGGCGCGGTCCGGTCGCAACCGTTCTTGTGCAGCGCGGCACATTGCGTCAGGGCGATATCTTTGTTGTCGGCGAGCAGTACGGCAAGGTGCGTGCGCTGATCAACGACAAGGGCGAACGTGTGAACGAGGCCGGCCCATCGGTTCCCGTCGAGGTGCTGGGCCTGAACGGGACACCCGAAGCGGGTGACGTTCTGAACGTCGTCTCCACGGACTCTCAGGCGCGTGAAATCGCCGAATATCGTGAAAGCGCGGCGAAAGAGAAACGCGCGGCCGCTGGTGCGGCAACGACGCTGGAACAGCTTATGGCAAACGCCAAGGCGAATGAAAACGTCAGCGAACTGCCCATCGTTGTCAAAGCCGACGTGCAAGGCTCTGCCGAAGCGATCGTTCAGGCGATGGAAAAGATCGGCAACGACGAGGTGCGTGTCCGCGTGCTGCATTCCGGCGTTGGTGCGATCACCGAGACGGATATCGGTCTTGCCGAAGCCTCGGGTGCGCCGGTTTTCGGTTTCAATGTGCGTGCGAATGCCTCGGCTCGGAATACAGCGAACCAGAAGGGTGTCGAAATCCGTTATTACTCGGTGATCTACGACCTCGTGGATGACGTGAAGAATGCGGCTTCCGGTCTGCTGTCTGCCGAAATCCGGGAAAAGTTCATCGGCTATGCCACCGTCAAGGAGGTCTTCAAGGTCTCGAATGTGGGCAAGGTTGCGGGCTGCCTCGTCACCGAGGGCGTCGCCCGCCGGTCTGCCGGGGTGCGTCTGCTGCGCGACAACGTGGTGATCCACGAGGGCACGCTGAAGACGTTGAAGCGCTTCAAGGATGAAGTGGCCGAGGTTCAGTCAGGCCAGGAATGCGGTATGGCGTTCGAGAACTACGAAGACGTCCGTGCCGATGATGTGATCGAGATCTTCGAGCGCGAAGAAGTCGAACGCCAGCTTTAACCGGGCTTGATCTTTCGCGTGTACGAGCCTGCCGGGCTTGTGCACGCGGATATGGTGATCTGCAGTGACCTAAAGCAACCTGGTGGCCAGCAGTCCGATGCTCAGCACAATCCCGCACAAGGGAACCAGCAGGGGCACCGAGAAATGGTCGCCGTCTGTTGCGTGACGCTTCAGCCCGACAAGAGCGACGTTGACGATCACGAAGACCGCGAGAACGATCTGGGATGTCCACTCGGCCAGCCTTTCGATGGGCAAAACCAGGCTGAATGCCGCAATCATGAGCGTGACAACGAAGGTGGCGACCGCTGGCGTCTGCGTCTTTGTGGAAATCTGCGCCAAGGGCTTGGGCAACTGTCCGCGATTTGCCATGCCGAACAATACCCGCGATGCCATGATGATCTGGATCAGCACACCGTTGACCGTCGCGATTGTTGCAATCGCCAGGAATGCGCTTGCCAGCCAGACCGGAGCATTGGCAAACACCAGCGACAGCGGGCGGGGCGACCCTGCCAGAGCGTCGACCGGCACGGCCATCAACGTCGCGATAGCTGTCGCGACATAAAGAACCAAAGCGATGCCCAAGGTCAGCATGATGGCCAAAGGCATCGTGCGTCGCGGGTCTTTGACCTCTTCGGCGACGTTCACCATGTCCTCGAAACCGATGAAGGCAAAGAAAGCCAACAGCGCTGCCGAGAAGATCCCGCCCCAATGGGCGCCTGTCAGCGGAGGAAACAGGGCGGAAACCGTCACGCCGTCCTGTGCTGAAAACCCCAATCCCCAGCCGATCACGATGAACAGACCGCCGATTTCGATCAGCGTCACCACCCCGGCAATCGCGACGGATTGCATGATACCCCACCATGCGACGGCACCCATTCCGACGACGATCACGATGAGCAAGGCAAAAGGTGGCAGGCCCGTCAATTCGCCCAAGTAGGCCGAAGCCCCGATGGACACGGCCGAAGCCGAGACAATTCCCGCCAGCGCGACCGAAAGCCCCACGATCTGCGCCAGTAGCGGCCAGCCCAGTCCCGCATCGACATAGGCTGCTTCCCCGGCGCTTACCGGAAAGCGGGTGGACAATTCGGCATATGAAAAGGCCGTGAATGCGACGACGACACCCGCGAGAAGGAACGAGATCCACGCATAAGCCCCAGCCTCGGCCACGGTGACGCCGATCAGAACATAGATCCCGGCACCGACTGTCACGCCAAGACCGTAGAGCGTGAGCAGGCCCAGCCCCAGGGTCCGCCGTAGATGGGTTACATCGGTCATCCCGCCCTCTTTATAGTACGGTAGATATCATTTCGGCTCTGTTAACCTGAACCGATCAACCCGCTTTTGTGGTCGGACCCTTTCACAACGTTGCACGGTGCGCATTGATGTCAGTCAATCGCCGAAGTTTCGCACGTAAAGCCGGAAGACAAACGACCGGTCTTTCGTTGCCGTTCCTGCCCTCAATTGACCGGCATCAAGGACCACGGGACGACCAAGGCGTATACTGTGCACCTCAGAGGAGGAACGGTCATGCTAGAAATAACCAAGAAATCCCCCAACCGCGTCGATATCGATCTGAAAGGTGAACTTGATGCCAATGAGATGGCCAGGGGACTCGATCAATTGATCGCGCAGTCCGAAGGCGTTGAAAACGGACAGATGCTCTACCGTGTCACCAGTTTCGCTATCCCGGAGCTGGCTGCGCTGGGCGTTGAGATCAGACGGCTGCCCAAGCTGTTCAGCTTGCTGGGCAAGTATGATCGTTGCGCCGTGCTGACAGATACCAAGTGGTTGCGCACCGCCGCCGAGATTGAAGGCGCGCTGATACCGGGGCTGGCGATCAAGGCGTTTCCGCTTGATGAAGCCGATGCGGCCGAGGCATGGCTGGCTGGCTGACCGCCACCCGTGGACAAAAAAAGGGTGGTCGCGAGGACCACCCTTTTCGTTCAATATGAACTGACATTAGCTTTCGTCAGCTACATCCAGTTCAATGTAGTTGGTTGCCATTGCCGGATCCGACATTTCACCTTCGAAAATCACGGCTGCCAGTGTCTGCGCGTCGTTTTCGCCCAGTGGCACGGTGACATCATCGTTGGCACCTGCGGTCAGTTCGGCAGTACCAAGCATCTCGCCGAAATCACCGGTCGAAAAGTCATATACTGCTACAAAACCGTCGGCGTTGGTGCGGACCAGATCAAGCGTAATGCTGCTGTCTTCAGATACGGTTGTCTGATAGCCAAACCAGCCGTCTGCTGCTGCTGCGGTACCTGTGCCAAGTGCGGCAACGATTGCGGTTGTTTTCATGAAGTTAAACATAGTTTACCTCCTTCGTTCTCTATGCGGCGAGCCATACGCTCGCTGCTTCCGACATACCAACCGCGGGTAAGGAACAATGTTCCAAAAAGATTCAGGGAAATGCTTATTCTCACATCTATTTGAGAAATGATGGTTTCCCGTCTATCGCGCGCTAAAGCCAATCGCGCAAAACGGGGATAAGGGGAAGATCGGCCGGCGGCATCGGATAGTCGCGCAAACGGTTTGCACGCACCCATTTCAGCGTCTGTCCTTCACGGGATTGCGGTGTTCCTTCCCAACGCCGGCAGGCGAAAAGTGGCATCAGCAAATGAAAGTCGGCATAGGCGTGACTTGCGAAACTGAGCGGTGCCAGGCACGACGCCCATGTGTCGATCCCCAGTTCTTCCTGCAATTCACGTATCAATGCAGCCTCGGGGGTCTCGCCATCCTCGACCTTGCCGCCGGGAAACTCCCACAGGCCCGCCATGGATTTTCCCTCGGGCCGCTGGGCCAGAAGAACCCTTCCTTCCGCGTCGATCAGCGCAGCGGCGGAAACCAGAACCGTCTTCATGACCGGTAATCCGCGTTTATCGTGATGTAGCCGTGGGTAAGATCGCATGTCCAGACGGTGCTCGTGCCGGACCCTATGCCGAGATCGACACCAATCTCGAGCATATCGTTCTTCATGTAGGCGCTGGCGGCGTCTTCGGAATAATCCGGTGCGCGCCAACCATTCTCGGCAACCGTCATCGTACCAAAGCGAATGCTGAGCTTGTCACGGTCGGCGACGGCACCCGATTTGCCGACGGCCATGACGACACGGCCCCAATTGGCGTCCTCGCCCGCCATGGCGGTCTTGACCAGCGGCGAATTGGCGATGGAGAAGGCGACTTTTCTTGCATCCCGATCGTCTCGGGCCCCACTGACAGAAATCGTGACGAACTTGGTGGCACCTTCCCCGTCGCGGACGACCTGGTGCGCAAGATCCAACATGACCGCGTGCAGCGCATCGGCAAAAGCGGCATTGCCAGCAACATCGACACCGGATGCCCCGGTCGCCGCAACGATCAGGCTGTCGGATGTCGATGTGTCACTATCGACGGTGATACAGTTGAAGGTCGTGTCATTCGTCGCGGATACGAGCGATTGCAACGCGGCCTGATCCATTACGGCATCGGTGAAAATATATACGAGCATCGTGGCCATATCGGGGGCGACCATGCCCGATCCCTTGGCGATGCCCGCGATCTTTACGGATTTGCCGCCCACTGAAATCTCGGCAGCGGCCCCTTTGGGAAATGTATCCGTTGTCATGATTGCTTGGGCGGCATCCGCGATGCCCTCGGACGACTGGTGTTCGTGAAGTTCCGAGATCTTGGCGATGATCTTGTCGTGGGGCAGTGGTTCGCCGATCACACCGGTCGAAGCCGTGAAGATACGCGCTGGCGGCACACCGGTGCAGGCGGCGACTGCCTGAACCACCGATTGCACGGATTCCACACCGCGCCCGCCGGTGAATGCGTTGGAGTTGCCCGAATTGACCAGGATGGCCGCCGGAGTATTGGTATCCCCGCCAAGCTTTGCCTGACAATCCAGAACAGGTGCCGATCGTGTTGCAGAACGCGTGAAAGCGCCGGCCACCGATGTGCCGGGGGCCAGCAGTGCCAACATCACATCGGACCTGTCGCGATATTTCACGCCCGCCGCCACCGCCGCGAAAGTGACGCCACCGATCACCGGCAGGTCCGGAAAGGCGGCGGGGGCCAGCGGAGAGATGGGCATGTCTACTCTTCCAATAGCTCGAGATTGTCGAGCACCGCTGGATCGAATTCACCTTCTTCGGGCAAGATGACGGTGGTTTCGGCTGCCAGTTCTTCCAGACGCGCAGTGACAGCCGCTTCCTGAAGTTGGGCCGTGAGTTCGCGGCGCATATCTTCGAGTGTCGGACGTTCCTGCACCCGCGTTTCGTTCAAGCGCGCGATGTGCCAGCCGAACTGGGTCTGGAAAGGTTCGCTGACGGACCCTGTTTCCAGCGTGGTGATCTGATCTTCGAATTCGGGGACCATGTCACCCTGCCCGAACCAGCCCAGATTGCCGCCATTCGGCCCGGTCGGGCCAGTCGACATGTCCTGTGCGACGGCAGCGAATTCCTCGCCACCATCGACGCGGGCTTTTGCCTCTGCAGCCTCTTCCTCGGTCTCGAGAAGAATATGCGAGGCATTGTATTCGGGAATGTCGGCGGCGTCGGCGAAGCGCGCAGCGTAGGCGGCCTCGATATCGGCTTCGGTGATCGCCGTCTCGGCGATCTCGGTGATCACGTCGGCCGCCATCAATGCGCGCTGCTCATTCGCCAGTGTGTAGGTGATCCGCGACGTCGGTTCGCCCAGCACATCTGCGAGCAACTGTTGCTGCACCAGCTGATCGACCAATCCGGTGAACAGCACCTCGTTGGGGAACTGTGCATATTGCTGTGGCAGAGCGGTGCGCGCGATAATGACCTCGCCCAGAGTGATTTCGGTATCGCCCACGGTGGCGACCACGGTGTCCGCAGTGGCATCCTGTGCATTGGCGCCTGTTGCGATGGCAGTGCCGAGCGCAGCCGCAGCCAGAAGAGTTTTATGTTTCAGCATCTCAATGATCCCTTGTTTGGCCGCGCCAGCGCGCGGCGTTGACACTCCAGAGGCGGCCCCTTACATCCCTGTGAGGTCCCGAGGGGGCGCATCTACAGCAGCTTTGGGCCCTGTTTAAGTGGGTCGCGACTGGCCTACAAGCGACCTCCTCTCAAATCGACGTCAGACAGGCGCCCGCGCGCCGCCGGAGAGAACATGCTGGGTTTCGGAACAGTTGCCAAAAAGGTGTTCGGCACCGCAAACGACCGCAAGGTCAAAGCGGCAGGCCCCATGGTGGCGAAGATCAACGCGCTTGAGCCGGACTACGAAAAGCTGACGGATGAGGGACTCAAGAAAAAGACGCAAGACCTCGCCGAGCGGGCCAAGGCCGGTGAGGCGCTGGATGTCTTGCTGCCCGAGGCCTTCGCCAATTGCCGCGAAGCCGCCAGGCGTGCACTGGGCCTGCGCGCTTTCGACACCCAGCTGGTCGGTGGTATTTTCCTGCATCAGGGTAATATCGCCGAGATGAAGACCGGCGAAGGAAAGACACTTGTTGCGACCTTCCCCGCCTATCTGAATGCCTTGACCGGCAAGGGCGTGCATATCGTGACCGTGAACGACTATCTGGCCCGGCGGGATGCGGAATGGATGGGCAAGGTGTACGGGGCCCTTGGGATGACCACGGGCGTGGTCTACCCCCAGCAGCCCGACGATGAAAAGAAGGCCGCTTATGCCTGTGACGTCACCTACGCCACGAACAACGAGCTGGGCTTCGACTATCTGCGCGACAACATGAAGTCGGAATTGTCGCAGATGTTCCAGCGCGACCACAACTTTGCCATCGTGGACGAGGTCGACAGCATCCTGATCGACGAGGCGCGGACGCCGCTGATCATCTCGGGTCCCGCACAGGACCGGAGCGAGCTTTACGTGGCCATCGACAAGGTCATTCCCGAGGTGAAGGACGAACACTACACCCTCGATGAGAAGACACGTCAGGTGAGCTTCACCGACGAGGGTAACGATTTTCTCGAACAGCACCTCGGGGCAGCCGGGCTTCTTGAAGAAGGGCAGTCGCTTTATGATCCCGAAAGCGCCACCCTTGTGCATCACGTCAATCAGGGCCTGCGTGCGCACAAGCTGTTCACCAAGGACAAGGACTACATCGTACGCGACGACGACGTGGTCCTGATCGATGAGTTCACAGGCCGGATGATGGCAGGCAGGCGTCTGTCGGACGGACTGCATCAGGCCATCGAGGCCAAGGAAGGCTGTTCGATCAAACCCGAGAACGTGACCCTCGCCTCGGTGACGTTCCAGAATTACTTCCGGCTCTATGACAAGCTGGCGGGCATGACCGGCACAGCGGCAACCGAAGCCGAGGAATTCCGCGAAATCTACAATCTGGGTGTTGTCGAAATCCCGACCAACCGGCCCATTGCGCGGATCGACGAAGACGATCAGGTGTATCGCACGGCGCGCGAAAAGTTCGCCGGTATCGTCGAAGAAATCAGGAAGGCGCACGCGGTGGGCCAGCCGATCCTTGTCGGTACGACCTCGATCGAAAAATCCGAGGCACTGGCCGAGTTGTTGAAAACAGAAGGCATCACCTTCAACGTCCTGAATGCGCGCCAGCACGAACAGGAGGCGCAGATCGTTGCTGATGCCGGCAAACTGAATGCCGTTACGATCGCGACCAACATGGCTGGCCGGGGCACCGATATCCAGTTGGGCGGGAATGTCGAAATGCGCGTGCTGGACGCGATGGCGGCCGATCCCGACGCGGATCCCGAAGCGCTGCGCGCCCGGATCGAAGCGGAAGTCGCGGATGAAAAGGAAAAGGTGAAAGAGGCCGGTGGCCTCTACGTTCTGGCGACCGAACGTCATGAAAGCCGCCGGATCGACAACCAGCTGCGCGGTCGTTCGGGACGTCAGGGTGACCCGGGGCGCTCGGCGTTCTTCCTGTCGCTGGAAGATGACCTGATGCGGATCTTTGGGTCCGACAGGTTGGACAAGGTTCTTTCGGGTCTGGGCATGAAAGAGGGCGAGGCGATCGTGCACCCCTGGGTCAACAAATCGCTGGAACGCGCACAGGCGAAGGTGGAGGGACGCAACTTCGATATCCGCAAGCAGCTTTTGAAATTCGACGATGTGATGAACGAGCAGCGCAAGGTGATTTTCAGCCAGCGCCGCGACATCATGGAAGCCAAGGACCTGTCCGAAGTGGCCAAGGATATGCGCGATCAGGTGATCGACGATCTCGTCCACGACCACATCCCGCCAAGAAGCTATGCCGATCAATGGGATACCGAAGGCCTGCAAGAGGCGGTCAAGGAACAACTGGCGCTGGACGTCCCCGTGATTGCGTGGGCCGATGAAGAAGGCGTGGATGACGACACTATCCGTGAAAGGCTCGAAGAGGCCGCTGATGCGTATATGACCGAAAAGGCAGCGGCCTTCGGTGATGAAACCATGCGGAGTGTGGAAAAGCAGATCCTTTTGCAAACCATCGATGGAAAGTGGCGCGAACATCTGCTGACGCTGGAACATCTGCGGTCAGTTGTCGGGTTTCGCGGCTATGCACAGCGGGATCCGCTGAACGAATACAAGACCGAAGGCTTTCAGCTGTTCGAAGGCATGCTTGACAGTCTGCGTGTTGACGTCACCAAGAAGCTGGCGCAAATCCGCCCCATGACCGAGGAAGAGCAGCAGAAGATGCTGGCGCAGATCCGTCAGCAACAGGCGGCCGCCGCCGAGGCTGCCTCAGCCGCGTCGTCCGTGCCTGCGCCGACCGAGAATGCCCGCGAAGGATTCGATGAAAACGATCCGACGACATGGGGCAATCCCGGGCGGAACGATCCCTGTCCGTGTGGCTCGGGCAAGAAATTCAAACACTGCCATGGCAGGCTGGTCTAGGTCATTCAGCGAGCATCCTGCGGCGTGGTAGAGCCCGCTAGAGCAATCCTTCAGAGCGAAAACTGATCTCGCATGACTTGCCTATGATCAGATGATCGTGGACGCTGATGGACAGCGCGTTTGCCGCAGCGACGATGGCCCGTGTCATATCGATGTCTGCCTGCGACGGCGTCGGGTCGCCTGACGGGTGATTATGGACCAGAATAATGGCGGTCGCGTTCAGTTCCAGCGCACGTTTCACGACCTCGCGCGGGTAGACCGGAACATGGTCTACGGTACCGCTCGCCTGTTCTTCGTCAGCGATCAGGACGTTCTTGGTATCGAGGAAAAGGATGCGGAACTGTTCCGTTGACCGATGCGCCATCGTCGCGTGGCAATAATCGAGCAAGGCATCCCAGCTTGAAACGACCTGCCGCTGCATCACCCGCGCGCGCGACAACCGATGCGCCGCAGCTTCGACGATCTTCAATTCGAGGATGACCGCATCGCCGACCCCGTCGATCTTGCGCAGGGCGTCGTGGCTGGCCGAGAGGACACCGTTGAAATCCCCGAACCGGTCAATAAGCGCCCGCGCCAGGGGTTTGACATCCTGCCTTGCGATGGCGCGGAAGAGAACCAGTTCGAGCAACTCGTATTCTGGCATGGCTTTGGCCCCGCCATCGAGAAAACGGGCGCGGAGGCGTTTGCGATGATCCTTGATATAAGACGGGAGCCGCCCCCCGGTGACCGGCGCCGGGTTCACAGTTTCGTCGATATTTTCGAAGAGAGAGGGTGCTTCGGCAAACTGTCGCATTCCGACAGTCTGCCGAGGCCTGGTTACGATCAGGTAAAGATCAGCCCTTCATCGAATCCCAGAAACTCTTGACCGACTTGAAAAAGCTGGACCCCTGCGGATTGTTGTCTTCGCTCAACTGGTCGAATTCCTTGAGAATTTCGCGCTGTCGTGCCGTCAGCTTTACGGGTGTCTCGACGGCAAGCTCAATGAACATGTCGCCGGTCGTGCCACCACGAAGTGATGGCATACCCTTGCCGCGCAGACGCATCTGGCGACCGGTTTGCGATCCCTCGGGCACCTTTACGCGGCTGCGTCCGCCATCAATGGTGGGCACCTCGATCTCGCCACCCAGTGCCGCTGTCGCGATCGAGACAGGCACACGGCAATGCAGGTTGATGTTGTCACGCTCAAAAAGC
>JGI12048J13642_10806304_pt1 | contig 24917 bp, 20 predicted proteins | sample ElkSlonscriptome_16_FD_13642 | JGI IMG/M metagenome (IMG submission 13642)
AGGCTTCGCTCTTTGGGATGCCGACGATCGCCTTATCCTCTGCAACGCCAAGTTCCGTGCGTTCTATCCGGCGGTGGCGTCTTTGCTTCACCCCGGCGCGTCCTATGAGCAGGTTCTCCGCGACGCTCTGAGCAAGGGGGCGTATTGCGTGGACAGTCCCGCCGAGGACTGGCTGCAGCGCCGCCTTCACGCCCATCGCGTGCGCGGCGGCACCTGCGAAGAGCGATTAAGCGACGGCCGGTGGCTGCTGGCCACCGAGCACCCGACATCCGACGGCGGGCGCGTCTGCATTCGCACCGATATCACTCAGCGCAAACAGGCGGAGCAAGCCGTCAGGCGCAGCCGCGCGACGCTGCAGTCGATGATCGACGCGGTGGACGACATGATCGCCATGGTTAATGCCAACGGAGTGATCTTAGCGATCAATCGCGCGGGCGCCCAAGGTTTCGGCCGCCAGCCCCGCGACCTGGTGGGACGATCTCTCCCTGAGCAGTTCGATCCCGGTCCCGGCGTCCCGTTGCAGGACATGGTCGCCGGCGTGCTGGCCGAGGCGAAGGGTATGCACGCGGACGTCGTTTGGCGGGACCGGTGCCTGCATCTCAGCGCCCACCCGGTAATGGACGGCTCAGGCGCTCCCACCGCTGTCTCCATTTTTTCGCGTGACATCACCGAACGGGTGCGCGGCGAAGAAGAGGCGCGCGATCACCAAAACCAGCTGACGCGCTATATGCGTATTGCCACCATGGGCGAGATGACCGCGGCGCTGGCGCACGAGTTGAACCAGCCCATCGCCGCCATCGTCAACTATTGCAACGGCTCACTGCGCCGGCTGGCGGCGGACCGTTGGACCGTGGAAGACCTGGAAGACGCCATCAACGAGACCTATGCCGAAGCCAAACGCGCTCGGGACATCATCCAAAATGTCTCTCGCTTCGTCCGCAAGGCCCCGCAGCACCGCGCAACCTCCGACATTGCCAGCGTTGTGGGTTCCGTCGCCAACCTGATCCGTAAGGATCTGCAACGCCACGGCATCGAATTGGTCATCGATCTCCCCTCTGTCGCGGTACCCGTGAACGTCAACGCTGTAGAGATCGAACAGACGCTCCTCAACCTCCTTCGCAACAGCATGGAGGCAATCACGGAGGCGCTCCCGCCCACCCGGAAAATCGTTCTCCGGGCAACGGTCCAGGAGCGCGAACTCGAGATTGGCGTTCACGATACCGGCACAGGCCTCTCACCTGATACGGCGGCTCAGATCTTCGATCCGTTCTTCACCACCAAGAGGGAGGGAATGGGCATGGGTTTGGCAATCTGCCGCACCATTGTCGAGGACCACGGCGGACGCATTTGGGCCGAGTCCCGCGACAGCCAGTCTCCGCCCCAATTTGCCGGAGGGGGCGCCCTCCATTTCACCCTACCGATCAGCGAGACAAACAATGCCGCCGCATGACACCACCGCTTCCGTCACCGAAGCCCCCTCCACCGTCTTCGTAATCGACGATCACGGCGGCATCCGTAAGTCGCTGCGCTATCTCATGGAATCCACCGGGCTGGATGTGGAGGTGTTCGAGTGCGCCGAGGACTTCCTCGGCGCCTACCAGCCGACCCGGCCCGGCTGCGTGGTGAGCGACGTCTACATGCCTGGCATGACCGGCGTGGAGCTGTTGGAGAAACTCGCAGGCAAGGGCGATTTTCGCCCTGCCATCCTGATCAGCGGTCAAGGCGACATTCCCACCGCCGTCCAAGCCATGAAGGTGGGCGCGGTGGACTTTCTGGAAAAGCCGTTCGAAGACGACGAGCTTCTCGAACGGGTTCAACAGTGCGTGCGCATGGACACCGAGTGGCGAACGTGGCGAGCCGAAGCCATCGACATACTGGAGCGCATGGACACCCTCAGTCCGCGGGAACGCGAAGTGATGGACCTGGTGGTGGATGGAAACTCAACCAAGGAGATTGCCCGCCTGCTGGAAATCAGCCCCAAGACCGTGGAAATCCATCGCGGTCACGTGATGCGCAAGATGCGAGTTCGCTCATCGCTGGAACTGGTCAAGACAGTTCTGGTCTGCCGCAAGGTCAAAGGCAGCGCCTTAAAGCCATAAATTGCGCTCAAGGGTCCTTACGGCTCTCGATAAATTGGTAAGAATTCGGATCTGTTTTCATGTTGCCGCAGGCCGCGGTTGTCAGCCCGATCAGGGCCATCAGAAGTGCTTTGGAAATCACGGTTTTGTGTCGCATCGTATCCTCACGCCAGGAACATACGCATTCCCTTGAAGATGTGTGCCTGCGGAAACACCGTGCTCTAAACTATTGATTTTTAGAGCAAGTAAATCCGGTCAAGTGACTCCACTTGAACGGATATTGCTCTAGTGCGCCCCTTGCCGACAAAGTTCGATCTTACCGGGCTCGAGGTTTCTGGCTGTGATACATGCCGACGAGGCGGGCCACCAACAGCGCCATATAGAGCGTCCCGACGACCGCTTCCAGCGTCGCCCAGACCTGAGCGAAGGGGTGCACCGGAGTGATATCGCCATAGCCCAGTGTCGTCAGCGTGGTTAGGCTGAAGTACAGGAACTGATGAAACAACGGCCGGGTTTCGCCCTCGATCAGTGCGAAGGCCTGCGGGTCAAAATTATAAATGATGATGTAAGTCGTGGTCCAAATGATCGCAATCAACAGGTACGCCGCGACCGCTCCCAAAATGATATCGAAATCGACTTCCGGAGCGCTGATTATTCGACCCAGGACAAGACCCAGAACATAAACGCCGAAAACGGCAAATAACAAACTCGCGGCGATCGTCAGATTGGTGTGTTCTTGGAACAGTCCCCACAGGCTCATCGCCAACCAGGGAACCGCCAGCACCAGGGCAACGATCTGTTGCACCCGGTTCTCGCTTGCGATCCGAACGGCGGAGAGCATGACAAGGGCGGACAATAAAACGAAATACGCTTCGTGAATTAGGCTGTCACCGAGAAACGGCGAGACCAGAAGGAGCAAGACCAATGCTATCAGCAGCAGCAAAAAGCGCGACTGGCGAAGACTGCGAAAGGTTGGTTTTCTGATCATGAACGGGATCCGGGAACATTGCTGAGGGTGGCAGCGTCACCCCCTCTTCAGCAGGCATTTCATCTGATCCGCTTTGAATATCCGGCCGATACTCAGGCCCTGGACGATAATCGAAAACGCCACCACGCCATAGGTCATGTGCAGGATAATGTCCTTTTCCGGACCGTTGGGAAGGGAAAGGGCCATGGCGATGGCGAGCCCGCCGCGGAGTCCACCCCACGTCAACAAATTGGTCAGCCCGAGCGTGTCCGCTTTCAACGCACCCGCCATGGAGAGCGCATTCAGCGGCAGATAGACGCTGATCCACCGAACCATCAGGCAGACGACGATAGCGCAGAGCGCCGTCGGGATGCCGGGAGCGAACAGGGGAACCACGGCGATATGCAGGCCGATGAGCACGAACAGAACCGAGTTCAAAACCTCGTCGACCGCGCGCCAGAAAGTCTTGAAAGGCAGCCGCTCTCCCTGCCCCAGCCTGGGCATGGTGTAATTGCCGATGACCAAGCCGGTGACCACCATGGCGATGGGGCCGGAAATCTCCAGGTGCTCGGCCACGGCATAGCCGAGCGCGACGATGGACAGCGAAATCAAAACCTGCGTACCGTAATCGCTGGTCCGGACAAGCATGTGATGCATCAGCCCGCTGGCGGCGAATCCCAATGCGATACCGCCGAGCACTTCGCGGAGAAACATAACCAGTGCATCGCCCGCCGTCGGCTGTTCGGTGCCGACGGCGACGGTCACGAAGATGGTAAATACCACAACGCCGACGCCATCGTTAAACAGGGACTCGCCGGTTATGATCGCTTCGAGCTTCGGCGGCATGCCGACCTTTCCCAGAATGGCGAGCGCGGCGATGGGATCGGTGGGAGAAATGAGCGCTCCGAAAATCAGCGCATAAATAAGCGTCAGTCCGACACCAAAAAACGCGAACAAGCCCCAAAGTGAGCCGCCGATCAGGATTGCGGCGATGAGGGTCGCGCCGATGGCCAACGTGAGAATGACCCATTTCTCCTCGCCCAGAACGCGCGCTTTGACGTTGATACTCCCGGCAAACAGCATGAAACACAGCACGCCGTTGAGCAGCGTTTCATGAAGGGCGAGACTGGTGACGAAGGCTTGAACCTCTGGCACCAAATCTATGACACCCGTGGCTTTGAGCACGCCAATGAAAAGCGTTCCGACGAGTGCCAAGACCATCAGGCCAATGGTCTGTTGAAGCCCCAGAAAGCGCTCGTTCAGGTAAGCGAACAGCGCCGTCAGGCCCAGAACGATGGCAATGGTCAGGAATATGGTCACGCGAGCCCCCTGCTATATTCAGACGTCAAGGTTGAGGCCGGGCGACCGCGCTCACCGTCTATTGTGTATCCCTGAACGAGCGATACCCTCAGAGAGGGGTGAAATCACCACCAAATATGCGGGATCCCCTTGATCCGGCAGCCGCCGTGGGTGAAGGTGTCCTGGAGGCCGCAGTCGCTCCCCATTTCGATGGAAAGCTCGCCGTCCTTGCAGGACTTCGGGCGGCCATAAAACCGGTAGCCGTCCACCGGCCCGTCCTCGCCGCCCTTGTAGGCGAAACGATCGGTCCGCCAGCCGTAAACGTCCACATCGCTCATTGTCATGCCGTGGTTGCCCAAAACCTGCTCGACCGTGTTCAAGCATACTTCGTCTTGGGCGCGTACAGGGGCCGGCGCCGCCGCAATGATCAGAGCAGCGAATGTCAGCAAAACAGCAATATTCCGCATTTTTCCCACCTCATTTCTCCCAATTCCATACCCTACGTCATCGCCCGTCGAGTGGTCCAGGCTCGAGTACTAATATGCACCAAACCGCACTTCCAGCTCTTCAACGGCGCCACTATTCCACACGCGAAACCTCGACGCCATCGCGCAAGGCGAGAACCGTCCCCTCGGCCAGCGGCTCCCATCCTTCGCCGGTCAGCGGCACACTGGCCAGATAGACAACGGTCGTGTCGGGATCCGGCGCCTCCACGCTGAGTCCCTTGACCGACAAGCCGCTTTGTCGGGCAAAGCTGAGGCCAGGAGGCCGCGCCTCGCTGAAGGTCCCGCCGCCTTCATCCCAATGCCGCTTGTGGGCGTGGGCAAAGAGCACGTCGCCATCAGAATACAGAAAGTTGGCGGGCCCCATGGACGCGAGCTCACCGGCCACTTCTCCGACGATCGACAGCCGGTTCGCAAGCGGCGGTGGCTCCTCGCTCGCGCGCCATAGCGGAGCGAGACGTTCCAGGAGCATACAGAAGGCGTACTCGGAATCCGTCTCGCCGGTGGGCCGGAAGCCGCCGGATCGCAACCTCAGCTTACTCCAGATTCCCTCGAACCCGCCGTTGTGCGCGAACAGATGCATGCGCCCGCCAAGCTCCCGCATAAACGGATGGGTGTTGGCGAAGCTGGGATCTCCGGCCGTGGCGTATCGGACGTGGGCAATGACGCAGTTACTGGTCAGCGGCCGCGATTCGATGAACCGCACCCAGGGACTTTCGCTTGCCGGTCCCGGTTCCTTGATGAGGAGCGCGTCCCTGCCCTCGCGATATGCTATTCCCCATCCTGACTTATTGGGGTGCATCAGACCGCCGTGCTCGGCAAAGGCATGCAGCGAGTAGGTAACCGTTACCGGCACCGAACTCGAAACGGCAAATAGCTCACACATTGTCTTTGCCCCTTCGCGGTCCGAATTTTAGTGGTGGAACCCACTGGCCTCGTCGCCGCCGAGCGGCCGGGAAATGGGATGATCCCTGAAGTATTCGAGGCATCGCTTCAGGTCGTCCATTAACAGCGCGCACAGGTCCTTGCTGACGCCATGGCGAACCAGGATGCGCTGGATGACGAGATCTTCGCGATTGGCCGGCAGAGAATAGGCCGGCACCTGCCAGCCGCGGCTGCGAAGACGATCGGCGAGGTCGTACAGCGTGTAGCCATTGGTATCGAAGCCGTCCTTGAGCTTCCAGGCCACGGCCGGAATGCCGCCGTTCGGATCGCCGCCGTAGATAATCTCGAACGGCGGCAATTTGGCGATTTCCTCGGCGATGTAGCGGGTCGTCTCGTAACACGCGTTGTGGATCTTGCGGTAGCCTTGCCGGCCGAGACGGAGAAAGTTGTAATACTGGCAGACAATCTGTCCCCCGGGACGGGAGAAATTCAGGGCCAGGGTCGGCATGTTGCCGCCGAGGTAGTTCACGTTAAAAATTAGATCCTCGGGAAGATCCACGGTTTCCCGCCAAATAATCCAGCCCACGCCAAGCGGCGCCAATCCGAATTTGTGACCGGAGGTATTGATGGACTTGACCCGGGGAATGCGGAAATCCCACTCCAGGCCGGGCGCGCAAAAGGGAGCGAGAAAACCGCCGCTGGCACCGTCCACGTGCATGGGGATGTCGAGGCCGGTATCCCGTTGCAAGTCATCCAGGGCATTGGCCACCGCCTTTACCGGTTCGTAGTCGCAGGTGAAGGTAACGCCGAGCGTGGGAACCACGCCGATGGTGTTTTCGTCGCAGCGTTTGAGGACCTCTTCCGGGGTCATCAGCAAGCGCCCTTTTTCCATGGGAATCTCGCGGTGTTCGATATCCCAATAACGGGCGAACTTGTGCCAACAGATCTGCACCGGGCCGGTGATCAGGTTCGGCCTATCGGTTGGTTTTCCCTGCGCTTTCACCTTGGCCCGCCAGCGCCGCAACATCGCCATGCCGCCGAGCATCGCCGCCTCGCTGGAACCCGTGGTGGAGCAGCCGATGGTGTTGGCTGCGTCCGGCGCGTTCCACAAGTCGGCCATCATATGGACGCAGCGTTTCTCGATCTCCGCCGACTGCGGATACTCGTCCTTGTCCACCAAGTTCTTGTCGATACAGAGATCCATCAGGTCGTGGACCTCCGGCTCGACCCAGGTTTGGCAAAAGGTGGCCAGGTTCTGGCGCGAATTGCCGTCGAGCATCAACTCGTCTCGAACGACGCTGAACGCTTGCCTCGGGGAATGTTGATCCTTCGGTATGGTATACTTGGGCATGACGACCGACAGGTCGTCCGAGGCATAGACGTCATCAAGCAATTGTGCTCGGATGTCGTTCTTGGCATGAAGCGGCATGGTTGGAATTCTCCTGTTTGGCGGCGGTTAGCGGAACGTTAGCATGGCGGTTGTGTTAATCAGAAGCTGGGCCGGTGTGAAAGCGGCGCCATTGTTTATGGATAAAGAGGAACTTTAAGGTGAGAAAAGCACGTCTGATTTTGTCACTTTTCATGGTCGGCTTTTTGGCCGTATCGGTAGCGGCCTGCGCCGGTTCAAGCACGAGCGAAAGCACCGGAGAATACGTCGACGATTCGGTCATCAGCAATAAAGTGCGGGCCCAGATCGTTGGCAATGAAGCTCTGAGCATCTTCGACATCAACGTCGAAACGTTCAAAGGCATTGTCCAGTTAAGCGGCTTCGTCGACACGGAGCAAACCAAGCAACTCGCGGGTGATGTTGCCGCAAGCGTGGACGGCGTCAAGGAAGTGCAAAACAACATCTCGGTCAAATAGCACATGGTGATTTTGCGGTAAGATCGTGGCCGGCGAGGCGCAAAGCCTCAGCCGGCCTGCTCAACTTGTTCGATACCGGCGGAATCGTCGTACCAGCCCGATCGTTTTTGGCCATCGAGGATCCGCTTGGCCTTTTGGGAAAACGCCGTCGCGTCGCCGTAGGTGACGATCCCCTTGTCTTTGAGACGCGGCAGCAGGCAGGCCAGCGTCTCGGCCTCCACCAAGCTGTCACCGAGAGCGTTGTGCCGGTCGCTCACATCGACCCCGAGGTATTGGGTCAGTCCCTCCAGGTTGTCGTTGGGGAGGTCGTCGATCAAGGCGACGCCCAGCAAAAGAATGTCGAGAAACGGCGGGTCCTGCCACGGCAGACCGGCGCGGCGGCTTTCGTGGCGGAGCATGGCGATGTCGAAGGGAATGTTGTAGCCGACCATTACCGTGCCCTCGAGCAGCGGCTTGCAGCTTCCCCAGGTTTCGGCAAAGTCCGGCGCGACGGCGACCTCGTCGTCGCTGATGTGGTGAACACGGGTCGCGGCCGGCGGAATGGGTTGGTGCGGGTTGCACAACTGGTGGAAGGTCACATGCCTGAACACCCGCTGGCCCACCATGCGAACGGCGCCGATGGACACCACCCGGTCGTTCTTGACGTCGAGACCGGTGGTTTCCGTGTCCAGAACCAGCATGGGAAGCGCGGCGAGCGGCGTGTCGTCGGCGATGGGGCCCGGTTCCGGCAGCGGGTCCAGCACTTCGAGATCGTACTCCAGCGCCAGCGCCCCGGCGGCGGGATCGGCGAGGAAATGGACGACGATGCCGCCTTCGTGCAAGCGCACCACCTTGGCCGCCAACGGTTCGCGGTCGGGCACATTAAGGGTCGTGGACACCGGCCGGTAGGGATCGCCGGCCGACAGCACGGCGGCACGGAACGAGTCCGCATCGACGGAGGCGGATATGTGCTGCCCTACCGCGAGAGCGCCTGGGGCGAGCAAATCCTTGGCGGATTCGTTCACCATCCCGACCACGCCCTCGGGCGAGGTGACGATGATCGGCAGCGAGAACGACCTGAGAATGCTCTCCAGATGGGTATCGGGAACCGCCTCCGTCCGCTTCACGTAATCCGCCAGTTGGCGCACCGCCTGATGGATCTGCTTGAGCTCGGCACCGCCGTCGTCGGCCGAGTCCGGCGGGATCACCGCATGCGCCCGGCTGGCCATGGTCAGGACATCGCCGCGCAGCCGCTCGAGCCCGCGAAAGTGATCCCTGAGCGCAGCGTAAACATAAGAGAGCGCGAGACCGCCGGTAACCAGGCAGGCGATAAACACCCACTCCTGCGGACCGGCATCAATCAGCTTCGGAAAGGCGTCGATACCGAGCAGAACGCACAGCCCGACGAACGCCGCGATAACCACCAGCAGCGACCATCGGATCGCGGCCTGAGTACTGCCTTTCAATGCGCTCATCGTCCCCTCCACCCCGAAATCTCGTTCTCGCCGTCACATTGTGACGGTCTTTCGGGGTTTTCCGCAAGGGACTGGCGCGCCCAAACGCACATCCGCGACGCCGGTCACCACGCCGCAGCTTGCTGGCGCCAAGCGAAATCAGCCGGATCGTTCCACAACGGACAAACCGGCCGTCAATCAGCAGTCAGCCAGCGGTTCAAAAATACCGCCGGTTGGGCCGGTGGTCCGAGACCCGCCTTTGGATGGGCCTCGTGACCCGAGGCTCGGCGGCTTGCCTGACCGCCCGTTCGATCCATTCTCCCAATTTCATGTCCTCCCGTCGGGCGGCCGCGCGCGCGGTCTTTCGGGCCGCGAGGGACACGCCGGCGATGGTCCATTTGTCCGAAGAAGTTTGATCAGCCATCGAGGTTTTCTCCCTAGGTTTCGACGTCATTCTTGCCGCGCCGGAGTGGCACCCTGCACTGGGACGGGCTCCTTAAGAGACCCAAATCAACACCTATGGAAACGGGAGAAAGTCTACCACGATTTGGGGGTATTGGCGAGATGGAACCCGGTCGCTGGGACCACTAGCCGAGTCGCCGCTCGATGCGCTTGGCCCCAGTGTCCGCCATCCCCATGTAAGGACTGACGCAACAAGGAGACAAGCGATGGAATGGAGCCATTCACGGATCATGAGCACGGCTGACGGCGGCACCGCGGTCGTCGTCGACGGTGAAAACGGATGGGAAGCGATGCCGTTCGGGATGGATGGCGGAAGCCGGGGCACTTGTTCCACCCGCGAAGAGGCCATCGAGATGGTGGAGTCTCTGCGCGGCGACATCACCTGCTGCGTCGGCCACCTCGCCGAGGACTCCGATCGCTGATGGTGGAATCCTGGTGCGGACTTCGGTCATCTTTCCAGATGCTTTCGTCAGGCCCTCGTCGTGCTATGCTTCGCTTTCGGGCCCAAGAGATCATTGTTAAAAGATCGAGCACCTATCATGACAACGCGCGATACCCCGCTGGCTGAGCGGGCCAACGACGGCACGCCGCAATACAACGATACCGTCGAAGAAAGCTATCGCCGGCTCCAATACCGGACATCCATCTACGCCGAGATCCCCAAACGCGGAAGCGGTCTTCGCCTCGGCATCTACCAGGCTGAAGCTGCCTGCGGCGAAGGCGCCACGGATAAGAACATGCGGCGCCTGGAATTGGCGGTCGGCCACGCCAAACGGTTCGACGTCGGCCTTCTAACATTCCCCGAATTGTTCGTTCCGGGATACACCCTTGATCGGTACTCCGCGCGAGCGGTGTCGGAATACAAAGATGGTCCCAGCATTTCCCGTGCGCGTCAGATCGCTCGCGACAACGCAATGGGCCTCGTGGTGCCCTATGGCGAGAAAGTCGACGGTCCCGGCGGCCGGACCTCTCATTTCGACAGTATCGCCGTCATCGATGAGCACGGGCAGTTGCTGGACAGCTACCGCAAGACCCATTTGTATGCCCAGCAGGAACGGGATGACTGGGACATCGGCGACAGCGACTTCCCGGTTCACCGGATCCAGGATTTCCCTGTCGGCATTCTCAATTGCTACGAATGCGAATTTCCGGAACTGGTTCGGATTCTCGCCCTCAAAGGCGCCAAGCTGATCGTCGGCCCGACGGCGGCCGATACCTACTACCGCTTGCCCAATGGCGAACGGAGCCGGGTACCGTATCCCGACGTGTCGCGGGTGCAGTTCCCCGCCCATGCGTTCGCCAACAACCTGTTCTTCGCTTACAGCAATCACTGCGGTTACGAGTCCCGCGGCGGCGACGCCTGGCACTACCGGGGCAACAGCATAGTTTACGGTCCCCATGGCGACACGGTGGTCGCCGCCGGTCATCAACAGGACACCTTGCTGGTCGCCGATTGCGTGCCCGCGTTCTACGGCCGGACCCACCCGGAGCCGGGTTTTCATTATCTCAAGGACCGTCGCCCCGAGCTTTACCAACAACTGGTCGCGCGCGACGCCCGCTTCATCGACATTACCGATCGTGACGTGGACGAACAGACGGATTTGTTCGAAGGCGGGTTCAGCTACCCGGGTTCGCAGGCCGGCAAGACCATCGAATAACCACCTGCCTGCTTAGGGTTCGATGCGGTAGCGGCGGCCGGATTCGACGGTGACCCGCTTGTCGATCTCGTCGGCGCGGAAGCGGCCCGACAGCACCGCCCGCACGTCGTCCACCACTTCCTTGCGGATGCGGTAATACTGATGATTGGCGTGCAGGGTCTCGGTCTTGTCCACCTTGCTGCAATCGATAGCGGCGACGCGGCTGCTCAGCCCGCTGAACGTCCGGGGCCCGTTTGTGCCCAGGCGGTCCGGGTTGAACTTGGTGGTGTCGCTGATGGTCAGCGCGCCGTCATCGGCACTGTGATAGACGTGGATAAAGCGCGCCAGTTGCGGCAGCAAACCCATCTTATTCACATCCTCCAGCGCGTCGTCGTCCTCGTCCGCCGCCATCAGGAAGGCGTTGGCGAACACCTTGGGCAGATTGGTTCGGCCCGGCGTCGAACTTGCCGGATCGCCCAGGAAGTTGTTGATCCCGAGAATGGCGTGGCGGAACGCCCAGTTCCCCATGCTGTGGGCGACGATGTGGATCGGCTGATCGCATCGGCCGAGCTCGTTGAGAACGTCCCAGAACCGCATAAAAAACCGTGCCGCGGCCGCCCCCGACGCGGCTGCGTCGTCGCGGTCGCTGTGATACTCCCACGGCGGGATGGTCCGTCCGTTCGACGGCCATGAAAACACGATCATGTGCGGCTCGTAGGGCTCGCCGCCGTCGGGTGGATCGATCAAGTAGCGCTCCTTGACCTGAGCGGCCCGCTGCAAGCTGCTCTCGAAGGTGTTGGCGAAACCGGGAATAAGGACGATCACGTCGCGCCGTCCCTTTTGTGCCTCGTGGCGGATTTCGCGAAGCAGCCGCGAACTGCCGAGGAGCCCGCCGCGCCCGGTTTTCGGATTGGGTTTCCGCTCCGCCAAGATTTCGACGGAACGCACCTTGTAGCCCTCGTCCCAATCACCGGAGACGTGATCCACCTCGGCCCGTCCGACACGATAAAACTGTGGGCCGTCCTCGTTGAACCGCTCGCCGAACACCGCGTCGCGCTTTCTCGGCCGGTCGCGATTGGTCACGAAATAAACTGTCGTCATGGTATTGCCTCCCAGCCGTCCCATTCCACGGTCATGCGGGTTGTGCCGGGATTTACAATTGTTGTTACCCGGCCCTCCCAATTGATCGAATCATGACACGAATGGCCGCGAGCATCAAATCCGCGAACAAGGGCCGATCTTGCGGCGGGTTTTTACTCTGAAATTGGTGTCCCCAGACATGATCGAGGTCATTGCTTTATCCCCTCTTGACAGAGCTGGCGGCGCCGCGCCCCCCTTGCAGTGCCCGGCGGCGCTCGCCTCTCCGTCGATCGATCTGCCGCCCCTCAATCGTGACCATTACGGTCAGTCAGGCCGCTTCACGACAGATAACTAGCCGTAGTCGATTTCTAGCGGCAGAACTGTGAACTGGTTCACAAAGTGGAACATTTTTTTGTCGCCGCTCGCACGATCGGGGCGGCCGGCCCGCCGCGCACCGGGCAGGCACGCGACGAACGTCGAAGTGCGCGGCTACGGCAAATCCATGCAATTGGCGTAGTACGTAGTGGTGGCCGGCCAGTCGGAGAACACGCCCTTTACTTTCACGTCCTGGGCAAGAACGTGCAGCAATTCCAGCGTGACGCCGTCATTGTCGGTGGCATCCTTGATGGTCTGAAAATACCAGCCGCCGCCGGCATCGAGCGGACCGGAGCGTTCGAGCGTCCAGGTGATGATGTCGAGCCCGGCGTCCCGGGCCGCCTTGGCATACACCGAAGGCACGATCTTTCCGTTGTCGTCGAGCGCCACCAGCATCCACATGGGCGGCGCGATGATCTTGACGCCCTCCTTGGCCAGCGTCTCCATATCGGGTGACCAGGTGGCGGGGTTTGTGTGGTCGAAGGCCTTGTCGTCGTAACGGTCATCCAGATAGACCGCCTGGACGCCGAACTCCGGTTCGTTGGCGATCCAGTAGCGCACGTCGTCGATGTTGAAGGACTGGGCGAACACGCGGGACGGATCGATACCGGCCGCCTTGTACTCGTCGATCAGCTTCTGGGCATAGGCTTCCTGGGTGAAGTCGCCGTCGAAGGGCATGTCGACGCTGGGGCTCTTGAGTTCGGGGGTAAACTTCACCCCGAGTTCGTCGAACAGCTTGATGCTCTCGGCGTGGGTCATCAGCGTGCCGGGATTGACGTAGAGATCGGTGCGCCAATCGGCGGTGCCGCCCAGGTATTCCTCCACCGTGGTGGCGGCCTTGTCGGCGGCGTCCATTTTGCCCTTAAGGGTCTTGAATTCGGCAAGGGTGATATCGCTGGTGCAGCATTTGGCGCCGGCCTTTTTATCGGCGGCGGGATCAGCCGGCGTGAACGGAGCCGTGCACTTGGCCGCCAGTTCGGGGACGGCCAGAATGTTGGTGGTGGTGTGGAGATCGCATTGGGAATGGCGGCAGACCAGTTCCTTGTCCTTGGTGAATGTGACATCGCATTCGAGGATGCCGGCACCCATGACCGCAGCCGCCTCGTAGGACTCCTTGGTGTGTTCGGGGAATTGCATGGGCGCGCCCCGATGGCCAATGGAGAAATCCCTGCGGACGAACGGGCCGTCGGCGCATTTCGCCAGCGTCTCCTTGAGCGCGCTGTCTTTTAGTTGATCCAGCAAAAAGAACGGACGCGGCCCCAACTGCGCCTCCGCCGCCGGGTCTGCGCGGACGTCGGCAACACCGGCAATGAAGGTTGCGGCCAATGCGGCCATAAATGTGGTTCGTATCGCATTCATGATTATTCTCCCCTAACCAAGTCGGTCCTAAACACTCGACCGCGAGGCGTATCACCGCCTGATGACGGTGCGGTGACATCTATGTGAACCATCCATGACGGCGCTGTTCTGGCCGGTCGGTGTGATATGGGGATCGCCGCCGATGTTTTCCGATATAATTGACGGACCACAGGGCCTATATCCCTATGACGACGAACCCCGCTCAGCCACGACACCACGCGCACCGCCATGATTGACCTCTACACCGCCGCCACCCCCAACGGTTTCAAGGCCTCCATCGCGCTCGAGGAACTGGCCCTGCCCTACGAGGTTCACGCCATCGACTTGGCGAAACAGGATCAGAAGGAACCCTGGTTCCTGGAGATCAATCCCAACGGCCGCATCCCGGCCATCCGCGACCGCGACGCCGACGGTTTCGCGGTGTTCGAGTCCGGCGCCGTCCTGATCTATCTGGCGGAAAAGACGGGCAAGCTCATGCCGACGGACACCAAGGGCCGATTGCTGGTGCTGCAATGGCTGATGTTTCAGATGGGCGGCGTTGGGCCAATGATGGGCCAGGCCAACGTGTTCTTTCGCTATTGGGAAGATAAGATCCAGCCGGTGATCGATCGCTATCAAAACGAGACCAAGCGTCTGCTCACCGTCCTTGACACCCGCCTTCAGGACAACGAATACTTGGCCGGCGACTATTCCATCGCCGACATCGCCAACTGGGCCTGGGCCCGCAGCCACCGCTGGTCCGGTGTCGACATCGACGACCTGCCGCACCTGCAACGCTGGATCGCGCAACTGGCCGAACGCCCGGCCTGCCAAGCCGGCATCAAGGTGCCGTATGACGTGGCTGCCCTATCGAGAGAAGACGGCAAGGGCGCCGAGGAGTTCTCGCGCAACGTCCGCACCTTCGTCCAGCGGTAACCAACGTTTGCATTGGCGCACGGCAGGATTGAAAATCGCTATCCGTCGTCGTCCGCAAGTTCGCTCGCCGTATAATTAGCAATCAATTCGTGCCTATCCGATTAAGATAGACAGCCACCACAAATCGGGTTGCCGCACACATCCTTTTTAAGGCAGCAATTAGCCATAAGCGGTAATTAGGCCCACTGTGAAGTGCAGCTTTGGCTACGTGCTCCCGAGCGCCTTTGGTGAATCAGAAAGGAAGTATCGATCCGAGATGGTCAGTGCACAGTGGGGTCCCGACCGCAACACCGCTTGTATTTCTTGCCAGACCCGCAGGGACAAGGGGCGTTGCGTCCTACCTTTTGACGCCGGCGGATAAAAGCTCCATTTTTAGGGAGATACGCGCTCCGCTGAGTGAGAAAATAGGCGTGTATCCGCGTGACCCCCGCCGCAGAGGCTATAATGAGATCTTCACGCTTCTTTCCATCGATCGGTTCTTTAAATGGTCGAAAATTCGGGTCAGGGTCGTTCTCGTAAGCAAGGGCCATAATCGGCACAATTGGGCCGCCATGCTCTTCGTCATTGATCAGCACTGACCAGATATCGTGGCGCAGATGCACGCCCGTCAGAAAGCCATTCGCCCAATCATTGCCGCCATATTCGCCCCGCTCGTTTTCCCGAACCAATGGAAGGTATACTTCACCCTCACTCAGTTGATGGTTCACGTGATTCCAATGCCGGCCTACCAGCGTCATAAATCGTTGTGCTTCCTCCGAACTCTCAAAAATCAAATCGCCGTCCTCGGTTCCGCCTTGCTGAATGACGGACATATACTCGCTTGGCATGATGAAATCTGGACAGCATGCCAAGGCGGCGAAAAATCCATCCAACGCTTCAATATTCGGAATTTTCCCACCATCCACTCGAGCGAGGAAGCCATCGATCTCCGTCAACTCGGCGTCGGTTAGTTCTGAGGCATTGGTCATCGTAGTCTCTGTCGATCAAGGTCGGTGACGGGTCGAAACGATAGGCTGGCTCGTGACCTGATCTCGCTGATCCCATCCCTATGTGTCAACAGGCATTCCCCAGATGATTGCCAGTTCACACCATCAGGATAGCCATTCGGGCTCTTGACGGCACTTGTGAGGCCGATGGTGATGGCCAGAGCGCTCCGCCGGCTGCAGGGACCGGCGCCGATAATCCGGGCCCGGGATAACGTATGAGGGGTCGGGGTCAATAGGCTAATCTACCAGGGTAAGGTTTACGGCCCGATACGGGCCCGCCGCGCCCGGGAAAGCGACCGAAAAGTGCTCGTGGGCCGCATCAACTTAAAAATCGTGAGCCTACCTCACAGGCACACACCCAAGCGGGGTGTTTATACACGCGAAAGGTTCGTTGTTTCAACGCATGTCAAACCATAAATTTGCCAGATTTCGCGCCTTATTCTCAATGTTTTCCTGTACTTGCTCGCACACCGTTTGCGTGCGCGCCTTTTTCCGAGAAACGCAGCATGCTTGGTTATATTGATTGGATCGTTATCGGTCTTTATTTCGTTTTGGTCTTTGGAATTGCCTACTGGGCGACGCAGATCGACACGTCCGTTCGGGAATCCTCGGCCAGCTATTTTCTGGCGGGGCGAAACGTCGGCTGGTTCGTCATCGGTGCGTCCCTTTTTGCCTCCAACATCGGTTCGGAGCACCTGGTGGGACTTGCCGGCGCCGGCGCGTCGGGCGGTGTGGCCGTTGGTCAGTTCGAGATCCTGGCCTCGCTAATCCTGCTGCTGCTGGGCTGGGTGTTCGTGCCGTTTTATATCCGAAGCGGCGTATTCACCATGCCGGAGTTTTTGGAACGCCGGTACTCGGCAGGCGCGCGGTGGTACCTCGCGGTGATCTCGGTCATCGGTTACGTGCTCACCAAGATCTCGGTGACCATCGCCGCCGGCGGCATCGTCTTCGAGTCGCTCATGGGGCTCGATTTCTGGACCGGCGCCTTCGTGGTCGTTGTCGCAACCGGGATCTACACGGTTTTCGGTGGGCTGCGCGCGGTGCTGTACACCGATATGCTGCAGGCGCTGATCTTGATCGGCGGCGCCGTGCTGGTCACCGTGATCGGGCTCGCCGAGTTGGGTGGCTGGGGGGTCATGCGCGAAGCCGCCGGAGACGCCTTTTTCAGCATTTGGAAACCCATGTCGCATCCCGACTTCCCCTGGACCGGGATCCTGCTGGGCGCGCCCATCCTCGGCGTTTGGTATTGGTGCACCGACCAGTTCATCGTGCAACGCGTGCTGTCGGCCGCGAATATGGATCAGGCGCGCCGCGGCACCATCTTCGGCGGCTACCTGAAGATCCTGCCAATCTTCATCTTTGTCATTCCGGGTGTCATCGCTCATGGGCTAGCTGAAACCGGACGGCTGGACCTGGGACATCCTGACGAAGCACTACCGACCCTGATCGCCACCCTGCTGCCCGTGGGAGTAAAGGGCCTGGTCGTTGCTGGGCTGCTGGCCGCGCTGATGAGTTCGCTTTCGTCGGTATTCAATTCGTGCTCCACCCTCATCACCTGGGATATCTACAAAAAGCTGAACCCCGCGGTATCGGACCGCCGGCTGGTGTTTGTCGGTCAGTGCGCCACCGCCGTGCTGGTGGTGTTGGGGCTGTTGTGGATCCCGGTGATGCAATTCGTCTCGGGACAGCTTTATCAGTACATGCAGAGTGTCCAGGCCTATATCTCGCCGCCGATCGCGGCGGTGTTTCTGCTGGGGGTGTTTTCCAAACGGGTGAATGCCAGCGGCGCCATTGCATCTCTGGCCACTGGTTTCGTCCTGGGCATGGGGCGGCTCGTCGCCGAGATCTTCGAGGATGACCTCGGCGGCTTGCTCTACGCCTACGCCAACATCAATTTCCTCCACTTCGCGATCTTGCTGTTCGCCATTTGCGTTGCGGTGCTGGTGATCGTGAGCCTGCTCACGCCGAAACCGTCGGAGGACCAGATTGCCGGTCTCACATACGCGACGACGAGCGCGGACGAAGCGCCGAAGCCCTCCGGTTGGCGGCGGACGGATCTTTACCTTTCGGTCGGCCTGATCGCTTGCGTGGCCGCTGTTTGGCTGTTCTTTACGGGATAGAATCATGAAAAACGCAGGTTATCTCATGGCGGGTGTATTGGCATTGACGATCAGCGCCGAGCGGGCGAACGAGGCAGCGGCCGCCGAAGGCAATGCCAATGAGTGGCCGAAAATCGAGAGCGCCATCGCCGCCGATCCCGAGGTCGAGGCCCGTGTTCAGGAGCTGCTCGACCGGATGACGCTGGAACAGAAAGTGGGCCAGATCATTCAGGGCGAAATCGCTTCCGTCACACCGGAGGATGTGAAAGCCTTCCATTTGGGCAGCGTACTGAACGGCGGCGGCAGCTATCCCGGCGGCAAAAAGGACGCCGGGGCGTCCGACTGGGTCGCTGCTGCCGATGCCTATTACGACGCCTCCATGGACGCGTCGGGCGGCGGGATTGCTATTCCGGTGATTTGGGGCACGGACGCGGTGCACGGCCATAGTAACGTTATGGGCGCTACGCTGTTCCCCCACAATGTGGGCTTGGGCGCGACCCGTAACCCCGACCTGGTGCGCCAAATTGCCGAGGCCACGGCGCGCGAGGTGGCGGCCACCGGGCTCGATTGGACCTTCGCGCCGACGGTGGCGGTGACGCGCGACGACCGCTGGGGCCGAGCCTACGAAAGTTATTCCGAGGACCCGGCCCTGGTCGCCTCCCTCGCCGGGCCCATTGTCTCCGGCTTGCAGGGCGATGGCGCTTCCGGCGAGACCTTCGGACCGGCCAACGTGGTCGCCACCGCCAAGCACTTTATCGGCGACGGCGGAACCGAGCTCGGGCGCGATCGCGGCAACGTGGTCATGGACGAGGACGAACTGCGCGAGGTTCACGGCGCCGGGTACGAGACGGCGTTGGCCGCCGGAGCGCAGACGGTGATGGCGTCCTACAACAGCTGGAACAACCAGCGCATGCACGGCAACCGCTATCTGCTGACCGACGTCCTTAAAGACCGCATGGGTTTCGACGGTTTCGTCATCGGCGATTGGAACGGTCATACGCTCGTCCCCGGATGCTCCGACGCCAGCTGCCCGGCCGCCATCAACGCCGGCGTAGATATGATCATGGTGCCCACCGACTGGAAGGCGTTTTACGGCAACACGCTCGCCCAGGTCCGCGCCGGCGATATAGCGGAAGAGCGGCTCGACGACGCGGTCCGGCGGATCCTGCGGGTCAAGGTGCGCGCCGGTCTGTTCGACAAGGGCCGCCCATCGTCTCGGCCGCTGGCGGGTAAAACCGAATGGATCGGCCATCCCGACCACCGCGCGCTGGCCCGCAAGGCGGTTCGCGAATCGCTGGTGTTGTTGAAGAACGACGGCGGCATACTGCCGCTCGATCCCAGTAAGACTATTCTCGTGGCCGGCGATGGCGCCGACAACATCGCCAAGCAGTCGGGCGGATGGACCCTCACCTGGCAGGGGACCGACACCGAAAACGCCGACTTTCCGGGCGCCACCTCTATCTACGCCGGCATCCGCGACGCGGTCGAAGCAGCCGGCGGCCAAGCGATCCTGAGCCCGGATGGCGATGTGGAAATGCCGCCCGACGCGGCCATCGTGGTGTTCGGCGAGGAGCCCTACGCAGAAATGCCGGGCGATGTCGCGAGCATCGACTACCAGCCCGGCGACCGCCGGGACTTAGCGCTCCTCAAGCGGCTGAAGGCGCAGGGAATTCCCGTGGTCGCCGTTTTCCTGACCGGACGTCCGCGCGCGGTCAATTCCGAGATCAACGCTGCCGATGCCTTCGTGACGGCCTGGCTGCCGGGGAGCGAGGGCGGCGGGGTCGCCGACGTGTTGCTTCGCGCCGCCGATGGGTCGACCCCCCATGACTTCACCGGAAAGCTTCCCGTCTCTTGGCCCGCCCGGGCCGACCAGGTCCCCGTCAATACGGACGGGCAAGGCGGCAGTTCGGGCGGCGACGCGCAGTTCCCCTACGGTTTCGGCCTTACCTATTCCGATCGCACCGATCCCGCCCCGCTTCCCGAAGCCGGCGGGTCGGACGGCGGCGATAATCGCGGGGGTCTGTCTCTGTTTCACGGGCGCGCAATGCCCCCGCTCGAGCTTTACGCCGGAGACGGCGGCGCCTGGAACGTGACGGTGTTCAGCGGCGGCGTCGAGCCCGAGGGAGGGCAGCCGCTCAAGGTGGTCGAAGTCAGCCGCCAGGAGCCGAAAGACGCTCTCCAGATTACATGGCCGGGGAATGCGAACGGCCACGTGTTCCTGCAGGGACTGCTGCCGGTGGACGCGTCGGCTATTTCCACAAGTGCCCCGGATGTGGAGGACACGGGTGTGCTGTCCATGACCCTTCGCGTCGATGCACAGCCCACGGCCGAGGTGTTCGCGCAGATGGACTGCGGAACCGGGTGCTCGGCATCGGTCCCGCTCGGCCAAATGCTGGGCGAGGTGGCACCCGGAGAGTGGACCACCGTGACTGTTGACCTCGGCTGTTTTATCGAGGCCGGCGCGCGGCTGGACCGGCTGGAGACGCCGTTCCGGCTCCACACCGCGGGACGCACCACTCTGAGCCTCTCGGACGTGCGTTTGGAGCCAAGCGGTGCAAAGGCCGCGAATCTTTCCTGCGTAAAATAGCGGCCGCGCGAAAAAATATTCTCCCTTCACTTTAATTTGACCACGCGACGCCTTGCTACCTCGGCACCGATTTGCACGCCCGATCCCGGCGCTTAGCTATACATCTTAACCCTTTGGTAACGATCGTATTTCGCAACGATCCGCAGCGCGCTTCACTCAGCGGCGTTCACCAAAAATAAACCCTCACCAATCATAATTCGGCCTACCCTGATTGGGGATTTTTGTGTAGTGTATTCGCAATGACAATAAAAATGCCATAATTCAGAAAATGTGACCTGAATATGGCGTCATGAAGAACAGGAAGGACGCCGCGTTGACGATGCTGAGGATAGCAAAGAAAGTGCGCATTCGCCTTGTGAACCTGCTGGTCGTCGCTATGATGACGCTATGCCTTCCTCTTGTTGCGAATGCCCGCATGGAGCAGCCTGAGGGCGTTACGCCAACGACCCCGCCGCCCGGATTCGTCGGCGTTGACGGAAAACGATTCGTCACACCCGACGGCGCACCCCTCAATCTCCGGGGGATCAATCTCGGCAATTGGCTGGTGCCCGAAGGCTATATGTTCAAGTTCGACAACGCCACCTCGCCGAAATTGATCTATACGGCCATCGAACAGCTCGTCGGCGATCGGGCGGCGCGGGATTTCTGGACCGAATTCCGCGAAACCTACATCACGCACGCGGACATTCGCTATATCAAGAGTCTCGGCTTCAATTCCATTCGCGTTCCCCTGCACTACAAGCTGTTCCTCTCGGCGCGCGGTTCCGAAACGCTGGACGGGCCCGGCTACCGCCTGCTCGACCGGCTGATCGCCTGGTGCCGGCAAGAAGGTTTGTACGTCATCCTCGACATGCACGCCGCGCCCGGCGGACAGACCGGCGACAACATCGACGACAGCTGGGGCCATCCATTCCTGTATGACAGCGAGCACAATCAGGCGCTGCTGATCAAGATCTGGAAGTCCCTGGCCGAGCGTTACAGCGGCGAGACCACCGTCCTCGGCTATGACCTGCTCAACGAGCCCATCGCCCATTTCGTCGATACCGAGTATTTCAACCCGAAGCTGGAGCCGTTGTTCAAGCGCATCGCCACCGCCATTCGCGAGGTCGACCCCAACCATATCATCATCCTGACCGGCGCTCAGTGGGGCACCAACTTCGATATGCTGGGTGCGCCGTTCGATGACAAGCTCGCATATACGTTCCACACCTATTGGACCGATCCGGTGCAGGACTCCATTCAACGCTACGTCGACTTCGCCGATACCCACAATGTTCCGTTGTGGCTGGGCGAGTCGGGCGAAAACACGGATGAATGGGTGGCCGCCATGCGCCAGCTTCTCGAGAAAAACGACATCGGCTGGGCCTTCTGGCCCTACAAGAAGATCGACTCGCCCTCGGCCGTGGTGTCCGTGCCGAAGTCCGAGGACTGGGACGCCATCATCGCCTTCGCCAACAGCTCGCGCGCGTCGCTCGCCGACATTCGCGCCCACCGCCCGGCCGGGGATGTGATCGACAAAGCGCTCAACGATCTCCTGGTCAACATCCGGTTCGAGAACAGCGTCCCCAACGTCGGTTATATCCAGGCCCTCGGCCTGAGCATTCCGGAACCCGAGCCGGACGTCGCCGACGCACGGCAACCCGCCGATTCCGCCCCCACACCCTAGGGCAACATCCGGTCAAGTGGACTCACTTGACCGGCCCCACTTGCTGGAGAATTGAATAGCTTAGAGCGCGGCCAGCCGTTCGGATCCGTTCGATCTGACCGGGACGCGCTCTGAACGTTGTTACCCCTCCGCAGTTCGTTGCAGGGGCGGGTCACTCGACCCGCGCCCGCAAGAATCTCTATTATATATTACAAAAATATTACATTATTGTTGCGCGCGAGTCCGACCCGCCCCCTCATAAAGGCGGGCGGGCGGGCGTAGCGAGGCTTCACCGGTTCCGGACGCTTCGGCGTCCGGAATTGCTGCGTGCGGAGTGGTCGATGTTCAAGCGGATCATGCTGCCGACGATCTTCGCCGTGCTCGCCTTCGGTTTCTGGGTAAGCCCGAACCTCAGCGAGATATCGGCCGGCGTGGCGCTGTTCCTGTTCGGCATGCTGTTCCTCGAAGAAGGGTTCAAGGCGTTCACCGGCGGCCTGCTGGAAAAACTGCTCACCAAGACCACCGACCGGCTGTGGAAGGCACTGGCCTTCGGCACGGTGACCACCACCATCATGCAATCGAGCTCGCTGGTGTCGGTGATCACCATTTCCTTTCTCAGCGCCGGGCTGATCGGCCTGACGTCCGGTATCGGCATCGTGTTCGGCGCCAACATCGGCACCACCACCGGCGCCTGGCTGGTGGCCGGTCTCGGCCTCAAGGTCAATATCGCCGCCTATGCCATGCCCATGCTGGTGTTCGGCGTGATCCTGGTGTTCCAGTCCTCAAAGACCTTGAAGGGCGTCGGTTACGTGCTCGCCGGCATGGGGTTCCTGTTCCTCGGCATCCACCACATGAAAGTGGGCTTCGACGCCTTCCGCGACACCCTCGACCTTGCGCGGTTCGCCATGACCGGCCTCGCCGGCCTGCTGGTGTTCAGCGTCATCGGCGTGGCGGCGACGGTGATCATGCAGTCGAGCCACGCCACATTGGTGCTGATCATCACCGCCTTAGCGGCCCAGCAGATCACCTACGAGAACGCCCTCGCGCTGGCCATCGGCGCCAACGTGGGCACCACCATCACCGCCATCATCGGCTCGCTGGGGTCGAACTATCAGGGCAAGCAGCTGGCCGGCGCGCACCTGATCTTCAACGCCGCCACCGGCGCCATCGCCATCGTATTCATCGGCCCGTTCATGGCCGCAGTGGAGGGCATCTCCGCGTTCGTCGGCATCGCCGCCACCGACTACACCCTCAAGCTCGCGGTGTTCCACACCCTGTTCAACCTGGTGGGCATCGCGGTTCTGACGCCGTTCATCAAACCGCTGGAATCCGTGCTCACCCGGGTCATCAGGCCGCCCGCCGAAGAATTGGTGAAGCCAAAGTACCTCAACACCGCCGCCATCCAGTTTCCTGAAACCGTCATCAAGGCGGTCACCAACGAGACCCTGCACCTCTACGACAACGCCATGGAGATCGTCGCCCACGGGCTCAGCCTGCACCGCGACGACATCCGCTCGGACCGCGACCTCGATGGCATTATCCGCGAAAGCCACCGGGTTATGGATTTCGATCTCGACGATGTCTACGAACGCAAGGTCAAGGTTCTCTACGGCGCCATTCTCGAGTTCGTCAGCCGCGCCCAATCGCAGTTGCCCGCGCCGTTCGCCGACAATGTCTACAACCTGCGCCGGGCCTCGACGCTGATCGTACAGACGGTGAAAGAGGTCAAGCATCTGCGCAAGAATCTCGGGCTTTATCTCAACAGCCGAAACCCTCACATGCGCGCCGAGTACGACCGGATCCGCTACGAGCTCGCTTCAGTAATGCGCAAGCTCAGCGAGCTCCGCAGGTCCGCCGCCGCCACCACCGACAGCGAGGCCGATGTTCTCGACCTCGACGAATTCAAACTCAGCATCGACAAATTGGAGCGCGCTATCACCGCCAACCTCGACCAGATGATCCGCGACGGCCGGATTACACCCACCATGGGCACCTCGCTGATCATCGATTTCGGCTACGCCCGCGACGCCATCTGGAATCTGGTCAGCATCGGCAATCTGCTTTACGGTTCCAGCGACGTTCAGGACAAGGTGGCCGAGGAACTGCTGGCCCTGACCGAAGACGACGTGGAGGATATCCACCGCGACGACATCGCGCACGCGTCCTGATTATTATAAAGCTGGGAACCGGCGATGGCTGCCAAGGATCTGTTCAAGAAGCTCAAGAAGGCGCTCAAGGACGACGGCCGCAAGACCTCGAAACAGGTGAAAGCGGTCGAGAAAGCCCTGAAGAAGCTCAACAAGCACAAGAAAAAGCTGAAGAAGGACCTCGCGTCCGCAAGCAGCGACAAGGAACGGAACCGCATCGAAGACCGCCTCAAGGTCAACCGCGCCCACCGCAAGAAGGCCCTGAGATTCCTCAGCAACGCCATGCGAGAAGACTAAGCCCGGCCGGTCCTTTCCCCTCGAACGTTACTCGCCTTTGACCGTCACTCGCCCTTGAACTTCGGCTTGCGGCGTTCGCTCAACGCCCGCTGGCCTTCCTCGTAGTCGTGGCTTTCGTAGGCCCTGCGGCGCAGCCCCTCGACCCGTTCGAACATCAGCGGCGTGACGGAATCGGCGCCGGCGAGCACCCGCAGCCCCGCCTTCATCACGGCGATGGAGAGCGGCGCCCTCGCAGCCATGGTCTCCGCCAATTCCAGGGTAAAGGCCGTGATCTCATCGGCCGGCACCACGTGATTGATC
>JGI12048J13642_10324908_pt1 | contig 24897 bp, 28 predicted proteins | sample ElkSlonscriptome_16_FD_13642 | JGI IMG/M metagenome (IMG submission 13642)
ATCGGACTTCTTTCCACATTGGTCGAATAGATTAGCATGCCTGCGATTATCGCTTTACATTAGGAACTGCTTTAGTAAAGAATACCATCAGGATATTATGACGAAGAAATTTACTTTCATTGCCTCTCTTATCTTTGTTTTCTCTTATCATTCAACTGTAGCTCAAGAATATCTGGGATCTTGGGCCTTAGACTGGTCTCAAGCTTTAAATGATGATGAAAACTTGAACTCAAAAGTGGCTGACTCCTTAAAATCGGTAAACATGAGTTCTGAAAAAAATCCCATATGGGTATTGGGAAAGGATTCGTTGAAAGTATACCAAAACGGTTCAATGATCAGTGCAGCAGAAATTAATTGGACGCGAACGGATAGGTTTGAAATAGTTGATGGTAATAAGCGAAAGAATTACAATTATTACATAAACGAATTGGAGGATGGCAAGATAAAAATGAGTACCGGACATTCCGATGCCGAAATCTACCTCCGCAGATTGTGAAAATTTGACCTAAAAAAAGCGCTTCTGACGAAGCGCTTTTTTTTATCTGATTAAATAAATTCTTTATTTCTCGTTGAAAACGTGAATATCTCTTTGCGGAAATGGGATGCTCACACCTGCATTGTCGAAAGATTTTTTCACTTTCTCCGACATGGAATTTACAATATCCCAGTAGTCAGAATTTGCCGACCAAGCTCTCACTCTGAAATCAACTGAGCTGTCATTCAAGTTTTCGATAAAAACCATTGGAGCCGGATCCTTCATCACCTTGTCTTCAGATGTGATAAGTTCCATGAGAATCTCTTTCGCCTGATCAATATTGTCATCATAACCGATACCGAAAGTAAAATCGATTCGACGTGTCTCGTGAAACGAAAAGTTCTTTACGGCATTGTTGCTCAAATCTCCATTTGGAACGATGATTTCCTGATTGGTAGGAGTGGTCAAATATGTGTAGAAAATCTGAATTTCACGAACTGTTCCCGAGTGACTTCCGGTGTCGATAAAGTCGCCCACTTTAAACGGTTTTAAAAGAAGAATCAAAACCCCTCCTGCAAAATTGGATAAACTACCCTGCAGAGCAAGTCCAACAGCCAAACCTGCGGCTCCCAGTACAGCTATGAACGACGTCATTTCTACACCCAGCATGCTCACGACCGAAATCACAAGCATAACCTTAAGAAGTGCCCCGATTAACGATTTTAAAAATGGCTGAAGCGACTCGTCAACGTCTCGTTTCTTCATTGTTTTGCCGGCGACTTTGACAATGCGCTTAATGACCCAAAGACCGACGACCAAAAATAATATGGCCAACAAAACGGTACCTCCGTAAGCCACGACTAAATCTCCGAATTGCTTTACATACAATTCATAATTCTCGAATTCCATCTGATTGGTTTTTTATGATTTGTGGCAAATGTAGCAATCACAACCAAAATCTTTTTGAAGAATCTGAATTTGTTTGTGTTATCTAATAATCCAGGTTAATTTCTTTAAGGACGTTTGCTTTTTATATTCTTTTTTTGAGTAGCGAGTCAATGGATTTCAGCCAGCTAGATAAGCCTACTCTGGTAGATTACGAGAAATCGAATTAATTCTCTGCACCCTTGTTTAGAAGGTATACTTATCTGCAAAGTTCAAAATCATTACAAATTAGGGTCATAGGAAAAACTACCTTCGGGCACGATGAATTTGCCATCTGGCGTGCGAATCATAAAATAAAACTCTTTGCACAAAAAATTGATATTGTGCCGAAATCGACTCTGTGCGAAATGACATTCCCATGCATGATAAGCCAATCGCTTGAGTGCGTTCCAAGAATTGGTGTTAAGTCCTCCCGGACGAGGAAACGAATTGATGTAGCGGTGTGCGTCAGATAAATTTTTCATGATGTTTGTTTTAATGATGCTTCAAAGTTCAGGGGGCAGTCCGTAATCTATTTACGTTGCGTTTAAAACTTAGAGATCAATTGGTTGGAAATAATACAAGGCTCGATCTTTACTACTGGGTTCCGTTTGAAATTTTCGAACCCTGGTTTGCAGATCAAGGCCATCAATAACCAGAGTCATTCCCAACAAGCTTTGAATGGAAAACTCTGCAGTTTTCTTGTCGGATAGCAGAAAGTCCGAGAGTTTTTCAGCAATGATCAATCGATGGTGATTTTCGATTGACTGCATCAAAAGTGCATTGAGCTGGTTAAAATTCAAGCCTATGATATACTCACATCTTTGATGGCCATGTTGATCGCGACAAATCAAAAAAATCGGTGGGTATCCTTTGACCTGAGGATTAACCAATAATTGGTGTACTGAAAACTTGGAGAAATAGTAATTTTTGCGGTAAAGTAGGTGTCCTAAATCCATCATAGTGCTTGATTTTGGACCAATGTCCCATTCGGCATCGTAACCTATTTACGTGATGAGCTTATTCTTTTATCTTTCAAAAAAAAACCTCATGAAAAAAATTCTAATTCTGTTTTGCCTGAGTGCCTCCGCCTTATTTTCTCAAAATCCCGTGCAGGTGGTCCAAGCACAATTAGATGCTTATAATTCCCAAGATATCGATGCGTTTTCCGCTTTATTTGCTCAAGATGCAAAACTCTACACAAACCTTGGTGACTCGGTTCCGTCCATCACGGGTAGGGAAAACATTAAGAAACGATATGGTGAGCTTTTTCGTGCTAACCCAAACAACAAGTCGACTTTAATCGGTCGAATGACTCAGGGCAATATGGTGTTTGATCACGAATGGATTACAGGTCGCGATGAACCGATAACCATAATGGCTATTTATGAGGTGAAGAATAATCTTATTACCCGCTGTTGGTTCGTTCGCTAAGGGGGCAACCAAGCAACCTGATATTAGGTAGCTCAGAGTATTTCGAAGAAAATTGAATGGAGCAATTGATGAACATTTCAGTTTCGCTAACGCTTCTCTCCTAATTTATCAAAGACTTTCACCACGGCGGGACAGACTTCGGTATTCTTTAGAGATAGGTTCAGAATCTGCTGAAATCGCTTGCGATTGGTATGCGGATATTCGCGACATGCGGTAGGTCGGCTCTCGTAAACAGAACAATAGTTATCTGCGCCGAGAAATGGACAGGGAGCAGAGTTGAAAACGTAATCGCCATCTGAATCGAGAAACATGTACGTTTCGATAACCTGCGATGGACGCATACGCAAATGCTTGGCCAGCCGCTCCACATCCCGCTCTTTCATTCCGGGACTGGTGGTTTTACAGCAATTGGCACATTTCAAGCAGTCTATTTCTTCAAAAGCTTCTTCGTGAGCTTGATGAGCTAAAGCGTCAAGCTTGCGATGATTCAAGTCCTTGAGTTTGTGAACCAGCTTCTTGTTGGACTTTTTTTTCTTAGATCCTTCTTCCAGGATTTGCCGATATTGCATAAAACCAAAGGTATGACCAAAATCCATTTCATCACCGCATCACTTTCATTGACGATTGCCTCAGTCAGCTTTCTATTCCTTACAGAAAAATTGAAAGCACAGAATGCTCATCCTTTACAAAAAGCTTTTCAATCCTGTCTTAAACAACCTGAGGTAAAACCGCACCTCGAAGCGGTATCTTTTGAGAAGATGGAAAACGTATTAGTCGTTGAAAACAATGATATTATTCCTTCCGGATTAAATTTGACGATGTTCGGAAAAGAGGTACTGCTTTTAGACAAAAAGGAAATCTTCTTTTTCGGTCTCCGTGATTATGTCACTTTCACGAATGTAGAAAGGGAAAAGGAATTAATAGTAGTGTCTTTTATGGCCGGCCATCCGTTCACCTGTTATTACCACTCGAAAATTGAGAAAGTCAGCGAATTGACAATCACTAACGACTAGATTTGATTGGCATTGCAGGATATAAAGCATTAACTTTATCGATCTGAACTTCACTCTATGTTGATTCGTCTATCGACCGCTCTAATTTTATGTTGCCTCATTTTTGCTTCCTGCAAAGAAAATGAACAAGCCAAATACGAAGGAGTTTGGGAAGGAACCTATTCGGGTGATGAAGTCGGAACTTGGAAAATGCATATTGATGAAGACGGAACCTCACAAGGTGTGGTCTCCCCTGCTAACCCGAATTATCGTTCTTTCAAATTTACCGGTTCGGTCAATGGAGATGGTGAACTCAGCATGTCCGCTGCCGTTTTTGGCAGCATAGCTGCTTATGATGCTTTTCTTACGGAGTCTGACTTAAGTGGGTCCTGGAATTTTGAGGAAGGAACCATCGTAGGGGCATGGTCAGGTGCTAAAAAGGAACGAGAGAATCGATTTCCCTACCAAATGCTTCTCAATCCCTGATAATTTTAAAATTCACCGCGTTTTATTTTTTGGTGTGGAAGTGTTTTTTTTCGCTGATTAGCGTGATACGCAGAAGCGATGGCCAAACACACAGCTCCAGCTGCTGCTGATAAGCCAATAAGCGGTAGTTCCATCCAATGCCTTACGGCAATAGCCACTAATGCCCAGATTCCTACCGCGGCGAATTCCCGCATATTTCGAGTAAAAATCATCGCCATATTGAGCAAAACAGCTAGCACGATCATGATGATAGTCCAGACTCTAGGGCTGAATAAGAATGAAAAATCAATGAAGCTGAGGTAGGCTGAGACATTCGCAATAAGCGCCACCGAAATCCAACCGATATAAAGATCAATCGGCCACCAAACCAAAGCCATGTATTTAACGGGAGCATCCCACCTCTCCATATTCAACCTTAAAACTGCTGCAATGAGAGCAATCAAAAGGATGGTCATCGCAAAAATGGAGATTAAAGGTTGCTCATTCAACCACAGCCATAGCCAAACTCCATTGGCTAAATTAGCCGTGATTAGAGGAAGACCAGCCTTCGAAACAGTGTGGTAATCATCTTTTTCTTTGAAGGCCAGAAAGATGAAGTAAACGGCCGAAGCCGCCAAACTTAAATAAATCACCACCCATATATAGAAGGCGTAATCTGCAGGTATGAAAAGACTTGAATATCGATCGCTTATGGAGCCGACGGTTTCGCCATTTATGGCCCCCGTATTTGCATAGTAGTTCCATAAAATAAGTATGACCAGAACGATCGCGTTTATGACAGAGAGTACTTTTTTGCTCATCGAGTAAAGGAAGAGTCAAATTCTATTCCAATGATTTCTATCTTTCGCTCGTGAAGTTTTTCTATGAACTAATGCCGGCGATAAGCGTCACGCTTTTTGCCTTTGCCATCCTTTCCTGTTTTCAATCACACAATTTTACTTGGGATGTGATTAAAGGAACTTTGACTTTTACAGTCAGTAGAATTTGTCTCCTGATTGTATTCCGTTCGGAATTTTACAAGAAACAAGGAAAGCTAAGAATACGGTAGAGAATAATGCCCGATATGAATGAAGAAAATGGATGTATAGCTTTTCCTCTGGTTCCGGGAAGAAGAGAGCCGAGCGATAAAAGCGAAATGATTACCCAGCTAATTTTTGGCGAACAGTACGAAGTTTTGGAAACTCAGAAAAAATGGGTTTTGGTAAAAAATAAGGTTGATAATTACGAATGCTGGATTGATAAAAAACAACATACTCCGATTGCCGAAAGACTTGATTTGAAGTATACCATAGGCACCATATTCGAGCAGGTAAAAAGAGCAGACCAAATATGGGTTCTGCCTGCAGGCTCGAAGTTGAGACTCGGCGAGTTTTCCATTGGAGAACATTCTTTTCTTTATGAACAATCCACGACGAAATCGACATTGGACCCTGTAGCATGCGCCAGGCAGTTTTTGGGTGCCCCTTATTTGTGGGGTGGAAAATCAATAATGGGAATCGACTGTTCCGGTTTGGTGCAGGTTGTTTTTTCCTGTTGTGGAATACAATTGCCCAGAGACGCCTATCAACAAGCCGAGGTTGGTGATACGGTTGATTTTGTAGAAACGGCCCAAGCAGGTGATTTAGCTTATTTTGATAATGAGGAGGGAAAAATAACTCACGTTGGAATTATGCTGGACGGCGAACGCATAATCCACGCCAGCGGTTCGGTGCGCATCGACCGGATAGATCATGAAGGCATTTACAATGCAGAAACCAATTCATATAGTCATCAATTGCGAATAGTGAAAAGAGTCAAGAATCTGTGAACACGGTTATTTTCATTTTTTTCCTCCAAAACATGTCAACAAAATGAATATGATGACAACAGCTCTAAGTGCTCAAACTCCAACCCATATTGATCCCGGGCAAGGAGACGAATCCATTTATTTATGGGAAAATCCGGCTTACATAATTCCGATTGTAGTCGTCATTGCTCTGCTCATTTTGTTCGCATGGATTCGCAAAAAAAAGTGAACGCGGTATCGAAATTGTAATTCTTTCAACATGGAAAAAATCAGACTGTTTTTAATAGCATTCGCTCTGTCGTTTACTTCTCACCCGCTAGTCGCTCAAAACCCTGACTTCGTAGATCCAGGAAATGCAAGGGGTGATGAAAGCACTAAGTATCTCTGGGAAAACCCCGAGTACTACATCCCCGTTTTAGTGATTGTGGTACTGATCGTATCCTACGGTATTTTCAAAAAAAGCAGGAAAAAAAATGGCTGATTGATGCCTCTTTCCGATAGAAGATATTGCTTCTTGTCTTTAATAAACCATCTCAACTTGCCCTCACAATACTAATTGGTGAGCATGAGAATGGACAGCCTGTAGATTTCGCTCACCACATTTTTATCAGCGGTTAACAATCCTTAACTGCATGGTATTAGCCATTTCTGCGTTTCCCATAGAAGTAACGAGTTATATTAGCGCCATTATGAAAAAGAAGATTCTCCCCATAGCACTTATTGCAATTGCCGTTATCGCTGTCATTTATTTTGTTTCCTCAAGCGCAGGTACTGAATCTACAGGGGTTTTGGCTACAGCCAAAAAAGGAGTTTTCGTTGTAGACATCACTACCACGGGTGAACTGGAGGCTAAAAACTCTGTGCAAATCCTTGGGCCCCAAGGCACCAGGAATTACCGCATCTGGAATATGACCATCCAAGATATTATCGACGAAGGAACTTTTGTCAACAAGGGAGACTATGTGGCAAAACTTGACCCGACCGAACTGACCAACAAAATCAAGGACAGCCAACTGGAGATGGAGAAAATCGAATCGCAGTATATTCAAACTAAACTCGATACTACCTTGGAAATGCGCAAATCGAGGGATGAGCTAATTAACCTCAACTATGCGGTAGACGAGATGCAGCTAAAATTAGATCAAAGCCAATATGAACCTCCGGCGACCATCAGGCAAGCCGAAATAGATTTGGCAAAAGCGCAAAGAGCCTACGAACAAGCCAAAGAAAACTATAAGATTAAGAAAGAGCAAAACATTGCTAAAATGCAAGAGGTGATTCTGAACAAGCAAAAAGAACAGCGCAACCTCGACGGAATGATGAAACTTATGCAGTCTTTTACCATTACTGCTCCTGAAGACGGAATGTTGATTTACAAGAAAGATTGGAATGGTCAGTCAGTTGGCAAGGGGTCACAGATAAGTGCATGGGATCCTGTAGTGGCCACCCTACCCGATTTGAGCAAAATGATTTCTGTCACTTATGTGAATGAAGTGGACATCCGAAAAGTGGAAGAGGGACAAAAAGTAGAGCTGGGATTGGATGCCTTCCCCGAAAAAAAACTTACCGGGGATGTAATAAAAGTGGCCAATGTTGGTGAGCAAAGACCGAATTCCGACGCAAAAATCTTTCAAGTCAATATTTTGCTCAATGAGCGCGATGACTTACTGAAACCATCCATGACTACCAGCAATCAGATCATCACGGATGTTCAAGAAGATGCGCTTCACATTCCCATCGAAGGTCTTTTCAACCAAGACGACTCCATTACTTACGTGTATAAAAAAACAGGACTCAGTGCTGAGAAACAGGAAGTGATGATCGGAGCCACAAATACCAATGAAGTGGTGATTAAAGCGGGCCTGGAGGAAGGAGAGCAGATTTATTTAAATCGTTTAGCCGAATTAGATGATGAAGGAGTAAACCTCATCCCTGAAATGAACGGTAAACGAAATGTAAAAAAGGAAGAGGAGAAAGAAGTACAGGCTGAAGCCGAAACGGCTCAAAATACCGGAAAGCGCGGAAAAGGACGCCAAAGAACAACCTCAAAATGATCGACGAACGGTTAAAGGCAAACTTCCTGATTGCCCTGGAAGCACTGATAAGCAATCAAACCCGAAGTCTACTCACCGCCTTAGGAATTATTTTCGGAGTGGCAGCTGTGATTTCAATGTTGGCGATAGGAAACGGAACCCAAGCAGAGCTCAACGAACAGATGAAACTAGTCGGTGTCAATAATATTGTCATTGAGCCGGTAGTTGAACAAAAGGAAGAAAACTTAGAGCAAAACAATGATGGGAAAGAAAAAGAGAAATTCTCTCCGGGTCTGCGCCTGGTCGATGCCGAATCCATAAAAGAAGTAGTTCCCAGTGTAAGAAAAATTAGTCCTGAAATAGTTCTTGAAACCTACATCATCAGCAATGGCCTTCGGCGTTCAGCCAAATTGGTGGGCGTTGAGCCCGTTTATTTCGAGATATTCAACTTCAATTTGTCGGAAGGAGAAATGTTCAATGACTATCAAGTGGCTGTCGGTTCTCCTGTCTGCATTATCGGGAAGTCCATTAAAAACAGATTCTTCCCTACGGAAAATGCGATTGGGAAAAAACTCAAAGTGGGACCGCGGTGGCTTGAAGTAATCGGAGTGCTGGAGCAACGACTGATTAGTGAAAGCAGCGTGAGCAATCTGGGAATTCGCGATTACAACATGGATGTTTACACTCCGCTGGAAACGGTGCTGATTCGCTACGAAAACCGTGATATGGTGACAAAGGCCATGATCGAGCAAGCCAATGCCTCATCAAACGGTGATGATGAAAACAGCTCTCAAAGTAAGCAAGCCAAAAACTACCACCAAATAGATCGGATGGTAGTACAAGTAGAAAAAACAGAGCTCCTCTCTCCTATCGCCGATGTCATCAGCAGACTATTGGAGCGAAAACATTTCAACGTGATCGACTATCAAATTGAGATACCTGAACTGCTATTAAAACAGCAAAAAAGAAACAATGAGTTGTTCAATTATGTGCTCGGTGCCATCGCGGGTATTTCGCTGTTAGTAGGTGGAATCGGAATAATGAACATCATGCTCGCCTCTGTGCTTGAGCGAATAAAAGAAATCGGTCTGCGCCTTGCACTAGGTGCCAAGAAACAAGACATCATCCACCAATTTATGTTTGAGTCCGTGCTCATCAGCATTTCAGGTGGTTTGATCGGGGTTATTTTAGGAATATCGATGGCATTTTTGGTATCGGAGCTCGCCGAAATCAATACCGTAATTTCCTTTAGTTCTATTCTCATCTCATTCGGTGTGGCAGCCTCGGTGGGCCTGGTTTTCGGAATAGCACCTGCTCGCCGAGCTGCGATGCAAAACCCTATCAACTCTTTGCGGTATGAATAAAATTTTCGTGGTCACCTTTCTCGTGGTTTGCACCTTGATCGCGCAGGCTCAAAACACTGATACCTTCAGTTTAACCGATGTAATTGTTTTGGCCAGAGGCCAATCACCCTCCTCAAAGCAGGCTGAGACAAGACTGGAAAACAGGTATTGGCAATACCGACTTTATAAGTCGAACTACAATCCGCAACTTGCTCTCAGCGGAAACCTTCCGGGATACAACCGCGACTTCCTAAGCAATAGGTTAGACGATGGAACCATCGTATTCCAAGATCGAGAGCAAATCAATTCCAGCTTAAACTTGGGCTTGAACCAACCCATTTCATGGACGGGTGGAAATGTTTCGGTCAATTCGAGCATGAATTACTTCAATGATCTGAATCAAGATTTGACCCGCTTCAACACGACCACGGTAAATGTGCGCCTCGATCAACCCATATTCGGCTTCAATGATTTAAAATGGGACAAACGGACAGAGCCGTTGCGGTATGAAGAAAGCCAGCGAAATTTTGTAGAAGAGATGGAGTTCATTTCCAGAGAGGCCTCCGGTCGGTTTTTCGACTATCTGGCTGCTCAGATAAATTTTGAAATTGCTCAATTCAATTTGCTGAATAACGATACCATTTACAAAATAGAACAGGGACGCTATAATATTGGAACCACCAGCAAAGACAAGTTACTACAAGTTGAATTGCAGTTGCTTCGATCGCAACAAGATGTATCTCAGGCTTTGTTGGATTTGCAAACATCAGGACAGCAATTGCGAGCCTATCTGGGTTTGAATAATGCTGACACGCTCCTTCTGCAAATTCCCGACGGCATTCCCATATTCAGCATTTCCATGCAAGATGCCTTATTGTATGCCAAGATGAATCGATCCGACTACATAGCCTTTGAGCGCCAAAGGATAGAGGCTGATCGTGAGGTAGCGCAAGCCAGAGCGCAGCGATTTCAGGTGGACCTCACCGCATCTTTTGGATTAAACAGTGCTTCCAGCGATCTTGAGAACGCCTACGAAGACCCGAATGACCAGCAACGGCTTGACGTAGGACTGGTCATCCCCATATTAGACTGGGGGCGCAACAAGGCAAGGATGCAGACAGCTTTGGCCAATCGCGAGTTGACCAATTATGTGATTGATCAGGATATTCAAAACTTCGAACAAGAAATCATGACTCTGGTGCGACGATTTGATGTTTTGCGAAAACAATTAGAAATCTCTAAAAAATCTGATGAAGTAGCGGCCGAACGCTATCTGGTAGCTCAGAACAGATACCTTACCGGTAAGGTGGATATTACAAACCTGAACATAGCACTCTCGGAGAAAGACGCGGCAAAAAGATCATATGTGAATGCCCTCAGAGATTTTTGGATTGCCTATTTCGATTTGAGAAGACTCACTCTTTATGATTTTGCTGAGGAGGAGCTTCTTTATTCCCCCGAGACAGAGTAAGTTCCAAGTATGGCAGACGTTCACGAGCCTTCAGTTAGATCGTACAACATGAGCCGGGTTAAAGGGAAAAACACCAAACCCGAGATGCAGGTCCGTCAATTCCTTCATGCAGAGGGTTTTCGATACAACCTTCACGGAAAATACAAGGGTAACTTTTTGCCCGGAAAACCCGACCTGGTTTTACCCGCTTACAAATCCGTGATATTCGTACATGGCTGTTTCTGGCATGCACACAATGGCTGCAAGTATTTCAAAATACCTGACACGCGCACTGATTTTTGGAAGAAAAAGCTTTATGGAAATCGCGAGAGAGATCAAAAAGCCGCTGAAGAGTTGACCGGAAAAGGATGGAACGTTTTTGTGATTTGGACCTGTCAGCTGAAGGGACAAAAATTAGCTGAAGAAACGTTAAAAGACTTGGGTGAAAAATTGGCTATCCAAAAGTTTTAACCACCACGTCAGGACCTCTGAGCTTTTTAAAAACTGCACGATCTACGTTGACCTTTGCAGCAGCACCCTCTTCCGTAGTGGAAATGATTGTATTATAATATTTTCTCACAGAATCGGCTACAATTCCGGCAAAAGCCGCCACGACAGGTTGATTCGCCAAGACAATCGTATCTGCTCTCAAGGCGCTTCCACTCTCATCGGTCAAAACATTTACAATGGACCGAATTTCAGGAACTCCCATCTTGATCTCAGCTTCTCGAAAATCTATTATGCCTCTTAAAAGCTTATTGTAATTTGGGTGTTCCCAGATTTCAAGCGCGGATTGATACCAATCAGCGTAGGTCAATTCACCTATAAACTTTTGTAAGAGCAGGTTCTCCTCCGGAATGATGACGAATCGCATTTCCATTTTTAAAGCTTCAATAGTGGTTACATTATACAATTTATCGGGCAAGGTTTTGCCGAAAAGCATAAAGGCCTTTCAACTGCCATGCCTTGAAATCATTTAATCTTGAGTAAAGCTGCCGGGTAAACCGTTTCACACACAGTAGCATTAAATCAATAATCTATCTTTGGCAAAAAAAAAATATGCGCATTATAAAATGGATTGTAATTGTTGTTCTCATTTTGCTGGGAATTGGTGTCATTGGCTTTCAAGTGATGAAGCACAACACGAAGAAACACAGCCCTGAATCTATCCTGAAATATGAAGATAACGGAATGGATATTGAGGTTGTTTATTCCCGTCCCTTTAAAAAGAACCGAGAAATTTTTGGTGGTTTGGTTCCCTACGGAGAAGTTTGGAGAACAGGCGCGAACGAGGCTACAACATTTAAGACTGAAACTGATTTGATGATAGATGGAAAGTCCTTGCCAAAAGGTGAATACACCTTGTGGACCATACCGAATGCGTCCACTTGGGAGGTGATTTTTAATGAAGGTGAGTACGGTTGGGGCGTAAATTTCGATGCAAAGGCCTCAAGAGATCCCGAAATGGATGTCTTAAATGTTGAGGTTCCGGTCCAAAAAAACTTTAAAGTGATGGAACAATTTACCATTGACATTCAAAATACTCCGCCCGCTCTGACTTTAGGCTGGGACAATATCAGAATTGATGTTCCATTGGCGAAAGCCGATAAATAAACTAATCCGAAAATTCTGATGCATCCGATCATTTGGAAACTTCATTGTATTAAAAGCGAAAGCGGATGGTATGTATCGGGTACAATATTGAAAGAAAATCAACCTCCGCAAAAAATGGAGGGGAACTGGTGGAACACCTTTAAAAGTACCATTCAGACCTATTTGGCAAAACCATATCAAGGGAAAGTAATAGCAACCTGGGATAGCGGCTCCCGTGAAACGGAAACGGACAAAAAAGGTATTTTTTCTTTTGAATGCGATGAACTGGATCCCGATACGCTAAAGTTTGAATCGCAAGGTGGAAAAGAGATAAATAGTGTTCAATCGTATCCGATAACCTTTGACATGGCTGCAACGCCTTACATGGTTATATCCGATATCGACGATACGATTTTGGTCTCTAATTCGGAAAAGTTCTTTTCTAAAATATGGCTGATGCTTTTCCGCCAAACGGATAAAAGGAACTTCGTGGAAGAAAGCGAGAAAGCATATCGCCTTTTATCCGAAAAGGGAATACCATTTTCTTATGTCTCGGCCAGCGAGCAGAACCTGTATGCTACCATCACCAATTTTTTGACTTACCACGACTTGCCCATCGGCCCATTGTTCTTGCGGCCGTACACCCATTGGAAGGCACTTTTGAAAGCTAAAGCAAGGGAAGACTATAAAGTCGACCGGATGATGAGATTAATTTCATTCTTTCCCGAAACGCGATTTGCCTTATTTGGAGATGATTCGCAACAAGACCCTCTGGCGTTCCGATCAATTTTGGAGAAATATCCGAAACAGATTGACGCCATCATGATTCGTAAAACCGGTACAGGGCTTAATGTTGACGAGATTGCTGAATTACGCGAATTGACTTCGGGAAAAGTCCGCTTTTCGCATTATTCAGAATATGAAGAAATAGAATCAATCATAAACGAGATAGGTAGTGAATATACTGTTCGTAGTTAATCCCGTTTCAGGCGACATAGATAAGGAAGACTTCACCAACATCGCAACCAAGCGTTGTGAAGAGGCAGGCCATGCTGTCCATGTATTTAAAACGACTGGTGAAAACGATGCCGAAAAAATTCAGGAGCATACAAGCGAGACACATCCCGATCGGCTTTTGAGTTTGGGCGGTGACGGCAATTTCATCCTTTGTTGCACCGCCGTGGAAGGAAAACAAATACCGGTAGGGCTTATTCCAATGGGCTCAGCAAATGGTTTGGCCACCGAACTTGGAATTCCCAAAAACTACCTAAGTGCTTTGGAATTGTTTCTAGATACCAATGAAATTCATCACATGGATGTGATTTGCGTGAATGGGGATAAATATTGTGCGCATTTAGGAGATGTGGGAATAAATGCTCAAATCGTGAAGAAGTATGATCAAGACCAGAGTCGCGGTATGTTGACCTACGCTAAATACTTAAACTCAGCTTTAGCTGAATCCGAACCATTTTCGACTAAAGTGACAAGCGGGGGTGAAACCATCTTTGACGGACAGGTAGTGATGGTTGGATTGGGAAACTGCAGGCAATATGGTACGGGTGTTTACCTTACATCAGAAGGAAATCCCTTTGACGGTAAATTCGAAATCGTTTTGATCCATAAAATGGATTTGAGTGAGGTTATCAAAAAAGGATTAACCATTTTTGATAAAGGTATGGCTGAAGATCAAAACACTAAGATTTTAAAATTGAGTGAAGCCAAATTATGTTTTGATAAACCACGCCATCTGCAGTTAGACGGAGAACCTCAAGGAAAATTTCAAGAATTATCTCTTAAGCTTTTAAAGGCTCATTTTCCCGTCATTACACCTTCTCAAAACTCATTTACCGCTTGAATTTGTTATACTTAGCCGCATAATTCATGTTCAAGAGCTTTAAATACCTGAAAGAACTCTACTATGCCTTGGCGATAATTCTCGGCATTTTCGCACTAGGTATTGCGGGCTTTATCGTAATAGAAGATTATACTTTCTCTGAAGCACTGTACATGACGGTGATAACCGTATCAACGGTAGGCTTTAAGGAGGTGCGCGATTTAAGTTTGTATGGACGCTACTTCACGATCCTATTGATTTTGGTTAGCTTCGGTACCTTTGCCTATACACTCTCGTCTCTTTCTAATTACGTGATTACGGGTACATTTCAGCGCTACTTTAAAAAGTATAAAATGGACAGTAAAATTAAAAATCTTAAGGGCCATGTCGTGCTCTGCGGTGCAGGAAGAAACGGCATGGAATCTTTAGAAAACCTTCTTGCCGCTAATCGCAATGTAGTTGTTATAGAAAAGCTTCCTGAGGTTACGCATCGCCTGCAGGATGCCGGTCTGTTCTACATAGAGGGTGACGCCACAGAGGAAGAAGCTCTGTTGGAAGCCGGAATTGAAAAAGCAGCAGCATTGGTTACTGCCCTGCCAAAAGATACTGACAATGTTTTCGTTGTCCTGACCGCTCGGGAATTAAATAAAGACATCAAAATCGTGAGTAGGTGTAACCAAGATACCTCTGAGTCCAAGTTAAAAATTGCAGGAGCGAACGTTGTTATTATGCCCGACAAGGTTGGAGGGGCAAGAATGGCGGGTTTTATCATTGATCACAACATCAACCGATTTATAGACAGCATTTCGCTCAAAGAGGGCGATAACACCTATTTAATTGAGGTGGATATTGAACATCTCCCCTGCGATCAAAGTCCCAAAACGATCAAAGGAATTGTCCAAACTTTAGATACCAAGTGCAAAGTTGTAGGAATTATGTCACCGGACTTTGAGTATATCATGAATCCTTCAGGAGAATATCAGGTATCTGAAGACAGCAAGGTTTTCTTTTTTGGAAACCCTGAAGAAATTCAATCACTTAAGAAGAGTTTGCATTTGTGATTTCGTGCGCTCTATCGCGATTCAGCAAATCCCACCAAATGCTCTAAACGGCCGCGAAGAACTTGATAAGAGGTGTAGCCCCGTGCCAACAAATGATAGGTGCTCTCCTCCTCTATGAAAACAGTCGGGTACCCGGTGACATTGAGTTGTTGTGCAAACATAAATTCTTCATGTGTTCTGACTTGATAATCAGGAGTTGACCATAATATTTCAAAATCCTTTACGGAAACACCGTGTTCAAATGCCAATTTCTTGTAGACTTCTACATCGCTTGGATTTGCTCCATCGTAATAAATGGCTTTTTGGATGTCTGTTGCGTAAGCCAGAGATTCATGCTCCTTTAGTTCTTTCACTATTTTCAATGCTTTCGCGGGAGGGAATGAATCGAAGATAACCTTTCCGTCTTTCAAAGTCCCGTTCAGAAAAGCAGAGCCGAACTTCACTCCGGTCTTTTCTTCTACTACCTGGTATGCATCCGAAATGTACGAAGCCACTTTACCGATCGGACCGCTGCTTTTTCCCAGAACCATGCCGCCGGAAATAACTTCAATATCAAGGCGATACTGATACTCCTCAAACAATCGATTTATGACCGGACTGAAGCCATAACACCAGCCACACAGGGCATCGAACACATAGACTATTCGCATTTTTCAATAAATTTTCTTGCAACCAATCAAAGGTACAATGAAAGAATTCACATTGCCAATCCAAAAATAACCTCTAAAAATAATTGGGCTTTATTATGCGTTGATAGTAAAAGTTTTGAGATGTTATTTAGCCTATTCACTTTTTTTCTACTCAGCTTTTTTACCACACTTCCACCTCAAGAGATTTGTCTTTCTGAAAATGAGATGCGCTTATACGATCGCATAAATGAGGTCAGAATAGAAAATGGACTTGACGGTATTCCGCTCTCGCAAAGCTTGACGGAAGTGGCAAGACTTCATGCGGAGGACCTTTCGTCAAATGAACCTTACGACGAAAGAATTTGCAATATGCATTCTTGGTCGGGTCAAGGTGCATGGAAAAAATGTTGCTACCGCTCCGACCACTCAAATGCAGACTGTATGTGGGAAAAACCGTCCGAACTAACCGATTACGAAGCTGATGGTTTTGAAATCGTAGCGTACTGGCAAACCAGCGACCGGCCCGAAAAAGAAATAGCTCCTGATACCGCATTGGAAATGTGGCTGAGCAGCCCGGGGCATCGCTCAGTGGTGCTGAATGAGATGTCTTTTTCGAAAGTTAGATGGAATGCTGTAGGTGTAGCGATTTACGGTAACTTTTCCTCCGTTTGGTTTGGCATGGAAAAGGATAAAAACCCCTCTCCTGCAGTTTGTGCCGACTAGCGCACAAAGACTTTCAGTACATCGGAAATCCCGTCATCTTCAACTTTTAATACATACACACCTTCAGTAATTCCGGAGAACTCCATCACACCTACCCCGTCTGAGGTACCTTGCAAGTTGGTAGAAATCACAACCCTTCCCGTCAAATCATACAGGATGACTTGAGATTCCGGTGAAGCGTTTTCCACAACTAACCTAAAGCTTCCCGTATTCGGATTTGGAAATACTTTGGCTTGAAGTGCAGCGCTCGGCATTTCGGTCAGCCCCGTTGCAGTGGTGAAAAAGGCATCCTCACTCCACGGCGAAGCTTGACTTAAGGTAGAATTGCAAATCACACGAACCTTCCATTGGTAATTGGTTCCCGACTGAAGTGTTGGCGTATCAAATGAGGTGACGGAAGCTCCAACATTGACTGTAGCCATTCCGCCGCCTACGATTCCCCCTCTTATCTGGTAACCAAAGGCGCCAGGTACCTCATCCCATTGGAAGGTAGCTGAATTTGTGGTAACGTTAGCTGTCAAAAGGTTTTCGGGAGCTCCACAGTTTGTCGTAAACTGAATCGGCTGTGAAAACTCAGAGTTTTCTCCATCACAATTTGCTCTTATTCGCCACTCGTAAGTCGATCCCGGCTGAAGTATGTTATTGACTTGTCTGAAATTTGCGGGAGCATTGACCGTAAGGGTGGTTGTTCCACCTCCCAAAATTCCACCTTCGATGGTATAGCTAATTGCCGAGGGAACTTGCATCCAATTTAATCTTGCGCTATTGTACGTGATATTTGAGGTAAACAACCCTTCGGGAACCGAGCAGTCCGTTCCACCATTGAAGTCCTCGTCAAAATAGAACGAATAATATCCATCAGGTGCCACGATTGGTTTCGTCGCATTCTTTCCGTTATTGGAAGTGGCATCCAAATAATAAACAATCGTATCGGAAACAGTGAATCCCGGGTTGGAAATATTCCCGACAAAGAAACCGGCACTGTCAGCGAGTTGAATTTCATTCCAAACTGTTTCCCCTTTGATTTTCCATAAACAAGAAGCGTTTGCGATTCCACTTCTATTGGTTATTTCCGCCAGAAAGTGGTAGTTAGATCTTGCCGATTGAAGTCCGGCAACTTTCGGGTGAAAAAAACGAATCGGATTATCGGCCGGAATCTGCATGGTGATGCAGTGAATCGCTCCGCCTAGCGGTGTCAGCGCGCGAGAATCAATACCCACCACATTGTAACCCGGCAATGCCTCGCGAATCAAATCAAGTGCAGCCTCATCGTAATTTTGATTGAGCGTCGGGCTGTTTTCATTTGAATAGATCGGAACGATAAGGGTTTTGTTAACGAACAGTCCGTTTACAAACCCACGTGCATCATTGTTTATTTGATTGCAACTCGTGTAATAGTTTCCATTATCTGCCAATGGCATTGGAATCCTTACGATGTTGAACTGCTGACCGTATGTAGAAGTCTCCGTGTCGAAGAGGTCAACATTGTTTTCAATGATCGTTTTATCAGAAGCGGTCACCACAGCGGGATACTCAGAAACAAACATCGTTTCTTCGTCCACCAATTTTGCCCACATATCAATGTGGCCGGTCCCACCATCGCAATTCAATCGGGTAGGTTCAGTGACGTCAGTGGTTCTGAAAAGCGCTTCGTGCTCCTGACGAGTAGTTTCGGTAGACCAGCCCAAGAAGTTGGAATTATTTTGAAACAAGGAAGTCGTGTGAAAAGCATGACCGAATCCATCGACCATCAAGTTTCCTCCTTCGTGTCTGATCTCTGAAGTGTAGTGATCCAGTCCCATGTAGTCGGCTATAAAGGCGGGCACTGCATTGTCGAGAGGACGGGATGAGTAATATTGCATATCGATCATAGCCAAGCTATCATCCTCGGTGTAGTAAAAACCCCATGGACCGTAATCTCTGGTCCAGATGGAATTGGTAGGTACGATCAAAAATTCGTGATTCGTCAAGGTGACACCATAGGTAGCCAAATTGCTGATAACCCCGGTACTATCCGAGCCACTCCCTATCATGATCCAAACGGGAACTTCTTGCTGAATGGCATCGATCAATTCGGCGTAGAGTCTTTTGAACGAGTTGCTCGAGTTATTTCCTGTCCAGCGCAGCAGAACGGCTTGAGATTCTTCAAACTCACCCGGCACCACCAGATCTTCAGGAGTGGGCGTAAAATTTTGGTTCAGACAAAACTCCTCGTAGTCGTCACAGCAGTCACCAAATCCTTGGCATAGATCATCACACCAACAGCCTGCAGGTGCTTCTCCTCCACAATAGTCTTCGCAGCTATCAGGTCCTGCCTTTGCCTCGTTTGAGCTACCGGGACGTTTGGCTTTAGTCTTTGAATTTAGCGCTGCGGCTTTCGCTTCCATGTAGGAACGTTCTGCAGAAGTAGGGAATTTGGGAAGGAGCTCATCCTGAGCCACTATATTCATTGAAAATAAAAGAGTAGCCAGAGCTACCAATGTTCTGAATGAATTCATCTTACACGATTTTGATTGGTGTGTAAATATAGCTGAATTATTACCGGGATTCCATCTGACCGATGGCTTTGGAAACCATAATCAAACTGATTATTGCAAACACATGGACGGCATCCTTATTCGTAAACCACCCATTTAAAAGGCTGAACGGAAAGAGGTAGAACAAGCCCGAAACCAAAGCGATAAGGAATGAACGCTTTAACAGGCCTACTCCGGGCTTGTCTTTTCTTCCCCAAGTAATGCCTAAAATAACGAGGTAAGTGAATGCGAGATCGACCACGGCAGGCAGAAAATTGAATGTGGTAAAAAGCAAGGCAGCCAACAGTACGAACTTCACAGCTAAAAGAATAACTATTTTTTTCGTTCTCACGGCTGTAAGCTGAAAAACTGCCAGTGCCGCAAAAAAATTGCCTGATAAAACAAAACAATTCTTCACCCACCAAACACCAAAAAACTGATCGGGGCTGATATGAGTCGGAAACCCATGACTAATCATTCCTCCCGATGCAGCAATACCGATTGAAATCACAAACAGCAACCACAGCTTTGACGTGCGATACTTTAACCTTCCAACGCTTACACCAATGATCAGGCAAGTAAGTGCAATGGCAAAATTCGAGACTAATGCTCCGGGCTCATGGATGTAGACTCCCGCAATTTCTTGGCCTGTAAGTTCTGTTGGGTATTCCACTATTCGCTGAAATTGATCGGGCGAAGAAAATCAATTATGCAGAATTAGGGCTAGTGATCTTCTGATTTTATTTTCTTCATTGCCGTCATGGCAGTTCTCAATTCCTTTCCTATCGTCTCAATGGGGTGGTTTCGAATCGCGGCGTTTACACTGATAAGTTCAGCGTTATCCACTTGATTTGAATCTGAAAATGATCGACCAATCACATTCGCATCGATATGACTCATAAAGTCGCTCAAGAGCGGCTTGCAGGCATGATCAAAAAGGTAACACCCGTATTCAGCTGTGTCTGAAATCACTCGGTTCATCTCGTAAAGTTTCTTTCTGGCTACCGTATTCGCGATCAATGGCAATTCGTGCAGCGATTCGTAATAAGCCGACTCTTGTATAATCCCTGAGCTTACCATGGTTTCGAAAGCCAGCTCCACACCCGATTTTACAAAAGCCACCATGAGGGTTCCGTGATCAAAGTACGCTTGCTCGGAAATTGATTTGTCAGTAAGAGAAGTTTTTTCAAAGGCCGTTTCGGCAGTGGCAGCTCTCCAGCGAAGCAGGTCGGCATCGTCATTGTCCCAATCGGCCATCATTCCTTTTGAAAACGCACCCGACATAATATCATCCATATGCTTTTCGAAGAGCGGTTTCAAAATAACCTTCAATTCTTCCGATAGCCTGTGTGCTTCAATTTTTGCAGGATTAGACAACCTGTCCATCATATTCGTAATCCCTCCTTGTTTCAAGGCTTCAGTAATGGTTTCCCATCCATATTGAATCAGTTTTGCGGCATAGTGGGCATCAACGCCTTTCTCTACCATTTTGTCGAAAGCCAAAATAGAACCTGTTTGCAACACTCCGCAAAGAATCGTTTGCTCGCCCATCAGGTCACTTTTCACCTCAGCAACAAAAGAAGACTCCAGCACTCCTGCCCTATGGCCACCGGTGGCCACTGCGTAGGCTTTGGCTTGAGCCATCCCTTTTCCCTCAGGGTCATTCTCGGGATGAACGGCAATAAGAGTCGGTACACCAAAACCCCGCTTATATTCCTCTCGGACTTCCGTACCGGGACATTTTGGCGCTACCATTATAACGGTAATATCCTCGCGTATTTTCATTCCTTCCTCAACGATATTAAATCCGTGGGAATAGGACAAGGTTGCTCCCTTTTTCATCAGTGGCATTACCGATTCAATTACGTTGGTATGCTGCTTATCAGGTGTGAGGTTCAGTACCAAGTCCGCCTTCGGTATCAGCTCATCGTAAGTGCCTACGGAAAAATCGTTGCCGCTAGCATTTTTAAATGAGGTTCTCTCCTCCTCGATGGCGGCTTTTCGCAAAGCATAAGAAATATCTAATCCTGAATCGCGCATGTTCAAGCCCTGATTAAGTCCTTGTGCACCGCACCCTACAATGACGATTTTTTTTCCGAGCAATTCGTTTACTCCATCCTCAAATTCCGAGGAATTCATAAACCTACATTTTCCCAATTGCTCTAATTGTTCTCTTAAGGTCAGTTTATTGAAATAGTTTGACATGTCTTTATTCGTATTGATTGAATGCTTTTAGCAGTTTAGAAATTTTTAATTTGTCTTTGGTCACAGCTATTCGGCCCGATCTCGAAAACTGCATGATACCAAAGGCTTTGAAATCTTCAAATAATTGGTCGATCTCTTCTTTTCTTCCTGATTTTTCTACGACGAAAAATTCTTTATTCACGGTAACGATACGCGCATGACTATCCTTGACAATATTTTGGATTTGCCTTTCCTCAAAAAGCAATTCAGAATTAATCTTAAAGATGCAGGATTCCTGATAGATTATCTCATCTTCCGTATGGTAAAAAGCTTTTATCACTTCTACCTGTTTTGCAATTTGTCCGACGATTTTTTTGATCTGAGTTTCGGTTACATTCACTACAATGGTAAAACGAGAAACTCCCTGAATTTCAGAGATTGACGAATTGATGCTTTGGATATTGATATGTCGGCGCTGAAAAATGGCAGATATGCGGTTGAGCAGTCCGATATTGTTTTCGGTGTAAACCGAGACTGTATATTGATTCGTTCCTTCCATAATTAGTCTAATCTGATTTCAGAGACCGAGGCCCCCGTGGGTATCATAGGAAAAACATTGTCTTCTCTTTCCACACATACTTCAAGGAAAAAGGCATTTTTACTCGTCATCATTTTTTCTACGGCATTTTTTAACTCCGCTCGTTCTTTCACCCTAACTGCTTCGATGGAGTAACCTTCGGCAATCTTTATGAAGTCGGGATTAGTCATTTCGGTTGATCCGTATCGCTTGTCAAAAAAGAGTTGTTGCCACTGGCGGACCATACCCAGAAATTCATTATTCAAGACCACAATTTTTAGAGGGACTTTTTGCTGAAAAATAGTGCCGAGTTCTTGAATGGTCATTTGGTAACCTCCGTCTCCGATGATGGCCACTACCTCCCGATCGGGTTCTGCCATTTTTGCACCGATTGCTGCGGGCAACGCAAAGCCCATAGTACCCAATCCGCCTGAAGTTATATTGCTTTTAGTAGTCGTAAACTGTGCGTATCGGCAAGCGACCATCTGGTGTTGACCTACATCACTCACAATAGCTGCGTCTCCCTTTGAGCAAATATTGATCTCTTTAAGCACTTCCCCCATTGTCAAACCTGACTTCGTGGGGTTAAGGTCGGCGTCAATCACTTTCTCGTATTCAATTTTATATAGGTCTTTGAAGCGTTGGTGCCACTCTGTATGTGCGTTTTCCGCGAGAAGTGGAAGGAGTTTTGCCAAGGATTCTTTGGCGTCGCCAATTACCGCAACATCCGTTTTCACATTTTTATCTACTTCGGCAGGATCAATCTCAAAATGGATCACCTTAGCCTGTTTCGCATAGCTGGCCAAGTTTCCCGTGACGCGGTCGTCAAAGCGCATTCCGATCGCTATAAGCACGTCACAGTCATTGGTCAGGACGTTCGGGCCATAATTTCCATGCATGCCTACCATCCCGACATTCAACGGATGTGAAGTAGGAATGGCAGAAGCTCCCAGAATAGTCCAAGCTGCGGGGATTCCCGTTTTTTCGATGACCTTTTTAAATTCCTCTTCTGCCTTCCCCAGAATAACACCCTGCCCCCAGACGATTAGTGGTTTTTTGGCTTTGTTGATCAGCTCAGCCGCCTTAGCCAGCGCCTGCTCATCTACCTCCGGAATAGGTGTATAACTTCGTATCCCTCTACACTTCTCGTAGGAGAAGTCAAACTCTTCAAATTGAGCATCCTTCGTAATATCGATGAGCACGGGGCCAGGTCTGCCGCTTTTAGCAATGTAAAAGGCTTTTGCCAACACTTCCGGTATATCCGCAGCGCGTGTCACCTGATGGTTCCATTTCGTTACAGGAGTTGAAATACCAACGATATCGGTTTCTTGAAAAGCGTCGCTTCCCAGCAGATGAGATGCTACCTGTCCGGTGATACAAACCAAAGGAGTTGAATCGATTTGTGCATCTGCAATACCGGTGATCAAATTCGTAGCTCCGGGTCCCGAAGTGGCCAAAGCAACCCCTACTCGGCCCGAGATTCTCGCATAACCTTGTGCCGCGTGAGTAGCACCTTGCTCGTGGCGTGTCAGAACATGGTGAATTTTGCCTTGGTACTTGTACAACTCATCGTAAACCGGCATAATAGCCCCCCCGGGATAACCGTATAAAATATCAACACCCTCCTCAATCAAACATCGAACGATGGCTTCGCTACCTGATATGCGAACCTTGGGCTTAAGCCTGTTCTTCTTTGGTTGGCTTACCTTTTTATTATGCAGGTCTTTTTTTAATGCTGCCTTCTTCATCGCTTCCTTCTTTTATTTAGTTACTGTGGGCCGATTGATATTAAAATTCGTCCGTTACGCATCCATGAGATGCGGAAGAAACGGAACGAGCATATTTATAAAGAACGCCTCGACTAAACTTCAAATCGGGTGCTTTCCAGTTTTGTTTTCTTTTTTCGAGTTCGACTTCAGAGACTTCTAATGTTATCGAATTTTTCTCAGCGTCCAAGGCTATCATGTCCCCATCCCGAACCAAAGCAATGGCGCCTCCTTCCTGAGCCTCAGGAGTTATGTGGCCAACCACGAATCCATGGGTGCCGCCTGAAAATCGTCCATCGGTAATCAGTGCTACTTCCTTGCCCAAGCCTGCGCCCATAATGGCTGCCGTTGGTTTCAACATTTCAGGCATACCCGGACCTCCTTTGGGGCCCTCATAACGGATGACTACTACTTCACCTTTGTTCACTTCTCCATTTTTAATGCCGTCATTCGCTGCATATTCACCCTCAAATACTTTGGCTCTGCCCCTGAAGCTTAGCCCCTCCTTTCCCGTTATTTTTGCCACGCTTCCCTCGGGTGCCAAATTGCCATAAAGCATCTGCAGGTGGCCCGAAGCTTTTATGGGCTTTTCTATTGGTTTAATCACATCTTGGTCAGCAGCCAATCCTTCGCATTCGGCTAAATTCTCGGCCAAGGTTTTTCCTGTTACGGTGAGGCATTCCCCGTGAAGAATTCCTTTATCTAAAAGATACTTCAGCACGGCAGGAATACCGCCAATAGCGTGCACATCCTCCATCAGGTATTTTCCGCTTGGCTTAAGGTCTGCCAAGAAGGGAGTTCTATCGCTTATCTCCTGAAAATCCTTTAAGGTAAATTCTATATCTGCGGCTCGGGCTATGGCCAAAAAATGAAGCACCGCGTTGGTTGAGCCACCGAGTATGGTGATCAAGCGCACGGCATTCTCCAAAGACTTTCGCGTGATGATATCGAGCGGCTTGATATCCTTTTCCAAGAGCTCACGTATCGCTTCGCCTGCTCGTACGCATTCTGTTTTTTTGGCATCGCTCAAAGCGGGATTAGACGAATTATACGGTAATGCCATACCTAGTGCTTCAATAGCTGAAGCCATG
>JGI12048J13642_11469823_pt1 | contig 24811 bp, 19 predicted proteins | sample ElkSlonscriptome_16_FD_13642 | JGI IMG/M metagenome (IMG submission 13642)
TGTTAAAGGATACTGCTTGCCAATCATTTCTCTGAGATCAGCGCTTGCAACAAATGCCTCTCCCCGGCTATGTTCAGCAATAGCGCCCAGCGGCATTTCTTCAATAAAACTGAGGTCTAAATGTCGTTCACGGGCGAAATTGACCAAATCGATCACTTCATCGTCATTGCGATTCTTCATGATGACAGCATTCAGCTTAATTCGCTTAAATCCAGCAGCGATGGCATGATCGATGCCATTCAGTACTTGCTGGAGATCCCCGGTGCGGCTTAGATTGCGAAACCGATCCGGCCGCAGACTGTCCAGACTGATATTCAGGCGTTTAATACCAAATCGCTGAAGGTCGCGGGCATATTTTGTCAGTTGCGAGCCATTGGTAGTCATCACCAACTGGTCCAGCCCGGGTAGTTGGCCCAGCTTTTCGACCAAGCCCATGATCCCTCGACGCACCAAGGGTTCTCCACCGGTCAACCTGATTTTTTTGACCCCTAAATTGACGAAGGCTTTAGCTATGTCGTAAATCTCGTCTAATGAGAGGATTTCAGACTTAGGCAAAAACGTCATATTTTCTGCCATGCAATAAACACAACGAAAATCACAGCGGTCAGTGACCGACAAGCGAACGTAGTTAACTGAACGACCGAAACGGTCGACCAACTTTTTCTCAGGAACAATGACAGGTTCAACGACTGGCTTATTCACTGGATTTCCCGCAGCAGTAATTTAATTATTATTGTTAATCTGATCTACTCTCGATCTGATCACGACTAATCAATAACCAGTATTCCAGCAAAAAACTGTCAGCGCCATGATTAAATCGGAGCAATGTGCCTGTTAATAACATTACCCACCCGTCACTGGTGGAAAGAAAGCCACCTCATCCCCTGCTTGCACCAACACATCAGCTTCCGGGTTGACCATGGCTTGATTTACCGCACACATGACAGTGGATTCAAACAGAATATCCTCAGCCTCCGACACCATAGCAGCCACCTTCCGCTTCAACTCACTAAGGGTCAGACTGCCTTGTAAAGACACAGCTATTTCCGGCCTGTTCAACCTTTCTCTAAGGCTGGCAAAAAACAGCACACGAACATTAGTTTCTTGCATGGTTATTACCCGGTGGTTTTTACCCAAATGAGTTGGGTCTGCTTAATCTTTTCCTGCGCCCGATTGCCAATGGCCAGAGCGCCCACCCTTTTTCTCGAGTAAAGCGATCTGTGTGATTTCCATGCCACGATCCACAGCTTTACACATGTCGTAAACCGTCAATGCGGCTATCGACACAGCGGTCAAGGCCTCCATCTCAACGCCCGTTCTACCCGCTAATTTGCAGACGGACTCGATGGAAACACCACTGCCATCAGCACTGGGCTCAAGCATTAATTTTACTGATGTCAGATTGAGACTATGACATAAGGGAATCAAATCAGCCGTTTTCTTAGCTGCCTGAATTCCCGCCAACCGAGCCACGGCCAATACGTCGCCCTTGCTGTGTTTGCCCTCAAGCAACAGCGCTAACGTATCCGGGGCCATCCTGACCTCGGCCCTTGCACGCGCTTCCCGTTGAGTGACCTGCTTCTCAGTCACATCAACCATATGAGCTTCACCTTTGGCGTTCAGATGGGTCAGATTACTCATTCGCCTATGCCAACTCCACCGTGTATTCACGTATCTGCTCAATGATACCCACGTTGGCAGCAGGGAAATCCCGGTAGTCCAATTCTTCAACGGCTATTTTGAGCACCTCTTGTCCTTCCAAGCCGGTGGCTTTACCCCGGTATCCGTTAATAGTCCACACATCCAAAAACACGGCTTTATCAGGGTATTGATGTTCAATTTGAGTCAATCGGCTTTTCGGGGATTGGAGCACGTCGATGCCTAATTCTTCATATAATTCTCTGCACAAAGCACGTTCGACGGTTTCTTCTGGCTCGATCTTTCCTCCAGGAAACTCCAGCTTGCCTCCTTGATGAACATGCTGTGGACGGCGTGAAACTACAACCGACTTGAACGCTCGATTTGTGGCGTCTTTTTCATCGCAGAGTATCACGGCAACAGCAACACGAACTTTCTTCTCTTCACTCATGTGAGATTCTCAAAGGTCAAATGATACTCAATTCAAAAAAACCATTATGTACGGTATTCAGCATTAATACGAACATATTCGTGGGACAAATCACTTGTCCAAACAGATTCTGTGACGTTTCCCATACCTAAATTGACCCTTACCAGGATGTCAGCTTGTGCCATGACTGCCTGTCCTGCTGCTTCTTCATAGCCAAGGGCACGCTCACCACCGCTGACAATACAGAGGTCGTTTAGCCAAATCGTCAATCGCTCAACCATAAGATCATTGATCCTGGCCCGGCCAATCGCCGCCAGTATTCTGCCCCAATTAGGGTCGCTGGCAAAAAATGCCGTTTTGACCAAGGCTGAGTGGGCAATGGTATAGGCGACTTCCAGCGCATCTTTCGAATCAAGGGCATTTTCTACCATCACCCTGATAAACTTCGTGGCTCCTTCCGCATCACGCACGATGGCATGCGCCAGTTCTTGAAAAATTCGCTTCAGCCCATCGCGAAAGGGCTGCCACAGTGGACTGTTAGTATCATTATATGGGGCTAGTTCAGCTTGTCCGGTGGCAATAAGAATACAAGCATCATTGGTTGAGGTATCACCATCAACAGTAATACGATTGAAGGACTGCCCAACCACTTGAGCGAGAAGTGGTTGCAGCACCTGGGATGGAATGGGCGCATCCGTTGCCACGAAGGCCAGCATCGTCGCCATGTTGGGCTTGATCATACCCGCCCCTTTGCTGATGCCAGTGATTGTCACCGGAACGCCGGCAACAGAAACCACGGTGGACGCACCTTTGGGACGGGTATCCGTCGTCATGATACCTGTGGCTGCCTCAGCCCAATAATCTGCACCCAAATTGTCCAGCGCGTCGGCAGAAGCATCGATAATAGTATTAACAGGCAATGGTTCGCCAATCACGCCGGTGGAAAAAGGCAACACCTCAGAAGTGTCACAGTCACCCAGTTTAGCTAAGTGCTGACAGCAGCTCATCGCATCCTGCAAACCCTGTGCACCATTACCAGCATTGGCATTGCCCGTGTTAATAATAAAATAGCGGGGGCTTGTTTGTGACAGATGTTCGCGGGCGATCACCACAGGTGCGGCACAAAACTTATTCTGGGTAAATACCCCGGCGACCTGACTGGGTTTAGCGAGTTCAAAGACAACGAGGTCTTTCCGACCCGGAACTTTGATTCCCGCAGCCGCTACCCCGAGACGAACTCCTTCAACTGCGATTAGCGGTGGTAGTGCTGCAACACCAACAGCCATTTAATCTACTTTACCATGGCATTGCTTATATTTTTTGCCAGAGCCACAGGGACAGGGCTCGTTGCGACCGACTTTGCGTCCATCCCTCACGAACGGTGTATTAGCAGCCGGTTCCGGGGTGTCACTGTTTTCATCGCCTTCTGGCGCTGCCACCAGCGCGCTGGGATGCTTGGCCTGCGCTTTTTCCATTTGAGCCGCCATGGCTTCCCGACGCCGGCGTTCCATTTCCTCGATCTCTTCATCGGTCTGCACGCGTACATTACAAAGCACGCGAATCACATCTTGCTTAACGCTGTCCAACATGGTCTGAAACAAAGCAAAGGCTTCCCGCTTGTACTCTTGTTTTGGATTCTTTTGAGCATACCCCCGCAGATGAATCCCCATGCGCAAAATATCCATATTGGAAAGATGTTCTTTCCACAAGGAATCAAGAACCTGCAGAAACACTTGTTTTTCAAACCGGCGTAATGTTTCGCTACCCACCACCGCCTCTTTTGCCTCATAGGCAGTGACAATTTCTTCGGTGATTTTCTCTCTCAAGGTCTCTTCATGCAGACGACTATCTTCATCGAGCCATCGTTGAACAGGCAGTTCGATACCCATTTCAGAAGCAAGGTGTTTTTCCAGCCCGGCAATATCCCATTGTTCAGAGATACTTTGAGGTGGTAAATAAGTATCTATGGTGGTATTGACTACATCAATACGAATCGTTGAAACCATATCAGAGATATCGTCACGCCCCATGACATCGTTGCGCTGATCGTAGATGACCCGGCGTTGGTCATTGGCCACGTCGTCGTATTCCAACAGGGATTTACGAATGTCGAAGTTACGGCCTTCTACTTTGCGCTGGGCTTTTTCAATGGCATTGCTCACCATCCTGTGCTCAATGGCTTCGCCTTTTTCCATGCCCAAGGCTTGCATGATATTTTTGACCCGGTCAGAAGCAAAAATACGCATCAAACTGTCTTCAAGGGATAAATAAAAGCGAGTCGAACCCGGATCACCCTGACGACCAGAGCGGCCCCGAAGCTGATTGTCTATGCGCCGGGATTCGTGGCGCTCAGAACCAATTACATGCAATCCGCCAGAGGCCAGTACCAACTCATGGCGGGCTTCCCAGTCGGTTTTGATTTTCTCAATTTGCTCGGGACCGGGGTTATCAAGGCTGCGGATTTCAGCCTCCCAGTTACCACCTAATACAATGTCAGTTCCACGGCCAGCCATATTAGTGGCAATAGTCACAGCGCCGGGATAGCCGGCCTGAGCGATAATTTGAGCTTCCCGTTCATGCTGTTTGGCGTTGAGCACATTATGTTTGACGTTTTGCTTCTTTAACATGGCATCCAAATATTCAGACGCTTCGATAGAAGCTGTACCCACTAAAACCGGGCGATTGTGAGCCACACAGTCTTTGATATCATCAATAACGGCCTGAAACTTTTCTTCTACCGATAAATACACCAAATCATTGTAGTCGACGCGACTAATCTCTTTGTTGGTGGGAATAACCACCACGTCCAAACCATAAATCTGACGAAACTCAAAGGCTTCTGTGTCGGCGGTACCGGTCATCCCCGCAAGTTTGTCGTACAGACGAAAGTAATTCTGGAAGGTGGTCGAAGCCAGTGTTTGACTTTCCGCCTGAATTTTCACTCCCTCTTTCGCTTCTACCGCCTGATGCAGACCTTCCCCCCAACGCCTTCCTGGCATGGTGCGCCCGGTATGCTCATCAACAATGACCACCTGTCCGTTTTGCACAATATAATCCACGTTGCGAGTAAACAGGTGGTGAGCCCGTAAACCACTACTGACATGATGCAGCAATCCCAGGTTAGTAGAGGCGTAGAGTGAATCGCCTTCTTCCAGCAAGTTATTTTGTACCAGCAAGTCCTCAATGTATGCGTGGCCGGCTTCGGTCAAATCAGCAGAACGGCCTTTCTCATCAACGATGAAGTGCGCATCCGCAGGCGGTTGACCTTCTTCATCTAACTCACCCCGCTGCAGCAAAGGTATTAGCTTATTGATTTTTTGATAGACTTCAGAACTGTCTTCGGAGGGTCCACTGATGATCAGTGGGGTACGGGCTTCATCGATAAGAATCGAATCGACTTCGTCAACAATCGCGTAGTGCTGCCCTCTCTGAACCCGGTCAGCAATGCTGAAGGCCATATTGTCACGCAGATAATCGAAGCCAAATTCATTGTTGGTCCCGTAGGTGATATCACAGTCATAAGCTTGCTTTTTGGCGGCAGCATCCTGGCCACTGACCACCACTCCGACCTGCATACCCACATACTCATAAAGCGGTCGCATCCATTCAGCATCGCGCTGAGCCAGATAATCGTTAACCGTTACCAAATGGACACCTTTACCAGTCAACGCATTGAGATAAACCGCCAGAGTGGCAACCAGTGTCTTACCCTCACCGGTACGCATTTCAGCAATCTTGCCATTGTGAAGGGTAATGCCGCCCACTAGCTGTACATCAAAATGGCGCATTCCCAAGGTGCGTTTGCCAGCTTCTCTGACGAGCGCAAAAGCCTCTGGCAACAAGTCATCAAGAGCTACACCGTTGCTTGCCCGCTCCCGCAGTTCAAGAGTTTTGCTTTTAAAACCGGCATCATCGAGTTGACTGACTGCCTCCTCCAAATTGTTGATGAGCTTAACTATTTTGCCGAGTTTTTTAACCTCACGGGTGTTCTTACTGCCGAACATTTTTCTGGCGACGGATGCAAACATATGTAAAAGATATACCTTTGTTTTTTAGTCGAACCTACCAAAGCCTTGTCCAGGTAGCATTGCTGAATTCGAAACTATGAAGGTTATTCAGTGCCAGCGCCGATTACCTTTTATGACGCGAACATCGAATCTTCTTGAAGATCGCAGAACTGCTCGTTGGCTTGCTGACCTGGTCCGCAGGTGTAAAAACGGTTAAGCAATACACAATGTAATGTGTCGAGTATAAACCAACGGAGAAAAAAAGCCGTTACGGATAGTAACACCAAAAAAAGCCGCTGAGAAAGCACATTTGGGCAATTAACCGGATTAGATAGATTACCGCTTGCGAGCAATGCACCTTGCCACGTGCGACACTAGCTATGCACAGCCAATTCAGAAAAAGTGCTGCAAGAAAAAACAAGAGCCTGGCAATTAGTATTAACGAAAAAGTAGTATTAACTAAAAAGGTTCTAACGACTAGCGCGTTCAATAAATTTGATCGGGTTGACGGTCTTGCCATTTTTCAACACCTCGAAATGAACATGTGGCCCGGTGGAACGCCCCGTGCTCCCCATTTTGGCAATCGTCTGTCCTTTTTGCACCACATCTCCCACTTTCACCAACACTTTCTTGCAATGAGCATACTTGGTAACCAAACCTCCGCCGTGACTAATTTCCAGCATAAGACCATAACCCGGTTTACTCTTTACCAGCGTCACTACACCGCCCGCTACAGCAACAATGGGACTACCAGCTTTTCCGGCAAAATCGATGCCTGCATGCCAGGTTCTCTTACCGGTAAAGGGGTCAGATCGGTATCCGTAGTAAGAAGATAGCCAGCCTTTAACAATCGGTCTGCCCGCCACAAAGGTCTCCCGTTTGAAGCGCCGATTAACGATTAATTCATCCATTAAACTCAGTTGCTGCTCTCGCGAAACGGCATTCTCCTCTATCCTCGCCAACAATGTGGATAGGGCTGATAGACTATAAGACTCTTGCGCGACGCCATCGTCAGGGCCACCAAGGGCGGGTTGCGAGGTGAAATCGAACTCCCCCTCATCGAACTCAGCTACAGAAGTGAGTCGCTGCCCCAATGCATCGAGACGCAACAATCTAGCCTGCAAACGACCGAGACGCATAGTCAGGGCATCAATGTGCTGCTGGCTACTTGTTTGGTACTCAGCCACCAGGTCTTGCTGTTGCTGTAGTTTCTGTTGCCAAACCGCAACAATTTCCGCAGAAATAGCATCGTCCACCGTAGTCTTAAGACTCTGGCTTCGATACCAGAAGACAAGACTTAACAGGCCTACCAACAGAGCAAGCACAAGCAACCCTGCTATGATGGCTGAACGGGTAGAGAGTCTTAAAGTAAGATATTGGGTAGGTTGTTGGATATTCGACAAGAGCTTCACTTTAATCTTTATACTGATAACTGGGGTCACTTAATTCCGTGGCGTCACTGCCAGCCCCGAGAGCTTCGATAAATCACAGATATAACAACAATTTTTAATTTGAAAACAACAATCTATGAATAATTAGCAGCAGTAAAAAATCAAAGCCAACGGCTTTTTAAGCAATTAAACGGGAAAGGTTATCCAATTTCAGTATAGATGTAAAATAAGAGATCAGCGTAGCTTAACCAGATCATACCGACGAAGGGATAGCCACATCTCATATTTCAATCGATTGCTAAACCAAGCAGCAAAGCCGTAAATAAAGAATTCAAACAAGCATAGTTTATACTTCACGAGCCAGAATCATGCAGCGAGCCGTATCAGATATTTTATTTAAGGGTGATGTGGGAAGTAGCCGCAGAATCCGACACCTGGTCGGAGAAACTCAGAAAATTGACCGACTCGACCGTTTGTTCAGCACCGTGTTGCCGGACTATTTGCGTGAATACGTTCATTTCGCTTGCATTGACAATGGTAAAGTGACGGTGACCACAACTAATGGCATTTACGCCACGCAGATCCGAATGATGCAGGGGGATATTTTAGATCAATTGAGAGAGCAGCAAGACTTTGCCTATGCTTACCAAATTGTGACCAAGGTGCGACCTCAAGCGACTGCTTCTGTCAGTAATCCCAAAGCGCTGCATATATCCGACAAAACCGCCAGGCTACTGGAGCAAGAGGCAAAATTATGCGATGACCAGGATATTGCAGCCGCCTTAGCTGCATTGGCTTCCCATGGCAATTAAGGCAGCTAATACAGGCTAACAGTAAATCTTAACAGCAAAGGCACTGGTGCGCGATTTAATTCCTGACAACAAATCTCATACGCAAGCAGGCTTCATGTAAGAGATGGGAGCATCCACGCTGTCCTTGAGGTGAATTAGTTCCCAGTCATCAGGCTGAGCCAGCAGCGTTCGCAACAGTTTATTGTTTAAGCCATGCCCTGATTTATAAGCCCGGAATTCACCAATCAAACTGCTGCCTAGCATATACAGGTCACCAATGGCATCCAACACCTTGTGCTTTACAAATTCGTCTTCGTAACGCAGACCATCTTCATTAAGCACCTTAAATTCATCAACCACCACCGCATTATCAACGCTCCCACCCAAGGCCAGGTTCATTGACCGTAATTTCTCTATATCCCTCATAAACCCAAAGGTTCTGGCCCGGCTCACTTCACGGATAAACGAACTACTGGAGAAATCAACCACGGTTTCCTTGGCTGAATCTTTGAATACAGGGTGATCAAAGACGATTTCAAAGGTGATTTTAAACCCATCAAAAGGGAGGAATGTGGCTTTTTTCTCGCCGTCTTCCACACTGATCGGACGCTTAATGCGGATAAAGTTCTTTGCTTTGGCCTGTTCGACGATGCCCGCGGATTGAATCAAGAAGACAAAGGGTCCCGCACTACCATCCATGATGGGCACTTCCGGTGAACTGAGCTCAACGTAGCAATTATCTATTCCAAGACCTGCCAGAGCCGACATCAAATGCTCTACCGTTGAAACCTTCACATTACCTTGTACCAATGTGGTGGAAAGCAGAGTTTCTCCCACGTTCAATGCTGTCGCTGGAATTTCTATGGTTGGTTTGAGATCGGTACGACGAAACACAATACCCCTATCGACAGGAGCGGGCTTCAGCGCGAGATAAACCTTTTCGCCTGAATGCAAGCCTAAGCCGGTTGCGCAAATCGTATTTTTCAGAGTACGTTGTTTGATCATAATGATGGCCACCAGAATACTGGACAAAACGGAGCAAATGGTACCAGATTGGAGACAAGTCCTCCAAACCAGCAATCCGTCTGTTTCCTTTTTTCGTTCAATTTTAACGCTGCAGGACAGTTCACCTGATCAGGTTTTGTCAGTGAAGTGCACACCCTCTCCGGGCTGCGCAATGCAGCCATCCAGAGACTCATCCTAACGGTGCCCGGTTAATTGCTTTAGCCAATCGTGATAAGCAATTACTCTGTGCATTTTTGCTAACCGTTCCAGTCATTTCTAACCGGTCTAACGGTTCCAAAAACATGCCGATAGAGCACCCTCTGCAGTCGACCTAAAGTACTTATTTTCAATTACTTGACGACGGACAACACCAGCTAGTCTGCCTGGCGACGCAAGAACGCTGGAATATCCAAATATTCTACACTGCGGTCATCACCCACAGCTTTGCGACCTAAGGCTGGCCCAGCGGCGGCTGCAGCAGGAACGCCCCGCTTGCGCATCACTGTAGGCCGTTCCAGCTGATGATAATCCGTGGTTCCATTCACGGTGCGGGTATTGTCGATCACTGCCGTCGGTACATCACGGATACCACCCAGACCAGTGGCGACCACGGTGACTCGTAGCTCATCTTCCATATCCGAATCAATAACCGTACCCACTACAACGGTGGCCGCATCTGAAGCAAACTCTTCAATAGTGTTACCAACTTCGGAGAATTCACCCAGTGATAAATCGAGGCCAGCGGTAATGTTTACCAGAATTCCCCGAGCCCCCTGCAGGTTGACATCTTCCAACAATGGACTGCGAACCGCACGTTCAGCTGCTTCACGGGCGCGGTTATCTCCAGCGGCGATACCAGTTCCCATCATGGCCATACCCATCTCTGACATGACAGTACGTACATCAGCAAAATCCACGTTAATCATACCCGGACGAATAATCAAGTCTGCAATACCTTGCACAGCACCCAGCAAAACATCATTGGCCGCCGCAAAGGCATCCAATAAGCTGGTGCTTTTGCCCATCACACTGAGCAATTTCTCGTTGGGTATAGTGATCAGCGAATCCACATGCTGTTCCAGTTCCTTTAGCCCGGCTTCGGCTACTTTCAGACGCTTACCGCCTTCGAAAGGAAATGGACGAGTAACCACGGCAACGGTCAAAATGCCCATCTCTCTGGCCACTTCGGCGATAACTGGAGCACCACCGGTACCCGTGCCACCGCCCATACCGGCGGTGATGAACACCATGTCCGCCCCTTTAATAGCCTCAGCAATGCGATCACGATCTTCCTGCGCGGCCTGCCGCCCTACTTCAGGATTAGCGCCCGCACCAAGTCCCTTGGTGATGTTGCCACCGAGCTGGATCACATGGCGGGCATCAATATCAAGCAATGCTTGTGCATCCGTATTGGCACAAATAAATTCAACGCCTTCAACCGCAGCTGCCAGCATATGACGCACGGCATTGCCGCCACCGCCACCCACACCAATTACTTTAATTACTGCATTCTCAGGTACATTATCAACCAGTTCAAACATTCCCATCTCCTCTCATTGTCATCGTCAAAAACTTCTACTGCCTTAAAAACTACTCTATCCTTCTGTCCAATCCGCACTGCGGAGGTATTGCTACAACTCAGAATTTGCCCATAAATCAGAAATTGCCCATAAACCAGTTTTTTATGCGCTCAAACAAGCCTATGGATTGCTCGGAACGGCGAGCATTGCCGAGTCCGAGTTCCTGTTGCTTAAAGCCATACAGCAACAGACCCACACCAGTGGAATAAATAGGATTGTTAACCACATCACTTAAGCCAGTAACACCCTGCGGCACCGCCAGTCTTACTGGCATATGGAATATCTCTTCGGCTAGTTCGGCGGCACCTTCCATGCTGGCGGTGCCGCCAGTCAGCACCACGCCGGCTGCCACCAGATCTTCGTAACCACTGCGCCGAAGCTCTGACTGAATCAGCGTAAATAACTCCTCGTAGCGAGGCTCAACCACCTCGGCCAAGGCTTGGCGACTTAAATTTCGTGCGGCACGGTCTCCCACTCCGGGCACTTTAATGGTCTCATCAGAACCGGCTAGTTGGGTCAGTGCGCAGGCGTATTTAATCTTAATTTCTTCGGCGTTCTGAGTGGGTGTGCGCAGGGCCATCGCGATATCGTTAGTCACCTGATCGCCAGCTATTGGAATAACGGCGGTATGACGGATCGCACCACCGGTGAATACGGCGATATCGGTAGTTCCACCACCAATATCAATAATACAAACGCCTAGTTCTTTCTCATCTTCAGTGAGTACGGCATAGCTGGAAGCCAATTGTTCCAGAATGATTTCGTCAACTTCTAATGCGCAACGTTTGACGCACTTTTCAATATTCTGATAGGCGTTGACAGCACAGGTCACCAAATGGACTTTGGCTTCGAGACGCACACCGGACATGCCCAAGGGCTCTTTGACGCCCTCCTGATTATCAATCACATACTCCTGCGGAATGACGTGCAATACCCGTTGGTCAGCCGGTATGGCAACGGCTTGGGCGGCATCGTGAACTCTTTCCAGATCCGCTTGAACCACCTCGCGCTCACGCACGGCGACAATACCGTGCGAATTCATACTGCGGATATGGCTGCCAGCAATGCCCGCATAGACGGAATGGATGCGGCAGCCTGCCATCAACTCAGCTTCCTCGACCGCTCGTTGAATGCCCTGCACGGTCGTTTCAATATTGACCACGACCCCACGTTTTAAGCCCCGGGATTGGTGCGAGCCTATGCCCACCACCTCAATGTCTCCGTCGTCGTTTCTTTGCCCTACAATGGCAACCACCTTTGAGGTGCCTATATCCAACCCAACAATCATATTTCCACTTGAATTTGACATATAAATAAAAACTCAGACTAAGTTGTGATAAACCACATTATTTACTGCTGACCGCTGTCAACTCAGGAAGCGCTTTCCAGGTAACCGATACACCTTGCGTGTAGCGTGCATCAATAGCCCGGATATTGTCGGCGTCCTGATACAGGCGTTTGCCATAAACGGCAATAAAACGCTGCAGGCGTTCATCAACTTGTGCTTTGCCCAGATTCAGAATCCAATCCCCTGCAAATCCAATTTGCCATGCTCCCCGCTTAGTCAATCTTAGTGAGTCTATTTTCAGTTCCACTGTCGCCAATTGGGACTGCCATTGGTTAAAAGTGGACAACATTAAGGCAGCATGCTCGTGCTCACCATAGAACGCGGGGAGATGATCAAGCCCGGGCGAATCAGGCAGCATCACCACCTTTCCTTCCGTACTGACAAACCCGCGGTCATTCCATTCTGCCAACGCTTGTTCTTCCAGCAATTCCACTTGCAATATACCGGGCCACTGACGCTCTACATTAGCTGTATGCACCCAGGCACGGTTTTCGAGTTGCTGTTGAATATCGCTCAGATCGAAAGTAAAGAAGCTCTGTTCCAATGCGGCCGTCAGTTCAGCTTCCACCACCTGTTGGCGAATCTGTTTAAAGTCTCCGACTACTTCGATGCGACTGATCGGTTGATCAGCCCAACGCGCACCAAAAACGGCCCCGGTTAATACCAGCAACCAAAAACCAAAGATACTTAAATGCAAGCAACAAGGTCGCCATGGGAAAGCTTTGACTGCATTGCACAAAGCCCTGACAACCAGGTAAAGACTGGCCACTGGCGAGCGGCTTTGCTTGACCGAGCTGGCACCACGATGTTGCTGTCGGACCTTACCAAAACGTTTGGCAGGCTTAGCTGCCGATCCGAAAGTTGACTTCGTCCTCGCATGGTAAACCGGCTGTCTGCTCTGTTTAGACATCAGATTGTTGAACCCCGCTCTGACCCGACTGCTCCGACAGGGTGGTGGCCAAAATTCTAAGCACAAGCTCGTTGAAATCGAATCCGGCAGCAGCAGCGGCCATGGGCACCAGACTATGATCAGTCATACCCGGCACCGTATTGACCTCTAACAACCACATCTGCCCATCTCCACTAGTCATTAAATCGGCCCGCCCCCAACCGTCACAGCCCAGGCTGCTAAAGGCTTTTGATGCCAGTTGCTGAGCCGCCATTTCCTGTTCATTACTGAGGCCGGAGGGCAACAAATAGCGGGTATCGTTAGCGATATATTTGGCATCGTAGTCATAAAATGCGCGCTGAGTTTCCAGACCTATCACGGGCAATGCCTGACCCGATAATATGGCCACTGTGTACTCATTGCCGTCTATCCACTGCTCGGCAAACACATCGGAGTCATATTGACTGGCTTTGCTCCACGCCTGCTCTAATTCAACAGGGTTATCAGCCCGGCACATGCCAATGCTGGAACCCTCATGAGACGGCTTCACCATCACTGGTCCTTGCATTTCATCCATAACTTGCTGCCAATCACTAGCGCTATTCAAGCTGCAATATTTGGGTGTTGCCAGACCTAATGACTGCCACAAGCGTTTGCTGCGAAGCTTGTCCATAGCAAGGGCGGAAGCTAACACACCGCTGCCGGTATAAGGCCGGTTCATGAGCTCCAAGGTGCCTTGAATGGTGCCGTCTTCGCCACCACGCCCATGCAATGCGATGAAGGCACGATCAAACGCTGTGGATACCATCTCTTCAATGCCATCTTTTGGATCAACCACCACATAATCCACAGCTGCCTTTTGTAAGGCTTTAACAACTGCTTGACCACTGTTTAAGGAAACTTCGCGCTCTGCGGAGCGTCCACCCATTAGCACCAGCACTCGTCCGAATTCAGATGCTGTGGGTAAGCTATCGGCTCTATCATTAAGGTTGGTATGAGTCATCTATCTGTATCCAAAAAGCCGTGTTCTGCCAAACTGGCGGCTACCGCACCAATGTCACCAGCCCCTTGAGTCAGTACCAAATCGCCAGGCTGAAGCAGTCCCTGGAGTATGCTTCTGACTTCCTGGCCGCGTTCGATAAATATGGGGTCCATGGCACCCCGTTGGCGAATACTGCGACATAAACTACGTCCGTCTGCACCAGGAATTTCCTGCTCACCCGCTGGATACACATCCATCAATACCAGCACATCAACGGTCGCGAGGATCTGCACAAAGTCCTCATATAACTCACTGGTACGGGTATAGCGATGAGGTTGGAAAACAACCACTAAACGCTTACCAGGCCATCCCTCTCGAATAGCACTAACCGTTGCCGCCACTTCACGGGGATGATGGCCATAGTCATCCACCAACATGACTTCTCCGCCATCAGGCAGAACGAAGTCTCCGTAGACTTGAAAACGCCTGCCTACACCTTGAAAACCGGCCAAACCCTGCATGATAGCTTGATCGCTGATTCCCTCATCCATAGCCACTGCAATGGTGGCCAACGCATTAAGTACATTGTGCCGACCCGGCATTTGTAATGTGATATCAAGGGCTGGCTGAGCATGGATAGGATTGTTAAATGCAGCCTCGTTTCCGTTGCTTTCATCAGCTGTCCCGCTAATTCCTCGCAGCACGCTAAAGCGAGTTTGCATACCCTGCTGGTGCACATTAACTGCCTGCACATCGGCATCGTCAGCAAAGCCATAGGTAATAATCCGGCGACCGATCCGGGGCATTAGCTCTCTGACCGTGGGGTCATCGACACAGAGAATCGCGGTGCCGTAGAAAGGCAAATTGTGCAAGAATTCAACAAAGGTTTGTTTGAGTCTGCCAAAGTCGCCACCGTAGGTATGCATATGGTCAGCATCTACATTGGTGACTACGGCCACCATAGGGGTCAGATGCAAAAAGGAAGCATCGCTTTCATCTGCTTCGGCCACCAAATAGCGGGAGGCACCCATCTTGGCATTAGCACCAGCGCTGTTTAAGCGGCCACCAATCACAAAGGTGGGATCAAGGTCAGCCGCAGCCAGCACCGAGGCAACCAGGCTGGTGGTGGTGGTTTTACCATGGGTTCCTGCCACCGCTATGCCATGGCGGAAACGCATAATTTCTGCCAGCATTTCGGCTCTGGCAATAACCGGTATCCGCCGACTGGTGGCAGCAAGCACTTCGGGGTTGTCGTCCGCGATAGCACTGGATACCACTACCACATTGGCACCATCAATATTGCTGGCCTCATGCCCTAAAATCACCTTGGCTCCCATTTCCTGGATGCGCTGAGTCCCCGCCGACGCCTTTATGTCAGAGCCGGAAATCTGATAACCGTGATTGAGCAGCACTTCAGCAATGCCGCACATACCCGCACCACCGATGCCAACAAAATGGATTTGCCGTACCCGGCCCATTTCAGGAGGCGACCATACCCCCTTTACGGTCATTTCTTTGCTATGCATTTCGTTTTGACTATTGGCAGGCATCGATACAAAACCCCGCCACTCGTTGTGTTGCGTCAGGCTTGCCAAGGGCAAGGGCACGCTGTGCCATGGTCAGTAGCTGTTCTGGCTGTGACATTAGTTGCGAAATCTTGCTGGCCAGCCCTACTACATCTAATTCACTCTGGGGTATCAAAACCGCGGCTCCTGCGCGCACCAGAAAGCCAGCGTTGACGGTCTGGTGATCATCCACCGCATGAGGATAAGGCACCAGCACAGCGCCCAAACCAACACTGGTCAACTCAGCCAGCGTCAGGGCACCGGCCCGGCAAATCACTAAATCAGCTTGTTGATAGCGGCTCTTCATATCATCGACAAAGGGCACCACTTCGGCAGCAACCCCCAGAGCCTGGTAGTTCTCTCCACATTGCTGGTCTTTGCCTTCGCCCGCCTGGTGGACGACCAGAGGACGATTTGGTTCAGCAATCAGTGCCAAGGCCGCGGGTACAACTTCATTCAAAATCTGAGCACCACGGCTACCACCCAACACCAGTAAGGAGGGCTTGCGAACACCGAGTTGACGATCAGCGGGAGCTGCTAACTGCAATAAATCCGGGCGCACGGGATTACCAACCGTGTGGATTTTGGATTGGTTCTTTAACCGTTGCTCGAAGGTATTGGGAAACGCCTGCAAAACCACCTTAGCCCATTTACTCAGCAGACGATTAGTTAATCCGGCCACTGCGTTTTGCTCATGGATCACTAGTGGACGAGACATCATCAGCGCCATCAAACCACCGGGCCCGGCTGCAAAACCGCCCATGCCGAGCACACAGTCCGGTGACTCCTTGCGATAGACACCATAGGCTTGCCACAAGGCTCGCATTAGTTTGAGCGGTGCTAGTAACAAAGTTGTTAATCCCTTACCACGCAAACCGCCAACAGAAATAAGACGCATCGGAATCGCTGTTTGACCCACAATACGGGCTTCCATGCCACCTACGGAACCCATCCATACCACACGCGCACCCTGCTCTAACAGGGCCTGGGCTGTTGCCAGCGCAGGGTACACATGGCCCCCGGTGCCTCCGGCCATTATCAGAAAGGTTTTATTCATAAGCACCCTCCCGAGCAGGCTTGGGCCCGTCAACCTGGGGTAGTTCCCGGTGTATCCGCAACAAAATAGCGACACAGACACAGCTAATAATCAAACTGCTTCCACCATAGCTGATTAACGGCAGCGTGAGGCCTTTGGTGGGAAGCAAGCCGGTATTCACACCGAGATTGATCAATGATTGGATGCCCAATAGCAAGGCAATCCCGTAAGCCACCAGACTGTTAAATTGTTGCCCGGCCTGCTGGGCTGATACAGCGATATATAACGCGCGCCCCAGCAAAAAAGCGTAGAGACCGATAATGATTAACACGCCCAGCAATCCCAGTTCTTCACCTACTATCGCAAACACGAAATCAGTGTGGGCTTCAGGCAAATAAAACATTTTCTGTACGCTATTGCCCAAGCCAACGCCAAACCATTCTCCGCGACCAAAGGCAATGAGCGCCTGAGTCAACTGATAGCCCGTATCGTACTGATCCGCCCATGGGTCAATGTAAGCGGTAATCCGCTCGAGCCGGTAGGACTGGGATACGGCTAACACACTAATACTGCCGATACAGGCCAATAACAAAGCTAAAAAGTACTTGAGGCGAACACCACTTAAAAAAATAATCCCTACCACACCGGCCATGGTCACCACCAGGGCACCGAAGTCGGGTTGTAACAGTAACAGCAAAGCAACCAGCATCAGGACCAATAAGGGCTTAATAAACCCCCACCAACTGGCTCTCACTTGTTCAGCCCTACGGACCAGATAACCCGCGGTATAAAAAATCAAACACAACTTGGCCACCTCAGATACCTGAACACTGATCACCCCCAGGTTGAGCCATCGAGTGCTCCCGTTTACTGTTTTGCCTATACCTGGTATCAACACCAAAACCAACAACACCAAAGCCATTGCCAGCAGCCACCAGCTTTGTTGATACCACCACTGCATAGACACCTGGGTTACCGCCCAGGCAGCGACCAAACCGAGAAAGAGATAGACTAAATGCCGCCAAAAATAGTTCAGCACTTGCTGGTTAAGATCCCCAGCTAAGGCCACTGAAGCAGAGGTCACCATCACCACACCAACGGCCAGCAAACTCAACGCGGTCAGCAGTAAGGCCCAGTCAAATTGAACACCTTGGGTACTGGTTGAACTACTGCCTTTATTGTGAAAAAGCCCCTCTAAAGACTGAGCTGACAGTGTGATTCTGCTCATAGGGTCATAGCCGCCTGTTCTAATGCTTGCACGGTCTGTTTGAAACGCTCTCCACGCTCCGCATAGTTGGCAAACATATCGAAACTTGCACAGGCCGGTGAAAACACCACCGTGTCTCCGGGTAAGGCGATATCGCGGGCCTTAGTCACCGCTTCCAGCAAACTAACGGCTTCATAAACCGGAATCTGTGTTGCCAATCCAGCCCTAAGTTGGGCCGACGCCTGGCCGATCAGCACCGCACTGGACACCCACTTGGAGACACCATTAAACAAGGGTTCAAAGTCCTGCTGCTTACCTTGGCCACCGGCAACTAAGATCAATTTGCCTTCACTGCCAGGTCCGAGTCCTTCCAAGGCTGCCAGCGTAGCCCCCACATTGGTGGCTTTGGAATCGTTGATAAAAACCACCCCCTGATGCTGGCCAACCCACTCACATCGGTGAGGTAAGCCGGAAAATTGGCGCAGCGCAGCGAGACATTGGTTGCGCTCAAGTCCAATCACGTCAGCCAGTGCCAATGCTGCTAGTGCGTTGGCCCAGTTGTGACGTCCTTTCACCATCATCTGTCCCACTGGCAACAAGCGTTGCTGGCCTTTGGCAAGATGTAAAATCCCCGTTTCACTTTCACTAACGCCAAAGTCTCCTGACTTCGGGGAATCTAAGCCAAACCAAGTCATTTTCTGTGTCATTTCTGCACTGGCTGGCTCGCTGGAGTCATCGGGCTGAGTTAACGCGTCCTGCCGATTCAGGACCAAATACTCACAACCTTGAAAGACTCTTAACTTTGCCCTTCGGTAGGCGTCCATGGATGGATATCGGTCCATATGATCCTGCGAAAGATTGAGTATGGTGGCTGCCTTAGCAGCGAGATTTTCGGTGGTTTCCAGTTGAAAGCTGGATAGTTCAAGCACATACAAATCAACGTTATCCGCCAATAAATCCAGCACCGGCGTGCCGAGGTTGCCTCCAACGGCTACCCGCTTACCACAGGCTTTTGCCATCGCGCCGACCATGGTGGTTACGGTGCTCTTGCCATTACTGCCGGTAATAGCAATGACCGGCGCATTGGCCAGTTCGCGAAATACATCCACATCACCACGCACAGGCACATGAGCCTTAACCGCTGCGATATCGGGATGGGCCAAGGGTACTCCAGGGCTGAGCCATATCTCGCTGGCGGCTAACAATTTTGGTCGATCCAACCCCCCTAAAATGACCTCCTGTAAGCCTTGCAGGGTTTGCAATTCAGCCAGGCCTGAGGGTTCTCTGCGAGAATCCATGACCACGAAACGACGACCCATCGACGCAAGGTGGCGGGCACAGGATAAACCTGTCACACCTAGCCCTACTATTGCGATGTAGTGATCGTTCGATTTTGTCACCAGTGTTTCTCCATGTAGGTAATCAACTTTTGACCTAACTGTTTCTTTCTTGCTTTCTTACCGGATTTTGAGTGTAGCGATACCTATTAATACGAGGATTACGGTTATCACCCAAAAACGCACAATCACACGGGGTTCCGGCCAACCTTTCAATTCAAAATGATGGTGCAATGGTGCCATCCGGAATATGCGCCTCCCCGTCAGTTTGTATGAGGCCACCTGTAAAATGACGGAAACGGTCTCCATGACAAAAACCCCTCCCATGATGAACAAGACAATTTCCTGGCGGACAATGACTGCGACGACTCCCAAAGCAGCACCCAAGGCCAAAGCACCCACGTCTCCCATAAATACCTGAGCCGGGTAGGTATTGAACCAAAGGAAACCAAGCCCGGAACCGACCAGCGCTCCTAGAAAGATGGTCAATTCACCGGCCCCTGACACATAAGGTATATGTAAATACTCAGCAAAAATCACATTACCCGTCAGATAGGCAATCAGTCCCAGAGCACCACCCACCATAACTGTGGGCATAATAGCCAAACCGTCGAGACCATCGGTTAGGTTTACAGCATTACTGCTGCCTACTATGACCAAATAGGTCAACAGGATAAACCAGACCCCCAACTCAAAACTAACGTCCTTTAATACCGGTATTATCAATGCCGTTTCCTGCGGTAGCTGGGCTGTACTAAAAAGCAATAAAGCTGCAACAAAGCCAAATAGAGATTGCCAAAAATACTTCCATCTTGCGGGTAGTCCGCGTGGATTTTTCTCTACCACTTTGCGCCAGTCGTCCACCCAACCAATCGCACCAAAAGCCAGCGTAGTAGCCAGCGTGATCAACACATAGCGATTGCTCAGGTCTGACCACAACAGTGTACTGATAGCTATAGCCACCAAAATCAATGCGCCTCCCATGGTAGGTGTGCCGGCTTTACTAATATGGCTTTCCGGTCCATCATTTCGCACCGCCTGACCAATTTGGTAGTGGCTCAGCTTACGAATCATTACCGGGCCAACCACCAGAGAGATGACTAAAGCAGTTAACACTCCTAAAATCGCTCTGATCGTCAGGTACTGAAAAACATTAAAAAAACTAAAATACCCAGACAAAAAGTCAGCGAGCCAGACCAGCATTAGCTAACACCTCTGACTAAACCACTGCCAAACCCGTTACTTTGCCTGATGAATGTGCGAGGGTAGTGGCTTATCCTGAGCCCAATGCATTGGCTGCCAACGCTTGCAATCTGCAAAACCATTTATGAAGCTTCCCGTTCACGGCAAAGTTCTGTCACTACGTATTCCATGCCAGCGCTACGAGAGCCTTTGACCAGAATCACATCATCTGCTGTGGCTTGTTTTACTAAAACAGCCGCTAACTCGGCTTTACTGGCAAAAACCCGGGCCTGGGTTCCAAAACCCTGACGATAATGCTCAGCCCACTCACCTGTCACCCAGAGTTCATGAATACCCATTTCCTGTGCGAAACGTCCCACTTCCAAGTGACTGCTCACAGATAGCTCACCTAATTCTGCCATGTGTCCGAGCACCGCAATTTTTCTACCAGGATATTTAGCTAACACTTTTAAAGCTGCTTTCACGGCTGCTGGACTGGCGTTGTAGGTATCATCAATCACCACACTGCCTGACACGCCTTGCTTCTGCGCCAGACGTCCCTTGGTAATGGGTACCGTCTCAAGGCCGGTTTTAATCTGAGCGATGGAAAACCCGGCAGCTACCCCGGCAGCACCGGCAGCGAGCGCATTCATCACATTATGCTGACCGGGCAGGGGCAGGTTGACGGGCTCTGCCGTTGTGGGCGTTTGCAAAATAAACTCCGACCGGTCTGGCAACAATCGCAACTCCACGGCTGTTACTTGTGCTGAAGCTGACAGGCCAAAAGTAAGGGTCTGTTTTGCTGCCACCATACTTTGCCATTGCTGAAACCAAACGTCGTCAGCATTTAACACTGCCACTCCATGTGATGGCATATCACGAACAATTTCACCCTTAGCCCGCATCACATTCTCAAGGCTGCCAAAGCCTTCCACATGAGCTTCATGGGCATTGTTAAGCACTGCAATATCGGGCTTTACCAGACCAACGGTATAGGAAATTTCGTTTAAGCCACTGGCTCCCAATTCAAAAACGGCCCCTTGGTGTTCAGCCTGCAAGGCCAACAAACTGAGCGGGACACCGATATGATTGTTCAGATTGCCCTGAGTTTTGCAGACCAGCCCCCTTCCAGCAAAAATAGCAGCCACCAATTCCTTAACGGTGGTCTTACCAGCACTGCCGGTAATGGCGACCACGCATTGGTTAAAGCGGTCACGGTTAAATGCACCTAGTCTGCCAAGGGCAATGAGTGTGTCCTCTACCACTATCTGAGCCACTGAGTCCGCTACAATTTCCAGCGGGTGCTCGATCATTACTGCAACAGCCCCTTGATCGATGGCCTGCCCGACAAATTCATGTGCATCAAAACGCTTTCCCTTCAAGGCCACAAACAAGGACTGCGGACAGGGTTGACGACTGTCAGTGGTTACCGCCGAAAACGCAGTATCCGGGCCGAATGGGGCGACACCTAAGGCATCAGCAAGCTGACTTGTAGTCCAGTACCCAATCAACGCCAACTTCCTGCTAGTTTGAGATCATATGATTCCGATGACATTTTTCCGGCAAGCCAAGCCGCAGCTACTTCCTGATCCGAAAAGTGCTGTCTCCGGCCTTTGATTTCCTGATAATTTTCATGGCCCTTGCCGGCAATTAGCACAATATCATCCACATGGGCTTGCTCTAAAACCGCCGCAATGGCGCGCTCACGAGGCTGCAAAACAGTGACTTTTTCTGGCTGTTTTATGCCGGACATAATATCTGCCAGAATCTCAGCAGGTGCTTCATGGCGGGGATTGTCATCGGTCAGCATAATGTGATCAGCCCAATCGCTAGCCGCCTGTCCCATTAAGGCGCGCTTGCCCCGGTCACGATCACCGCCACATCCGAACACACACCAAAGCTTACGTGGAGCGAAACTCTTCAGGGTTCTTAAGATGGCGCTGAGAGCTTCTGGCGTATGTGCATAATCAACAATAACGGTCGGCACAGAGGAAGAGTCCAGCAGTCGCTGCATGCGACCATCAACCGGCTTCAGCCGGGGAACTTGTGCCAACAATTCGGCTAAGCCATAGCCCAGGCTGATCAGAGCCAGCAAGGCCGCCAGCAGATTTTCCAGATTGAACCATCCCAACAGAGGGCATTCTACCCGTACATCTTTTTTAACCACTGCATCCTCAAGCGGCGCACCAGTCAACTGACTGCATCGGCCAAGACTGCATAGCTTGAAACATGTACCACGTTCATGATACTCGATTGCATCAGCCCAGATGGTGGCACCCTCAGTAGGTTTCAACGCAAAGCCTAGCCAGTCCATCGCTGGCCTGGCATCCGCCCATTGACGACCATAGGTATCGCCCAGGTTCAGCACTGGGGTAATACCCGGTAAATCAATTAACTTTTTCTTGGCTTCAGCATAGTCTTCCATACTACCGTGATAGTCCAAATGATCACGGCTCAGATTTAGAAATGCGCCCACTGAAAATTCAACTCCGACTACCCGGTGTTGATCCAGTGCATGAGAAGACACCTCAATGGCAACCAAACCAAAACCACCTTTATAGAGTTCAAATAGCTGGCGCTGCAGTGACACCGGGTCGGGGGTAGTATGGGTACTTGTGCGCAATCGATCAGGGGCACCATATCCAAGGGTGCCAATAACCGCGGCTTTGACGCCTAACAACTGGGCCAATTGAGCTATATAGTGGGTAACCGATGATTTACCATTGGTACCGGTAACAGCAATCACTCGCATGTGAGCTGTTACCTCGCCGAAAAACCGGTGCGCAATGGCTCCCACCACCGGCCTGACTTGCTCCAACTCAACGACCACCACGCTTTGGCTTTCGTACACCTGACACCTGCTGCCGGGACGCAATACAGCAACCGCACCACGCTCAATCGCATCATTAATATAAGCAGAACCATCACTGGCAATGCCTTCGGCCGCAATAAATAATCCACCCTGCTTAACTAAGCGGCTATCTTGTTGAATATCGGCAATCCAACAGTCCAGACCTGCAGGCACATCAATAAACCCTCGCAACAAATCGGCTAAGCGTTTCTGAGCCAAAGAAGCCATCTTACCCTCCTTGCTTTGTAACAGCAGGAGCCTGCGCCAATAACGCGGACTCAACAGATTCATCAGGAGCAACATTCAATAATCGCAACGCGTTAGCCACCACCCGCGAGAACACGGGAGCCGCCACTTCACCACCATAATATTCACCACCCCGGGGATTATGGACCACTATCGCCAAAGCCAGGCGGGGTTGTTCTACGGGAGCGAAACCCGCGAAGATAGCCGAGTATTCGTCTTTAACGTAGCCGCTGGCATCGAGTCCGTGCACGGTGCCTGTTTTACCTGCCACCCGGTATTGACTCACTTGAGCACGGGTTCCTGTACCGCCTTTCTCGACTACCTTTTCCAGCATTGCCTTCATTTCTGCCGCGACCCAAGGTTCCATTACGCGCTGCCAGGGTTGCGATTGATGACCATTTTTAAGCAGGGTCACCGCACGACGCTTACCATTGGCAGCAATCGCCGAGTAAGCTTGAGCCAATTGTAAAGGCGTCGTATTTAGGCCGTAGCCATAGGAAAAAGTGGCCAGACGGATGGGCTGCCAGCGGGTAAAATTCGGCAAATCACCGATAGCTTCGCCTGGAAACTCAATACCAGTGGATTGACCAAAGCCCGCATTATAAAAAATGTCCCAAATAGCATCTCCACCAAGCTGCAAGGCGATCCGGCTGGTGCCCACGTTACTGCTCTTGGAAATAATTTTTTCGATGCTTAGCTCGCCGTAGTTGCGAGTATCCCGAATGGTGCGGCCATTCATGCGCATAAACCCAGGGCTGGTATCAATCGCAGACCGCGCAGAGAATTGCCTGGATTGTATGGCAGCGGCAATTGACAGAGCTTTCACCGTAGAACCCGGCTCTAACACATCGGTGACCGCGCGGTTCCTGACCCGGCGGGGCTCTATGGTGGCACGGTTATTGGGGTTATAAGATGGCTGATTGACCATGGCGAGGACTTCACCGGTGGCCACATCCAGCATTACCAACGAACCTGCCTCTGCGCGATGACTCATAACGGCAGCTTTCAACTCCCGGTAGGCCATGGTTTGCAAACGCAAATCAATACTTAACTGCAAATCACCACCGGGCAGAGCATCCCGCACCAGACTAAGGTCTTCAACTACATATCCCCGACGATCTTTTAATACTCTTTTTTGACCCGGAACCCCTTCCAGATGCTTATCAAAAATAAGCTCCAGACCTTCCTGGCCTTGTTCATCAATGTTGGTCATACCCACCACATGAGCAGCCACTTCGCCGGCGGGATAGAAGCGTTTAAAGCTGCGCTGGCTGTGCAACCCTTGCAATTTTAGCTGCATGACCTGCTGACCCACTTCTGGGGAAA
>JGI12048J13642_10224529_pt1 | contig 24762 bp, 16 predicted proteins | sample ElkSlonscriptome_16_FD_13642 | JGI IMG/M metagenome (IMG submission 13642)
AAGGAGCTTACCAGGGAAGAATTGTTAGCTACAACCACCCGAATTCGTTTCGTTTACTTTGATTTTGACAAGTACAGTATATCCAAGAAATACCTGGAAGTATTGGATGATGCAGCGGATATCCTGGATAAATATCCAGACATAAACCTGAGTATTGAAGGCCATACCGATGCCATAGGTAGTGAAGAATACAACCAGGTTCTCAGCGAAAAACGAGCCCTTTCAGCGAAGGAGTATATGCTGATTCACGGAGTAGAGCCCGCAAGGATAAATACGATTGGGTTTGGAAAGCGAGAGCCTTATGCCAGCAACTTTACAGAAGAAGGAAGGGCTATGAACAGGAGGGTTGAATTGGCTTTCAGGGTAAAAGACAATTAGCGTTTTCTTTTTTTCTTTCGTGCCCTTTTGTGAAATGCACCCTGATAGCCGGGATTTCTTTCTCTTTTCTGATTGTCTAGTTCTATCGCAAATTTCTTTTGCTCTCCTGGTAAAAACTGACCTTCTTCGACTTCAGTTGGCCAGGGGTAGGCATCTATCTCTGATTCTATAAATGACTCTAACTTACTGAGCAGGTATTTTTCAGGCTCACTAACAAGCGAAATAGCCTTCCCTACCTGGTGCATTCGCGCCGTTCGACCAATTCTGTGAAGGTAGTCTTCAGGTACTTTAGGCAGCTCAAAATTAATAACATGAGAAACTCCTTGCACATCGATACCCCGAGAAGTTACATCTGTTGTTACCAGTACCCTTATTGACCCTTCTTTAAATGTCTCCATAGCGTTAATCCGGGTATTTTGACCTTTGTTGGCATGAAGTACAGCTATAGAACCTAGCTTCTTTCGCTCTAAATACCTAGATACTCTCTCTGCAGCATCTTTTGTACGGCAAAAAATAATAACCCTTGACAAAGAATCGTCGTGTAATAAATGCTCAACCAGGTTCAGCTTAGATCTGAAATTTTTTGCCGGGTACCATAGCTGAATTAATTCTTCAACGGGCTTTTGTATTTGATCACTCTCTACCCGCGTAGGAAATTCCAAAAACTCTTCTGCCATAACTTCCACGTGTTTGGGGAAGGTAGCTGAAAACAATAGATTTTGTCGTTTTACAGGTATTACTTCTAATACCCTGCGAAGTTGGGGCATAAAACCCATTTGCATCATGCGGTCAGCCTCATCCAGGACGAGTGTTTTGAGCTGACGGGTGTGAATATGACCATAGCTATATAAATCTAAAAACCTTCCGGGCGTTGATACCAAAACATCACACCCCTTTTCAATTTGCTCTACTTGTGTTTTCTTACCGATTCCACCGTAGATGGCTATACTTCTCAGATCAGTATTTAAGCTAAGTTGCACTAAAGCCTTATGTATTTGTACCACTAACTCTTTTGAAGGTGCCAGAATCAAAGCCCGAGGAACATCTCCTTGAGCATATTTCAGTTTCATTACAAGCGGTAAAAGAAAAGCCAGTGTTTTACCACTACCCGTCTGAGCTATTCCTAATACGTCTTGACCAGCCAGGGCTGGTTTGATAGCCTTCTGCTGAATTTCTGAAGGAGTGGAAATTCCCATTTCTTCAAGTGCATTCACAAATTGCTTTGTGATATTTAATTCGGAAAATCCGCTCTTCATGAAGCCAAAGTTAAGTTTTAGCGAAAAACATTGAATTGATTAAGGCTTGAAATATTACCATCAACCAGATATTATTACATTCGCGAGACCGCAATTGACAGTCCCTGATGGGTACAAGCAAGGAATTTGATGAAATACGCCCCTATGTGGATGGCGAGGTAGAAGAAGTTGTAGAACGACTTTTAGAAACACCTGCCTTTTACACCATGATGGAATACGTACACCCGGACTGGGTTGAAGATAAGGTACGCCAAGTCATGCACGATGTGAAATCTGTAGATGGATTTCAGTCGAAGATTGCCCACCCCATGATGCGTATTTTGCTCGACAAGACAATTGATTCTCTTACTATTAGCGGCCTTGAAAACATTAAAAAAGGAGAATCATATCTCTTTATATCAAATCACCGGGATATTATTCTTGACTCAGCTACGCTGAATGTGCTTTTATACGAAAAAGGTTATGGAACATTTCAAACCGCTATTGGATCTAATCTTCTGAGTAGCAGATTGGTTTCTGACCTTACAAAACTGAACAAAAACTTTGTCGTGAAGCGCAATACTGGTGCCAGAGAATTCTACGAAAATTCAATGATTCTTTCGTCGTATATCCAGCATGTTATTGGAAATTTAAAAGAAAGCATATGGATAGCTCAGCGGGAAGGAAGAACAAAAGACGGGCTAGACAAAACACAGCCTGGCTTATTAAAAATGCTGAGCATTAATTGCGATAAACCCACTCGAGAGTGTTTTAGAGATTTGAGAATAACGCCAGTAGCCATTTCATACGAATACGATCCATGCGACGTATTGAAAATTCCAGAATTAAAAGCAATTTCCAGAGATGAAAAGTATGAAAAGGCAGAAGGTGAAGATCTGAACAGCATACTTACGGGGTTAACGGGAAAGAAAGGTAGAGTGCATATTAAGATCGGCAAAACTCTAAATAAGGAATTAGATGAGCTTGCAGGCCAGAGCAATATCAATGAAAAACTCAAACTTTTGGGTGAGATTGTTGACAAGCAGATATACCTGAATTATAAAATATGGCCCACGAATCAAATAGCATTTGATACCTTGGAAAACCAGCTCGCATCTGCCGATAAGTACGATGGAAATGACCCGCAAGAATTTTTAAGCGCTTGTAGGGCTAGACTTGCGAAACACAACCTTAATTCCGAAGAAGATTACAAGTGGCTTTTAAATATGTACGCCAATCCGGTAAGAAACTTCCTGGCCTTAGAAAAAGCTTAAGACCAATTCAGTATTTTATCAATAGTTTCTGTAGAAACCGAATGGTAGTTTGGACGGGCATCCTTATAAACTTCTTTTGCCCAGCTTAAATCATCCGGATCTTTTGCCAACTCAGTGTAGAGCGGTTTAAGAAACTTCCTCCTACCCACTCTGACTAAAAACTCTTTCATTTTTGGATAAGCTTCTTCGTAATCATTTTTGATAGCTAATTCAAACCACTCTGCAGCAATTTCCGAGTTTCCTGAGTTTGTGAAACCAAATGCCGCATCCAGTTCAGCCATTTTGCTTTCGTCCAGGTCATTCAAGCCTCTAAGAAAGTGAAGCCACTCATGTGTAGACCAGTTAGAAACAGCCAATTCTGAGGCTTTGATTTCTTCATTCTCCCAGGAAGCTCTTGTTGAGTCTACTTTATCAAAAAGTGTTGATTGTGGATGCGGATAATTCTCCGGTAGGCCCGATTCGTAAATCCAAGATTCAATATCTGGTTTGGTTTCCAGCTCAGCCAGTAGATTTTTGTCGAGATACTCAATGAATTTCTCCGTAGTCATTGTTTTAAATGCATTCTGATCGAAGTAATTTCTCAGAAACTGATCGAACCGCTCTCTTCCAACAGCTTCTTCCAGACTTCGCAGAAAGAGATAGCCCTTCTCGTAGGCAATATCAGTCATACCATCATCGGGATTTCTATCGTCCAAGTTCAGTTTCAACTTAGTATCAGCGCTATTTTCACCCAACTCGTTTATGGTGTGCATCAAATCCTGTTGACCCAGTTCATTTAGCATCTCTGCATAATCTTTCCCGTAAATGGCTTCCATGATTCGCTTTTCGAAATAAACCGTAAAGCCTTCATTGAGCCAGAAATCGTTCCAGGTAGCGTTGGTTACGAGGTTGCCACTCCAGCTATGTGCCAATTCGTGGGCAATGAGTGACGTAAGCGATCTATCGCCAGCAATAATCGTTGGTGTGGCAAAGGTTAGACGCGGGTTTTCCATTCCCCCAAAAGGAAAACTCGGAGGCAGTACGAGTATGTCATAACGCTCCCATCGGTAAGGGCCGTAGAGATCTTCGGCCGCATCTATCATTTTTTCTACATCAGCAAATTCATAAGCCGCTTCATCGAGTATGGCCGGCTCAGCATATACTCCAGAGCGATCGCCGAGGGAAGCAAACTTCAAATTACCCACAGCCAAGGCCATGAGGTAAGGAGGTATGGGCTGGTCCATGCGAAAGCTATATGTTGATGAATCATTCAAATCTTGCGGATTAGTAGCACTCATGATTGCCAGCAGGCCTTCAGGAACAGTTATTTTTGCATCATACGTAATTCTCAATGAAGGAGTATCCTGGATGGGAATCCACGACCGGGTAAGAATTGCCTGGCCTTGTGTAAAAAGAAAGGGATCCGTCTTGCCTAATGTTTGTTCTGGATTCAACCATAAAAGTGCTGAAGCATTTGAACTAGTTTTATAGGAAACACTCACTTCCTTTGTATTGTCTTGCAGTGAAATATGTAGGGCATCTCCCATTTCATTACCCGCTACAATTTTGTATTCCAACTCTTGACCAGCACCGTCCGTAACAGATGCTATTTCAATACCGTCCAAATCAAGAATGAAATTATTTCCCTGATTTCTTTCCAAATTATAAAGCGCCTTGCCCTCTAATATTCGGTTCTCAAAGTCAACATTCAAATCGAGAGTCAAATGCTTCACAGCAACTTCATTCGGCATTGAATAACTATGGGAATCTTCTGCGTATTTGCTCATTTCTTTCTTGGTATTAGTCGTTTCGTTATTACTCGCACAGCCAACCATTAAGATTGCTAATAAACCTAATATTACTCTCATCAATTTGATATAATTATTTCTGTTCCGGGATCTATTTCTACAACATTATTTGACCTATTCACATCCGCTAAGCGCATGGATGAATCTATTTCAATTTTTTCTATATCAGATATAGGTCGGTCAATGGTTACCTGGTAGTTTGGAAGTGTCCAGGGCCAATCTTCAAGCACTTTATAAGTGTTTCCAATATTCTCATCTTTCGCATTGCGCATCAATCTCAAAGGAATATTAAGCACTTCTGTGCTTCCATCCCGGTAGTACACGTAAAGATCTACGGGCATCGGAAACTCCCCTATCCTTTCCAGGTCTACCACCGTGCTTTTTGAATCAGCCTGAACCGTCTTTATTCCATAATCAATATGCTTGATGGTATTGAGCATATATTGATTATACCATTTTAAGTGTATGCCACTTTCCTTTTCCATGACGCCAATAAACTTTAGTGGATCGGGATGTTTGAAGCCCCATTCGTAAAAATATCTATTCAATCCTTTACGCATCACGCTGTCACCGAGAACATATCCGAGTTGTGCCAAATAAACAGCTCCCTTACTATAAGTTGCTGCGCTGTATGCGTAATTAATGGAGAAATGATCAGACATGGTAGACATGGGCTCTTCCCTTCCACTCAGAGCCAAGTTAATATAGGAGTCATAGTATCTGCCAATCCTGGGGTCCTCTTCCTTGTCAAACAACTCTATCATTACCCGGTTGGCAGAATAGGTGCAAAACCCTTCGTCCATCCAAGGATATAAACCTTCGTTAGTAGCCAGTAACGATTGATACCATAAATGCATGATTTCATGTACAGTAACTCCCACCAGGCTACCAAAACTTCTTCTACCGGTAATTAAGGTTGCCATGGGATACTCCATTCCATTATCACCCCCCTGAATAACGCTGTACTGAGGCCAGGGATATTCTCCAAATTGCTGGCTGGCAATCTTAAAAGCGCGGGCTGCGTATTCGGGAAGTGCTTCCCAATTGGTTTGCAGGTCGTGATCTGATTTGTATAAAAAATGTAAGACAGGCCCATCTTCCATTTCTAGTTTCGTGTGGATGTAATCGTCATCTGCTGCCCACACAAAGTCGTGAACTTTTTCGGCCTTGAATTTCCAAGTAAGTTTTCCTGAGCTATCTGCCTGTGGTTTTATTTCTTCATCCGTATAACCGTGGCCTATTTCCTTCGCATTTGTCAAAATTCCGGTTGCTCCAATCGTGAAGTCTTTATCTATTCTAATATTAACTTCGTAATCTCCCCAAACTCCGTGGAATTCTCGAGATATATACGGATCGGCATGCCAGCCCATATAGTCGTATTCACTCATTTTAGGATACCACTGAGACATAGAATAGGCAACCCCTTCCTTATTATTTCTACCACTTCTTCTTATCTGAATTGGAATCTGACCATTAAATTGCATAGTAAACCTGGCCTTCTTACCGGGTAGTATGGGATTATTTAGTTTGACTTCCAGGATGGTACCATTTTCCCTGAAGTCTACAGATTGGCCATTCTGTTGAAGATTTTCAACATGCAAAAAGCCAATTTCAGATGGATTTAAATCAATGAGCCTGTCGCCTATTCTCGGGTCTGGATCTTCAATCGTTCTAGACCGGGTATCCATCATACTATTTGGCTGAAATGCATTAAAGTAAAGGTGATAGAAAACCCGGTGAAGTGTATCAGGAGAATTATTGAAATATGTTAATTTTTGGGTTCCCTCGTATTGATGTGACTCAACATCAAAATCAATATCCATTTGATATTCAACACGCTGTTGCCAGTAATCTCTCTGAGCAGTCAGAACTGTACCCATTATCATCAAGGCAAAAACTAGAAGATTTTTCATGTGGGGTAGGTAATTCGGCCACAAATATAAGTTTTACACTCTGCTAGCCATAGGCCTTAACGTCTATTCACACTATTTTAAAAGGAGTTATGTTTAATTCAAATAATTTCCAGTACTTCGAATAGCAATTTATAAACACATGAAACTTCCGCGGACCTTCTCTTTGAAGGAGATTTCAGATATCGTTAATTGTGAATTTATCGGAAATGCCGAGCACAAAGTAACAGGCATAAATGAGATTCACATGGTTGAAAAAGGCGATATTGTATTTGTAGATCATCCCAAATACTATGATAAAGCATTAAACTCTGCTGCCACAACAATCATTATAAATAAGACAGTAGATCCACCAGAAGGAAAAGGATTAATCCTTTCGGATAATCCGTTTGATGTTTTCAATAAACTCACCTTACACTTCAGTAATAAGCAGAGGTGGGAAAATAACGAAAGTCCTAAAATTTCTTCTAGCTCCAAAATTGCACCCGGTGTTATTATTGGAAACAATGTAGAAATTGGTGATGATTGTTTGATCCATCCCAATGTGGTTATTTACGATAATGTCAAAATTGGTGTAGGGGTTGAAATACACGCAAATACAGTTTTAGGAAGCCATGCATTCTATTACAAAAAGGAAGACGATAAATACACAAAAATGCATAGCTGCGGCTCTTTAGTGATTGAAGATCATGTTGAAATAGGAAGTGGCTGCACCATTGACAAGGGAGTATCAGGAGCCACCCGTATTGGTAAGGGGACAAAAATTGACAATTCAGTTCACGTAGGGCACGATAGCTATATTGGCAAAGGATGTTTGATTGCTGCGCAGGTTGGAATTGCGGGATGCGTAGTTGTGGATGATGGAGCAACACTATGGGGTCAGGTAGGAATCAGGAGCGACGTGAGAATTGGAAAAGGCACCGTAATCCTTGCACAATCTGGTATAACGAAAAATCTTAAGGATCACACAACCTACTTTGGAAGTCCGGCAGATGAATCAAGAGAGAAGTTAAAAGAGCTCGTCTACCTTAAAAAAATACCTGCATTAATTGAAGAACTCAAATCGCTGAAGGAGAAGTTAAATGAAGATTGAAAGACTCAAAGAACGCCTTCAAATAAGAGACCAGAAACTCAAAGTATTGCTGGAACTAACTCAAGCAATAAATCAAAATCTATCAACAAAAGAATTAATAGCGCGTTTCAGAGAAATTGTTGAAGAAGACTTAAGGTTTAGCCGATTGAGTTTGATACTTAAGATTGGCGAAGAATGGAAAATGCCTTTGTCTTACGGTAGTAAATTTAAGTTTAGGGCGACTTACATAGAAGATTATTTCCTCCCTATCAAATCCATTGAGCTTGTACACACGAACCCGGAAGATGTTTTTGATGGTTTTGACCTTTTCATTCCCGTGTTGCACGAAGAGCGGCCTTTAGCTTATTTATTGATTGGAGATGTGAGTGACGATGAAGGCGAAGTAAGCCCGATCATCAAACACATGCGCTTTGTTCAGACACTTACCAACCTCATAGCTGTAGCCATTGACAATAAGGCTTTATTTGAAAAAAGCCTGGAACAAGAAAGAATTCAAACCGAGCTCAATCTTGCGGCAGAAATGCAGGCACTTCTGGTTGATAGCGGAACTAAAAAATTTAAGAGTTTTGAAGTTTCTACTTACTACAAGCCGCATCAACAAGTAGGTGGCGACTTCTTTGATTTTATAGAACTGAACGAAAATGACGCTTTCTTTTGTGTTGCAGATGTATCTGGAAAAGGAGTAAGCGCGGCATTTCTGATGTCTAATATTCAAGCTCATTTAAGAGCGCTATTAAAATATACAGACTGGACCCTCGAAACACTCGCTCACGAACTCAATGATAAGGTTAACGAAACGGTAAACGGTGATAGGTTTGTGACGCTTTTCATGGGTTATTTCAATGGTAGTGAACGCTCACTTTCGTACGTCAATTGCGGTCATAACCCGCCGGTTCTTCATTCTGATAATAAAACCCGACTACTTGAGTCGGGGTCAGTTGGTATAGGCATGCTACCCAAACTTCCCTTTGTAAATAGTGATAAACTAAGTCTTTCAAAAAATGCGAGACTTGTTTGTTACACAGATGGCGTTGTGGAAATTGAAGACGAAAACGAAGAAGAATTCGGGTACAATAGAATAGCTGAGATTCTAAAGAATGAAAATGACCTAAATGACATGGAAGATATGGTAACCAGAATTATTAAAGAATTAGACAATCACCGTGGCCAGAATCCCTATTTTGACGATACTGCCTTACTCTGCTGCAGGTTTGATTGACCTTTTTTTAAATGATAGATTTCAATTGCAACCAAAATACTCATCATTCCCCAAATAGGCACTGAAGCTTTATCTGTATCCAGATAATTGTTCAGAATTCCATGCAAATAATAGGTTACCAGACCTAAAACAATAGCCATAGAAAGGCCTTTAAGATACGTGTCATGGTCGAGTTTGTAGTAAATCCTTATGCCTGTTGTTAAGCTTGTAATAAAAACAATCAGAGTAAAAAGAGCTCCTGGAATACCTTGCTCAGAAAGAGGACCCAGGTACTCGCTGTGAGCATTTCCGCCATCTCCCTGGTTTGTTGAAATTATGGTTTTATCAGAGCTCTTTTGGAACTTGGCATACTCAAACATATAAGTGCCCGGTCCGTGTCCCAAAATTGGCTTTTCTAGAAACATGCGAAAGGCGCTATTCCATCTGTTTAGGCGTTCCAGATTTGATGCATCGCTAGAGATATTTGTTATGGACTGTACGTGTTCAGTGAGATTATCACTGGAATCCTGACGGTTTTTTTCGAGCCTGTGTAGAATTTGATCTTCAAAACCAAAATAAGCTCCTAAAAGCAAAGCAAAACCGGCAATTACAACCTTGTAGTCAATTCGCAATTTAATAAGGCCCCATACCCCTAAAGCTCCAATAAGGCTCACCCAAGCCGCCCTGGTATAAGAAAGGATTATAGCTATGGTAAACAGTCCTAAAAGAGAAAGAAAAACCATTTTCCAGATACTCTTTTTCGGCTCTTGCACAAAAAGAAAAACAACAGTGGGAAAAAACAGAGCAAGAATAGCACCGTAAGATGTGTGATCTTTAAAAAACGGCCACATAACCCAGTGCCCGGCTTCTTCATTAAACCCATGAGATGCATGGGTTATTATAGTGTACACAATAGCTATAGACAGGCCGATTATGTAAGCAATTACAAACTTCTTGATGTAAATCTTTTCCTTAAAAAAATGATTGATCATAAAATACATGACCAGAACAAACCAAAGGCGCGAAAGAAGAAACTTAAATGAAACTATAGGTATCTCAGATGTTGATGCCGTAAGTGCAATCCAAACAAGGTTTAAGATGATAGCGATGGAGAGCGGATGATTAATGAGCTCACGAGACTCTCTGTACCCAGCAATAAGTTTTAATATGTACAGAACCATCAATGCAAAAAGAAGGGGTTCTGTCGGAAAATAAAACCCTATACCGCCAAAACTCCCAATGTCTTCAAAATTGAAGGAAAGGGGTGTAGCAAAGACGATGAAAATTAAGAGTGGCTTCGGATAGTAGATTAAGGTGTAAGCACCTAGAAAAGCAAAAGGCAATCCTATCAGATAGGGAAAGTTTACTGACAAACCATATAAATGCGCGGCCACAAAAAGAATGACCCACACGCCAATAAGGTAAGGATGTTTGAGTGCCTTTAGCATATTTTACTTGCCGTACTTTACTATAGATAAAATGAATAAGGTCAGCAATAAAGCTCCAATAAGAGCTGTCAATACAATAATCCATCTAACTGGCCAACTCTTTTTATCCGAGACTTCAGGTTTTACAACCACATCTAAATAATTCATGTGTTCAGAACCCATAGCTCTCCAGTCAAAATATTTATCTGCTATTGAGCTATACTGCTCAGCTGAATACTCATTAATGCGTTGTAGCGTTTGAATAAGACTTCCGGATTCCTGCATATCTTCCAGCCAGTTCTCAATTTCTGCAGCCGCTTCTGAGTTTTTATTTCGCCCTAGCTCTTCTAGATATCCACGGACCAGCTCACGGGTCTGTGCTTCGTAATTTAGAAGTCGCTTACCCGTGCTCAAGGCCTTTATACGCTGCTCAAGACTATCTATCATTTCCATTTGATAATTCATTTGATCTTTAAAGCTTGAAGCCCGATCGTTTCCTCGCCGATTTCTAAAGTTCTGCACAGTGTTATTAACCTGTTTGAGCACTTCATCTGCCATCCGTTTGGCCACTTCAGGATCTTCGTCAAGAACTTCTAATAGGATAGACTCATATTTGGTTTTACTCGAAACAAATCTATCGTTGTACTCGAGGTGTAAATAGTGCCTGGAAGACGGTTGTCCGGGTTCTATTCCATATCTCTGATACAGATTGAATTTTTTAACAATTGAATCTCGAACGCGGCTTGATTCAAACATTTGAAGCATTTGTTCCGTTTCCGACTCATCACTGTAGGTATTTACATTGACCGGGTATATAACGGCAACCGATTTATATCTTGGCTTAATAAATTGTGGACCGCTAAAAACGGCCGACAAAACAATTGCTGCAATTGCAACAACAACGAATATTTTGAAGTTTTCACGAACAATTTTGATGATTGACGTAAAATCAAAATTCTTAGATTCCATCATGAGGGATTTTGCTTAAAACGCGACAAATGTAAAAATATTAGAAGCCTGCTATTCATCCTTCAGGCGCAAGATTTCAGTTATTTGTCTTATTTGAATTGAACCGGTTACAAAAAGTAGAATGAATCCTGCTAATCCACTGAGCAGGACAATTTGAATTCCTTTCACATCTGTTGTATCCAGGTAGTAGTTTACCAGGCTATAGGAGACAATAAAAATCAACATTCGAACCAATGCTCCATATTGTAGTCGTATGCTAAATTTTCGCGTCACGACAATATATTGTGCCAATCCGGCAAAAAGCTGGGTAATCATCGTTGCAATTGCTGCTCCTACAGCACCATAATAAGGAATCAGAGCAAAATTTGCGATTAGATTCAAACCTAAGCCCGTGAAAGAAATGATATTTAGGATTCTTAGATTGGCATTGGCCGTGAGAAGTGTACCGTAAATGTAAAACATAGACATTCCTATAAATGCAAACATGAGGGCTGTAAATGCAGTTTCAGCTTCAGCGGTTACCTGAACATAGCGCCAATCTAAAATTTCAGCGCCGAAAAAAAAGCAGAGAACGGCCGCCATAACAGAGACTGAGAGTAAAATATTTGAAGACAAACGGAGTACATCTTCTACGCGTTCATTTTGCTTTAGCATTCTAGAATAAATGGGAAGCAGCAATGTTCCGAATAGGAAAGAAAACATTCCGGCTGCTTCGTAAAATCTAAAGCCCTGAGCATATGCTCCAGCCGTGGCGCTGCCATCATCCAGCATATTTTCAAGCATTACGCCATCAATTCTATTGTAAAGAGCAGCCGATAATATAAAGAGCGCATATGGTAAACTCTTTTTGAAAATCGATCTATTAAACTTCATATCCAAATTCCACTTTAAACCCCCGATCTTGGATCGGAGCATAAAAAGAGAAACAAGAAGAGTAATACCATAACTAATGGTCTGTAGGTAAACGAACCACTCAATTTTAAACTGGCCATCTGAAACTCCAGTAAAAAGAAGTACGGAACAAAAAACGATTAAAAGAGTCCTATCCAGTACTGAAATAAAACTATCTGACTTAAACATGTGAAGTCCGGCCAGATTGCTTCTAGAAAAAAGGATAAACGATACGATAACCTGGTTCAATACAAGAAACAATAACATATTGAGATCATGCTCAAAATACCCAAGAGCAAGACCTAGAAGAAGAGTGATTCCAGCATAGAAAAAGGCCAAAAGGGCCTTTGCACTAAAGAGCTTTGAAAAATTTCCTTTTACTAAATGAGAGTTTCGCGCAATGTTGCGATTGTTGAAATTGTTAATTCCGAGGTCTATGAGAATATTGAAGATGAAAGAAAGATTCAACAGTCCGAAATAAAGCCCGTAACTCTCTTGCCCTACCCTATTTTGAACTTCAGCGTCTATGCCTAGAATATAAAGTGGCTTGACTATAAGATTAAGCAGCAATAAGAGGCCCAGAGAAGAAAGAAATTTCTTTTGCATGAAGGTTAATCTGTGAATATCCTAATCTACTCTAAAAAGATGTGTTTGCCGTTTTTACTAGAGCTCGCATTACCTTTTCAGCTGATTTATCCCAATCAAATTTATTGCACTGCCTGCGTCCGTTCTCAACCAGATCTTCAACCAACTTATCCGACTCGTGAAGTCTTATCATCGCTTCAGAAATGGCCTTACTATCATCTGGATCAACAATAAGCCCGCCATCGCCGCATATTTCTGGCATAGATGTTCTGTTAGATGTAATTACGGGAATTTCTGCTTTGAAGGCTTCCACAATAGGTATTCCAAAGCCTTCGAAATAACTCACATACGCAAGTGCAAATGCTGCCCCGTATACATCAACTAGTTCTTCTGTATTGAGTCTTCCTACCAAAACAATATCTTCTGTAAACGCCGATTTCTTCAAAAGATTTTCCAATTCTGGTGAAGAACTATAGTGAGCCCCAACAATTAGAAATTTAAACTCACTACCCGTTTGTCTCTTGAATATTTCAAATGCTTTCAGCTGATTGAGCAAGTTCTTTCGAGGATGAATAAGCCCGACAAATAAAAAGTAAGGATTACCCGATGAAAACTTCGCTCTTATTGAATTGACTCGTTCTTGACCCAACTTTTTAAATGCATTATTTGGAGCATTGTAAACTACATCAATTTTATCGATGTTCACGCCATAGCGCTCAGATACGTCTTTTCGGGTGTATTCTGAAACGGTAAGTAATCGCGTGGAATTTCGAGCAAATTTTGGAAAGTACTTCTTGTAATACTTTACGATGTACTTAGGTAGAAATTCAGGGTGTTGCTCAAAGTTCAAATCGTGAATGGTATTCAATGAAGGAGTTTTGCTTTTTAAAGAAATCCAACCATCTGGAGAGAAAAACACATCCGGTTTTTCCTTTTTCAAAATTCTGTAAACCCCAAACTCAAAAAACAAATACCAAAGGATGGGATGACGCGCTTGAGGCTTCGCCACTACATATTTTACATTATCACTGAAAATGAAATCAGCTGAAGGTTTTCTGTCAAAGATGAAAACGAACTCATGCTCGGGGTGATTTTGAGTGAGTCGCTGGAGTATTTCATGCGAGAACCTCCCAATTCCTTCGAGTTTTCCTTTTATTAAGAGCCGGGTATTGACGGCTATCTTCATTTTGTTTTAAGAACAGTAAAATTCATACCGAAAAAGAAAAATTCTCGCAGAACAGCACTTTTTCTCCATAGCTGTGACTCCTTTTCTATAATATCATCCGTATTACTGCCATCGTACTTTCCAGGCATATAATATCTGATGTATTCTAAGGATTGTTTGTCTATTTCAAATCCACCTTTTGCAAACTCTTTTTTCCATTGAGATAAGCTTCTGGTATTCTCATTTCCGAATACAACATTCTTTTTCAGTCTTTCGTCGTAATAACTTGAAATTCTCTTAAAGCCCCGCTCCCTAAAGTGTTTAATATTACAGATAATATTATTTCCATTTTCTTCGCTCACTACGATTTTTCCGTCCGGCTTGAGCACCTTGTCAAAAATTTCGACTGCCTTTTCAAAGGGCTCAAGATGGTGTAAGGTATCCTGCGCTACAATGTAATCCAGACTATTTTCTTCTGGATAACTATCAAACATATTCTGGTACTCCAGCTTAATAGACGAAATGTCACCGTATTGGCTCCAGTATTGAAGTCTGTTCGTAATCTCATCAAAATAATACTCCAGGGTAGTACCGAGAACTTTATGGCCATTTAGCCCCAGAAGAATACTTGTAGTTCCATATCCACAACCTACATCCCAAATATTTGACTTGGGTTTCTGTATTTGGTTGAGAACAAATTGGTAGCGCTGCTCCAGATAAGATTTCCTAAAATCATAGAGCTTTGGAGAGTTTATAAACCGATGATACTCTGTCAAAGGTTTATTCTCCTTGAGCTCTTCTTCAAAATGTTTGAAAAACTGATCTAAGGTCATCCCTGAATTTAAGGCTGCGAAAGTACAATAATTCGGGGCAAATTAAAGAAGAGTGACTCTGCTATGAAAATAATCCAAAGAACAAATACACTCTTCAAAGGTTCCCTGTAAGCAGTCGTAAAAATTTATCGAAATTTGCAGGATATGAAATCTGATTTCTCGGAATTCAATAAACGAAAAAAACTAGATCCGGAAGACTACTATTATAGTGAAGAAGGGTATTTAGTTTTTACGGGCAAGTATTTATTAAAGAGGGGGTATTGCTGCAAAAATGGCTGCAAACACTGCCCCTATGGTTACAATATTAAAACCGGGCGTTTTGAATAAAAAAAGTATGGAAGCAAGTACATTACGTGAAGAAAAAACATCTTTTCAGGAAGAAGTAAAAACGGGTATACCAAACATCCTTCCTCCAAAACCTGAATTTGATAAAGGAGTCAGTCACGCTCCAAAACGCAAAAAAATACTGAAGGCAGATGAAGAAAAATTAGCAGTTGAAAATGCGCTTCGCTATTTCCCTGCTGAGATGCATGCCGAACTTGCCCCGGAGTTCTATCGTGAACTACAAGATTATGGAAGAATTTATATGTATCGTTTCCGTCCGAAATACAAAATGCATGCAAGACCACTAGATGCCTATCCAGCCAGGTGCAAACAGGCGGCTTCTATCATGCTCATGATTCAAAACAATCTTGATCCTGCCGTTGCTCAACACCCACATGAACTCATCACCTATGGTGGAAACGGTGCAGTATTTCAAAACTGGGCGCAGTATTTGCTCACAATGAAATACCTTTCAGAAATGACTAATAAGCAAACTTTAGTCATGTATTCCGGTCATCCATTAGGCATCTTTCCTTCACATAAAGATGCCCCGAGAGTTGTAGTAACGAACGGTATGATGGTACCTAATTATTCAAGCCCAGATGATTGGGAGAAGTTCAATTCACTGGGAGTTACACAGTATGGACAAATGACCGCCGGTTCATATATGTATATTGGTCCGCAGGGAATTGTTCACGGTACAACCATCACTGTATTAAATGCAGGGCGAAAAATTTCAAAATCTGGCGAAGGCTTGTCAGGTAAATTATTTGTTACAAGTGGACTAGGTGGAATGAGCGGAGCTCAGCCTAAGGCTGGAAATATTGCAGGCTGCATTACTGTGGTTGCAGAAGTCAACCCTTCAGCAGCCTATAAAAGACACGAACAGGGTTGGGTTGATGAGATCATTACGGATCTGGACGAATTGGTTTCCAGAGTTCAGCTAGCAAAGAATAATAAAGAAGTAGTATCCATTGCCTATTTAGGAAATATTGTTGATGTGTGGGAGGCTTTTGATAAAAACGATGTTTACATAGATCTGGGCTCAGACCAGACATCTCTTCACAATCCATGGGCAGGTGGATATTATCCTGTTGGGCTGTCTTTTGAAAAATCAAATAAAATGATGGCTGAAGAGCCCGATGCTTTCAAAAATAAAGTTCAGCAATCCCTCAAAAAACAAGCTGCTGCCGTCAATAAACACGCCGATAAAGGGACTTACTTTTTTGATTATGGAAATGCATTTCTACTCGAAGCAAGTCGAGCAGGTGCGGATATAATGAAAGAAGACGGCGAACACTTTAAATATCCTTCGTACGTGCAGGATATCATGGGCCCCATGTGTTTTGATTATGGCTTTGGCCCGTTTAGATGGGTTTGTACTTCCGGAAAAGAAAAAGATCTATCGGCAACAGATCAGATAGCCTGTAACGTACTCGAAGAAATCATGGATGGTGCTCCCGATGAGATAAGTCAGCAAATGGCGGACAATATAAAATGGATTAAAAGTGCCCGTGAAAACAACCTTGTCGTTGGATCTCAAGCTCGAATACTATATGCTGACGCGGAGGGTAGAATGAAAATTGCTAAAGCATTCAATGAAGCCATAGCCATGGGTGATATAGGCCCTGTAGTGCTCGGTAGAGATCATCACGATGTTTCGGGTACAGACTCACCCTATAGAGAAACCAGTAATATTTACGATGGCTCTCAGTTTACGGCTGATATGGCAGTGCAAAATTTTGCTGGCGATAGTTTTAGAGGTGCAACCTGGGTTAGCTTACACAACGGCGGGGGCGTTGGTTGGGGTGAAGTAATCAACGGTGGGTTTGGAATGCTGCTAGATGGCAGTGCTGACGCTGAACGTAGGTTGATGAGTATGCTACACTGGGATGTAAACAATGGCATTGCCAGAAGAGCCTGGGCCAGAAATTCCGAAGCAGTTTTTGCCATAAACCGAGCGATGGAGGTAGAGCCAAACTTGAAAGTAACCGTACCGCACACCGTCGATCAGAAAATCCTGAACTTTTGAATACTTGAACTGTGCAAAAAGCCCGCAAAAGCGGGCTTTTTTTACATCGTTCCTTTCATCATTTTATTCCAGTAGAGGTAAGGCAATCCATATTTCTTTAAGATCCACATGCTCCATTGTTCCTTCGTGGTATCTACAAATTTGCTTAAGAACGGGTCGCTATCTCTAACATTATTGTACTTAAACTCGGCAAGTACCATTTTACCATACCCTGTAACCAGCGGGCAAGATGAATATCCTTCATATCCTTTTTCAATCTTCCCTTCATTCGCGATGAGATGCAAAAGATTCGCTACAACTACCGGAGCTTGCTTCCTGATCGCTGCTCCTGTTTTAGCCGTGGGCAAAGCCGCTGAATCTCCCAAGCCAAATACATTTGGGTAAACATTGTGTTGAAGTGAATTGATATCTACATTAAGCCACCCTTTTGACGGCCCCTCTTGATTAGCCAATGGAGATTTTTTAATAAAATCAGGCGCTGATTGGGGTGGCGCCAGGTGTAACATATCGTAAGGCACTGCAATTTCAGTTTTACCTTCTAATCGTTCGTTTATTTTATTGTCTTCAGTAATTACACATCCATTTTCTCCAGGCTCTGTATACTGAAAATAAATCGTTTTGGTGGAAGGATCTATCCGCTTTGGCGAATAATAAGGTTTGAAGATGATATCCCGGTCTATAATGATTTTATTGAGTGTTTTGGCAAACTCCTTTACTCCAAATATTACAGAACCCGGAGTTGCATAGACTACATTGGTTTTTTCTCTCAAGTTGTGCTTGCGAAAGTAATCTTCGGCCAGGTACATAATTTTCTGCGGAGCTCCACCACACTTAATAGGTGTTGCGGGCTGGGTAAATACCGCATTTCCCCCTTCAAATTTTTTCAATACCTCCCAGGTGTATTCAGGGTCGGTGTAATTACTGCAAACTCCACCCTTACCGAGGGCGTCTTTCAGTCCTTCAATTCCATCAAGATCCATTTGAATTCCAGGACAAACAACGAGATATTCGTATGTTATCTTACCCGAAGAACGCGTAGTAACTGTATTGTTATCAGGGTCAAAGCCTTCAGCGTAATCCTTAATCCAATCTACTCCTTTAGGAATAAGCGTTTCCTCTTTTCTGATTGTTTTATCATAGTCGTAAGTACCAGCTCCAACAAGAGTCCAGGCCGGTTGATAAACATGTTTTTCTGAAGGCTCAATTAAACCGATATCGGCATTGTGCTTTTTACGCATTAGTTGAGCAGCAGTCATTATCCCGGCAGTTCCACCACCTACTATAAGAATTTGATAATGTGATTTCATGATGATTAGTTTATGGACTCTAAGGAACAGATAATATGAGTGGTTTTATGTGACTGGGATTACAGCGGCTTCCAATTGAACACAAACGATACCTTTGCCAAATGAAATTCAACTTTAAGCTCATTGCCTTAATCTTATTTTTCCAGGTTTCAGCTGGGTTTAATGGTATCCATGCTCAAGAAATAACCGATGGAAGCCTGAATACCTGGTTTTTGCAATTTTCCAGACTTAATTTAAATGAAAAATGGTCATTTACGAATGAACTGCACTATAGAACCGGAGAGTTTTTGAGTAATCCAGGCTTAATTCTAATCAGGCCTTCTGTAGATTATCATCTGAATAAGGAAGTTGAATTCTCACTTGGCTATACACTTGTTTATGCAGAACCATTTGAACCCTACTCACTGCAAGCTCCAGCCTTCGAGAACAATCTATGGTGGCAGGCCTGGATAAAAAATAAAATAGGCAATACCAGTCTCCAGCATCGATTCAGGGAAGAGCATCGCTGGTTGGATAATTTGGTCCAAACAGAAAATGGAGATTTTGAAAAAGACGGGGCCAATTTTGTGAATCGATTTCGCTATCGCTTTACAGTCATTTTTGACTTGATTAAACTGAATGACGACGCACTCTTCTGTGTAGTTTTTGACGAAGTATGGCTTTCACAAAATGACCAACTCCTATTCACTGACTTAAACAGGAATTGGCTATACGGTGGCCTGGGTTACAGGTTCAGCAAAAACTCCAATCTTCAGCTCGGATTCAACTATCAGTCTGATAAAGTAGCTTCTGGCGAGTTTATTAATTCACCTGTTATTCAACTATCTTACTTTCATAATTTCCATCTTAAAAGCTCAAATTCAGAATAGAATTAAGACCCCATATTTTAATTCCATCCTCCTCCTAGGGCCTGGTACATATTAACCATAGCATTCATTTGCTGCTTTTTGGTCTCAATAAGTTCAAACCTAGATTCAAGTGCATCTTTTTGAGTGAGCAAGACTTCCATGTAATCTGCCCTGGCAGATTTGAACAAATCATTTGAAATCTTAACAGAAGAAATCAGAGCATCTACCTGTTGAGACTTTAAATTGTATTTCTGTCTCAAGTTTTCAATCATTGACATTTGATTAGCCACTTCAACATAGGCATTGAGTATAGTTTTCTCATAATTAAAAACGGCCTGGGTTTGCCTGTTATTGGCAGAGTAGTACTCCGCCTTAATAGCATTTCGGTTTATGAGTGGCGCTGCCAATTTGCCAATCAATGAAAACAGAATTGATTCCGGACTCCTAATAAAGTATTCAGGCTTAAATGCATTGAAACCAACCCCGGCGGAGATTTGAAAGGATGGGTAGAAATTAGCCCTCGCAACTTTTACATCGAGCTTTTCAGCTGCCAATTCCTGTTCTGCCTGTCTGATATCAGGTCTAAGCGAAAGCAATTGAGAAGGAACACCCGAATAAATTGTATCCGGAAGCAAATCCATAAACTGCGCCGAACTTCGTTCAATTGGCCGAGGGTACCTACCCACCAGGTAGTTCAACTTATTCTCAAGTTCAAAAATTCTTTGATTGATTTCATATTTCAAACTTCTCGTACCCAGAACCTGCGCTTCAAATCGCTTTACGGCTAACTCTGTAACCTTCGCAGATTGCTTTTCAAGCTTTACAATTCTAAGCGCATTTCGTTGAATTTGTATATTCTGATTTATAATCTCTAATTGATTGTCAAGTGCGAGTAGCTCGTAATAAGAATTTGCAATCTCAGCAATGAGATGAGTAACCATGAAATTCTTACCATCAACAGTAGATAGATATTTTAAAACCGCCGATTTCTTTGCGCTGCGCAGCTTTTTCCATATGTCAATTTCCCAGGTGGCATAAGCCCCTAGCATATAGTTTGGTAGAGGGTCTGGAAATTCAACACCTGGTCTAATATCAGTATTTGCATCATTCGCTCCCTGACTGGTATACCTTCCCACTTTTTCAACTCCAGCTTCACCTTCTATACCAATGAAAGGCAAATACTCTCCCTTACGGGCCCTTATCTCATTATGGGAAACTTGTACCTCTTGAAGTAGAATATTTAATTCCTGATTATTTTTCAATGCAGTATCAATAAGTGCATTTAAGTAGAGATCTGTAAAATACTCCCGCCAATTGATCTGAGCAGAGTTGAGCGTATCTACTGACTTATTATAGGCCTTGGGTATTGATGTATCTTCTACCTTTTGCATTAGCTTGGGTGCACAGGAAGATAGAACTGCAAATAGAGATAGAACCGCAATAATTTTAAAATTGAGCCTTTTCATTTCAGTTGTTTTTCTTGTGGTTATGTTCTTCTGTTAATGGTCTGTCGTATTCATCCTTGATAAGCTTTCTTCCATTGGCAAGTCGAGCAAAAATGTAATAGAGCCCGGGAATGATAAGCACGCCGAAAATCGTTCCAAATAGCATACCTCCCATCGCTGAGGCACCTATAGTTCTATTTCCTATGGCTCCTGCCCCTGTGGCTATAACAAGGGGAATTAATCCTGCAATGAATGCAAAGGATGTCATCAAAATGGGCCGAAACCTGACTTTCGCTCCTTCAATTGCCGCATCTAATATGGAAGAACCATGTCTGTGCTTTTGAATGGCAAACTCTACAATTAAAACTGCATTTTTTCCTAAGAGCCCCACTAGCATAATGAGCCCGACCTGTGCATATATGTCATTTGCAAGACCCAGTGCCTTTAACAGAACAAAGGATCCAAAAACTCCAATAGGCAGTGATAAAACAACGGCAAAGGGAATAATGAAACTTTCATATTGAGCTGCCAGGACGAGGTATACAAAAATCAGTACGATAATGAATATGTACAGCGACTCGTTTCCTCTCGAAGCTTCGTCGTAAGACAAACCTTCCCAGGCAATGTCATAGCCTCTTGGAAGTGTTGCATCGGCAGTTTCTCGAATGGCATTAATTGCGTCAGCTGTTGTGTAGCCCTTCGCCGGTAATCCCCTGATCGCAGCCGAATTATACATATTATACCGGGTAATTTCATTGGGACCCTGTGTCTTCTTTAGCTTCATGAAGGAAGAGTACGGAACCATTTCATCCCGATTATTTTTAACATATAAATCGAGAATATCCGAAGGCAGTCTCCTGAACTCGGGAGAAGATTGAACGTAAACTTTAAAAAATCTTCCAAACCGAATAAATCCTTGCTCGTAAGTACTACCGATTAAGATATCCAGATTTTCCATGGCCTTGCCCAGAGAAACGCCTTTTTGCATGGCCGCCTTATTGTCAATTTCGAGCTCGTATTGGGGATAATTGGCAGCAAAGAAGGTAAAGAGTCCGGTTAATTCAGGACGCTCCTGTAAGTTATCAATAAACTGCTGATTGATTTTATCAAATTCCTGATAATCAGTACTGGTAGTTTTATCCAATAATCGTAGCGAAAATCCACCAGAAGAACCGAAACCCGGAATGGCCGGAGGTTCGAAGAATTCAACAACTGCTCCCAGTCCTTTAGATTTCTCCTCCAACTCTTCCATGATCTCTGTAACAGAGTGCTCTCTTTCTGACCAATTTTCCAGATTGATCAGACAGGTTCCGGCATTTGATCCACGACCTTCAGTCATGATTTCATATCCAGCCAATGACGAAACAGATTCAACACCCTCAACTTCTTCGCAAATCTTCTGCAGTTCTCTCGATACTTCATTTGTGCGCTCCAAAGTTGCTCCGGGAGGTGTTTGAATAATGGCGTAAATGGTTCCCTGATCTTCGCTGGGAATAAATCCACCAGGTAAAAATTGGTTTTCAATGAATATACCAATACAGAAAGCGGCTAATACGCTCCAGGTAATCACCTTTCTATTGATAATCTTCCTTAATACCGATACGTATTTTCCCGTAACTTTTTCAAATCCTGAATTGAATGCATCCAGAGCTCTATTCAGTAAATGCGATCGTCTTTGCTTGCCGTGTTGATTCTTTAATAACATAGCGCATAGAACCGGAGTTAGAGTAAGAGCAATAATGGCTGAGATGATAATGGCACTGGCCATGGTTATGGAAAACTGCCTGTAAAAGGTTCCAACTGGTCCGCTCATAAATGAAATAGGAAGAAATACGGAAACCATTACCATAGTGATGGCAATTATGGCCCCACTTATCTCACCCATAACCTTCTTCACTGCCATGTAAGGAGTAATGTTTTCTTCTTCCATCTTGGCATGCACGGCTTCTACCACAACTATTGCATCATCAACTACAATTCCGATAGCCAGAACAAGGGCAAAAAGGGTGACAAGATTAATTGACAGACCGAAAAACTGGATAACAAAAAATGCACCGATTAATGATACGGGAACGGCAAGTATGGGGATAAGAGTTGAACGCCAGTCACCCAGAAAAATGAATACAACAAGTGCAACGAGAATAAAGGCATCTCGCAGCGTATGGAGAACTTGTTCGATAGATGCATCTAGGAATTGCGACACGTCATAACTGATTTTGTAATCAACACCGGGGGGGAAAGATGCTTTCATTTCATTCAGCTTGGTTTTCACCTCAGCAATTACTTCGCTCGCATTGCTGCCGTAATTTTGTTTTAAAACTATTGCAGCTGATGGTTTTCCATCCAGGTTGGAGTAGATGTCAAAAAATTCACTTCCCAATTCAACCCGTCCAATATCTTTTAATCTTAAACTCTCTCCTTCTGAATTGGCTCGTATAATTATATCTCCATATTCCTCAGCTTTGTTTAGTCTTCCCTTAAAAGTGAGTACGTATTCCAAAGCCTGAGCTTTGATACCAGAGCTTCTTCCTAAACGACCAGGCCTACCAATGATACTCTGCTCACTCATTGCTTCCATCACTTCATCTACTGAAATGTTGTAAGCACGCATTCTATCCGGATTTAGCCATACACGCATTGCATACCTTCTGCTACCCAAAATTGTGGCACGCGCTACACCATTAATCCTGTTGATTTCAGGTATCATGTGGACATTCGCGTAGTTATACAAGAACTTTTCGTCAATTGATTTCTCTTTACTGTAGAGATTGACGTACATAAGCATACTCGGCTGAATAGGCGTTATGATAACACCTTCTCTTTGCACCAGATCTGGCAATAGAGGCATGACCTGGTCAACCCGGGTTTTTACGCGAATTACTGCCTGGTTGGGATCTGTTCCGGGTTCAAATATGACTCTTAGTGTAGCTTCGCCTGCACTAGTGGCATCAGTAGCCATGTAGCGCATACCTTGCACTCCATTAATTGAGTTTTCTAAAGTGATGAGCGTTGATTTTACCAATACATCCGCACTTGCACCGGGATAGGCGATGAAAATATTGACTGTAGTAGGTGCAATTTGGGGAAATTGTGATATGGGAAGTTGTCTGATTGACAGGGTTCCAACAAAAATGATTACCACTGAAATTACAATGGCAAATACCGGTCTGTGTATGATTTTCTTAAACATATTTTTTCAGTTTTGTTCTACCTTACTCTGCGTATAATTCCAATGCCGCTATTACTGAATCGGGATTAAGAAAATTGTAACTGATGTGGTCGTTTTCACGAACCAATCGTAGCCCTTCCAATAAGATTTTATCATCCGTGGCCAAACCTTCAGCAACTTCGTAAATATGAGGTAGCTCTTCGCCTATTTTTATTTGTCTTGATTCAATCTGGCTTTCTTCATTTATCACGAAAACATATTTCTTATCAAGTACTTCGAAGGTTGCTTTCTGAGGAATCAGGATGGCATTATTCAATGGCGTTTGTACCAAAACATTTCCGGTTTCACCATGTCTAAGTATCCCTTTAGGATTTGAGAAAGTTGCTCTGAAGGGAATATTTCCGGTTTCGTTATTGAAGTCGGCCCCAATGGTTTCTACTATTCCCTTTTGATCAAAAAGCTTTCCATTTGCCATTTCAAGAGTAACCACTTGCAGACTATCCCTATTGGCGTGGGTTATGTACTCCAGGTACTCCGCTTCGGGAACATTGAAATAAACCCACATCATGCTGTTATCTGAGAGGGTAGTTAAAAGATCTCCTTCGTCTACCAAACTTCCGAGTCTTACGTGAAACCGGTCCATTATTCCATCAAATGGAGCCTTTATTTCGGTAAAACCGAGGTGAACTTCAGCAAGTGAAAGCGCAGCTTTTGCCTTGTCGTAATTGGCTTTTGCCAGTGCCAATTCATTTTCAGACACTATATTACTATCGGCTAGAGCTTTTGTGTTTTTATACTCTATTTCGGCAAAATTGGCTTCGGCAGCTGCCTTTTGTAATTCTGCTTGATATAAAAGCGGCATAATTTGAAACATCGTCTGCCCCTTCTTTAC
>JGI12048J13642_10346884_pt1 | contig 24731 bp, 21 predicted proteins | sample ElkSlonscriptome_16_FD_13642 | JGI IMG/M metagenome (IMG submission 13642)
CCTTCGCTCAGTTGCTTGCACACCCCCTAGCCGCTGAGAATGCTTAGACAGGAGTTCGCTTTGCTGCTGAGAGCTGGAGTCATCAACGACGCAGTTTTTGAGCAAACTGACCCAAACTGCGATTCAGCATTGTGATTGGCCAAATCAGCAAAGCTAGTACAGGAATGATTTCCAGCCGCCCCATCCACATGAAGAGGATCAGCACAACCTTTCCTACCCAAGAGAGCTGAGGGTGGGTAATACCCACTGATAGCCCCGCACTTCCTAACGCTGATGCTGCTTCAAACAGAGTATCAGCAAGGGTATATCGTGGGGAGGCGACATGGAGCAACACCATCACTCCACTGATAATCAAGGTAATCCACAACACCCCCAAAACAGCCGCAGATTCAATTCGGCGATTGGCCTCCGCTTCAGTAATCAAGTCTTGTTGAAGCCGATAGCGCATCATTTGATGAGGCAAGAGAGACAACCGCTGAAAACGCCAGCTAATTGCCCTTAACAGAGAATCAACGCGGTTAAGCTTTAAGCCTCCCGCAGTCGAACCCGAAGCCCCTCCAAACACCATGGCGATCGCCAACAAAAGTTTGCTCGTGATACTCCAGCCTTTTTCATCGGTGACAGCGAAGCCGCAAGTGGTAAGCGCTGATGTCCACTGAAAAAACACCTGTAGCCCTGTAATTTGCTTCAAGAAGAGAAATCTTTCTCCAAGCAAAAGTAGCCCTCCAAAGCCTAGAAGCAGCCAAAGCAAGCGATGCTGATCGTCTTTCCAAAGAACACTCAGTCGTTTCTGGCGGAGTAGCTTTGAATGAACCCGAAAACTAATAGCCCCCAGAATCATGATGACAATAATGCCGATTTGAACAGCGGAGCCATAAGCCGCCATACTGTCTCCGGTAATCGAAAATCCGCCTGTGGAAATTGCCGTCATGCCGTGGTTAAGGGCTCCCCACCAATCCATGCCCAAGATTCGTAAGAGGAAAATACCGCCCACCGTATAAACGCAGTAGATCCACCAAATGTTTCGAGTCGTAGATCGGAGAGTCAGGCCGATCATTTTCTGGCGTCCTTCGAATGAATAAAGCTGATATGGATCAGTACTGGGTTCCAACACCGAAATCATCAAAACGATGACACCGACACCGCCCACCCATTCCATTAGCGATCGCCACCATTGCAAACTTTGAGGCAACTCAGCAGCATTAACAGCCATCGATAATCCAGTGCTGGTAAAACCAGAGAAAGCTTCAAATAAAGCATTGAGCGGTTCTTTGAAGTAGCTGAGCGAAAGGGTTGGTTCTGCCTGCGTTGACATTGCAATCCCGATGATGGGAATTGCCCCTAAAAACGGAATCAATCCCCACCCCAAAGCAACTGTAATAAGCGCATGTCGTAGTTGCGCTTGTTTTGCATTCTTGAAAAATCGATACAGCGCCTGACCAATGCCAATAGACAACCCCGACATTAGCAAAAATGGCAGGATGGCGTAGGCTTCACCCGCAATCAAACAAATAGGCAGTGAGCAAAGAGCCATCACCCCTGGAATATGAAATAAGATGCCAACGTCTCGGAGAACGGTCGCCAAATATTTCCAGCTCGTCTTAAACGGTCGGAACATAGAGCAGATACATGTGTGGACACAACTAAAACGAACGGAGGTGTGGCTTCGCTAGGGAGCACACCCCCAGCTAGCGTCGTTTACGTATGGCTACTAGCTTGAAACCCTTAAATTAAATTGTAGAAACAGCGAGAAGAGTCTATGACAGCTTGGGGGATTTCTCAGAATCCGAATTCGTGGCGTTTGGACTCTGGATATTGTCATAGAGTCGCTCCGCAATCACTGCTGCGGGGTCAACCAAGATCTGAATACCCAAGTGTTCAAATAACGCTTGGTGATTGGCGTGTCTAACAAGGGTGGTTAAGTTCTTAATCCCGTATTTTTGTGCCAGCATCATGGTCATAAGATTAACTGTATCGTCGGATGCTGTTGCTACGACTGCATCTGCTTCGCGAGCCTTTGCTTCTTCCCAGATGTCGCTGTTGCTCATATCACCGTTAAAGACCTTAATGTCGTGGTTGTTCAAAACCTGACGAGCTTTTGCTGCGTCGGCTTCGATTAGAGCGACTTGATGACTATCTTTGACAGCGCAGTGAATGAGATGAATACCTTCCGGTTCTGCACCAACTACAATGAGATACATGACACTTTTAATAGACTGCTTTTAGCATTTATCAATTCCTTCAACAACTCAATCTTTCTGAGTTATCGAATCTATTATTTCAATCAAGTACTTCAGTCAAGATTGCAACGTGCTAGGAACATCCCACGTTTGCAAATTTATCAATGTTTGTAGTGCGGGCATTTTGCCAAAGTTGGCAACGCTTCTCTATTGAGAGAAACGAGATGCTCGCACTACTCTAAATCTAAGTCACGGGTTTGCCCTATCTCAGAAGAGTGAGATCAGAGCACTAACGACGGCCACCTAGCCATTTTGCTGCGATCGCCCCTAGTGCGGCTCCGACTATAGGATTACTCAAGAACTTAAGCATAGCGGGCTGATCGGCTAATACGTCTTGAAAGATATCCGGATGGTTGTGGTAGGTGAAAGCAGCCAGTTTAGAGACATCATCTGCACTCATGCGTCGGGCATGGCGAGTCGATAACCCCAAACGTTGCTCTATGTCGCGATCGCTCAGACCACGCTCCTTCAATTGCTTTAGCAGGTCACGAGCAACGTCATCGCGCTCTTTTGGCTTGATCTGAGAAATCGCTTTCTTCAGTTCTGGCTCCATTTGCTGAGTTGAAATCTGATTAGGATGCAATCTCTCCTTAAATATCTGTCGTCGCTCATCGCGGGATGACCGATTAGCAAAATCATCGAAGTTGGCATACTCCTTTTCTGGTTGAGTCGCCGAATCGTCGATACTTTCGGTGTTGCCGCTAGCCAAATCATTCATGATTTGGCGTTTGTAATCTTTGCTGCTTGTCATAGCATCTCCCGTGTTTTTGTTCGTAGTTTCTAGTAAGTATGGGGTCAAAACTAAGATGAATGGGGGGGTGTCCCTGCCGGAGGCACACCCCCAGATAGCATCGCTTACTGATGGCTACCTACTGAGTAGCTTTGGTACCTTACTGATATTCAATCTGACGAGATGTATCGTCGTAGTTTGCCGTCAAAATGAGTTGTCGGTCGGGTGCATAGACTAGAACACTCAGATCTCGGTTGGGAAAGTTATTGTGAAAACCCTGCATGAGCGATCGCGCCAAGTCACGCACTTCGTTAGGTTGCACGTTGGGCGAAATCACCACGCCTAGCTTGTCGTTGTCACGCACGTAGGCATCATCAATCAATCCTTTGGCAGTCTCCATGACCCATTGGCCATAGCGTTCGCCAGATTGAGTATCCCCTCGCTCTAGCTGACTGTATGCTGACGCTTCAGATGCTGGCAGTTGGCGGCTTGCCTGAGGCGCGCCTCCGCAAGCACTCGTCGTCAAGACTATCAATCCCAAACATAGGGCAACTATCCCCGAACGGATCGATCTAAAGCTGTTCATAGTGTTTTCCTCGTTGCTTGTAATAAGGTCAGAGTTCGAATCTGACCTCACAGATGAAAATAAGTTTGTATCTAGCGTCTGGAGCGTTTGACATTGTAGACTCCCCAATCCCTCATGCCGTGTTGTCCAAGGGTAGAAGCAGCCTCCATAACGTCGCTATTTTGGCCTCTCAACGTTACCAAGTAAGCTCCATTTTCAAGATGACGACTGTAGAAGTGGGCAGATTCTTCGGCAATTCCCAGGTCTTTCATCACGCCCACAACACTAGATGAATCGTCTCGTTCGATCGCGGCAGACAATGCATCTGCGTCAGGCCCCATTACTACCGTTGGCCCAACTTGAGGCAGATGAATATGATTCAAACCCGAAGCTAAATTGGCTGCGCCTGTAAGCGGGTGTCCAGAGTGCATCTGTTCTCCAACAGCGCCGTTCGACTCTGATTCGCGAACCAAAATAGAAAGCATGTGTACTGGAAAGCCTGTTTGCTTGAGATGAGTCAAGGCGTCTTCTAGGTTCTCTTTGCTTTGAAAAACACCCAAAGCACGGCGTTCCTCACCACTCGTCTGCTCAGATGAGACATATGCATCTTCTTTAGAATCACGGTCAATCGTGCTTACGGGATTAGATGCATGAGGCAGGCTAGTGGAATGGGAATCGTACTCTCGGTGACCTCGGTCTTCATGAAACTTTGGGTCTTGACCGTTTGCAATGCGGCCACTTGTAGCACTGCCATTCGTATGCTCGCGCTGAGACTCATCATAGGGCTGCGAATACACGCCCCAGTCTTCAATTCCTGCGGCCTTGAGAGTTTTTTCAGCTCGGGAAATTTCAGGATCAGTGTCTCTCAACAAGACAAGATAGTCTCCGGCAGCCACACGATCGCGATATTTCTTTGCCCGATGTTCTGGAATTCCCAAGCCAATTAACGCTCCGACCAAGCCACCAGCAAGTGCCCCTGCTGAGCCTCCAACGAGGGTAGTTAGAAGCGTTCCGACTTCTCCAGCAGCAATCACCGGCCCAATCCCAGGAATAGTTAAAGTGCCAAGACCAATCAAGAGTCCAGTCACCCCACCTAAAACGCCTCCAGTGAGGACACCGACTTTACCGCCGTCATCGGAATGATCGCTGACTTCTCCTTTGACGTCAACGCCCGCAATCGGATTCTCTTGCTTGGAGTCTCTGGCGATCACAGAGACGTTTTTCATATCAAAGCCAGAGTCGCTAAGCGCCTGAAGAGCGGATGCGGCTCTCGGGCGATCGGGAAAAATTCCTATTGCTCGTTTGTGTGTCGAAGTCATTGATATTGTCCTCCTGGTAACCGAGTCCTCGGCCTATCTCAACGTTTTACCATTCGGGACGTGCCTAGCCGATCGCCCATTAGATGTAACCAGCGGCGTAAAAAAGATAGATTTTGCGATCGCCCTTTCTCTCTCTAAAGAGGGGCACATAGCCTACGAACTCATAGCCAGGCAAAGAGACCCCGCGACGAAGTCAGGTGTCGCCGACCCGCTGCCGGACAGTCCTCATGCCTAATGAAAGTTTCTATCCTTGCACCTCAATCCAGAGAGTGAATTGAAGAATCGAAAGCCATGTTCTGCGCACCATCGCTGCTGGCTTTAGCTGCAAAACGGAGCTTGTACACAAAACGATCCCCAGAAACCTAAGCCGATTCCTGGGGAGGCAAATGGGTCATAGACTCGGTGACAGAAATGACCAGAATCTAAGCATTGACATTTACAGATGACCTTGAACTCTAGCTGCTTGCAAGCTGAGGCTCGGCTTCTTTGTTCTTTTGAGCTGAGCCTTGAGTTCCCAATTGAATCAATTCAACTTTATAGCCGTTGGGGTCTTCCACAAAGGCAATCACCGTGGAACCATGCTTCATTGGCCCTGGTTCACGCACAACTTTTCCGCCCTGACCTTTGATGTTTTCGCAAGTTTGATAGATATCATCCACACCCAATGCAATATGACCATAGGCATTGCCCAAGTCATAAGAGTCAGTGCCCCAGTTATGGGTCAGTTCCAACACAGTATGGTCAGACTCATCCCCATATCCCACAAAGGCCAAAGTAAACTCTCCGCCTGGATAGTCTTTCTTGCGCAATAGCTTCATGCCTAGCACGTCACAGTAAAACTTCAGGGATTCGTCTAAGTTACCGACCCGCAACATCGTGTGTAGCATTCGCATGATTTTGTTTTCCCTCGTCTATCGCTATTCAGCAAACAGTGTCTTTGTCTAATGCTTGCGATCTTACTGTGAAGCCGGAAATGCTGCTGAGGGAATTGAATTGGGTTGTTGTCAGCTACATTAGCTGTTGTTTGACTTCTGTCCATTCGCCTCGATGGGGTTTAGACACAATCTGCCACAAGCGATACGGACACTGGATTCTATGAATATCCTTAAAGAACTAGATATTTCAGCGATCGCAGTCTAAACCTGATACATAGTGCTGCACACATTTAGAGCCTGCTTGTCTGTCAATCAAGAGCTTGTGAATCAAGAGTTTCGGTTTTGAATATTTGCAATCCATTTTTGACTTATCCCTCAGAAGTCAGCAGTAAGATTGCCAAAGTAGCTTGTGCCATTTTGACTCGTTTCAACTTGTCTCAGAAAACAGACAATATAGGGTGATTAGTATGATTGGTGCACACGAGGTCTGACTCGGATGCCAATTCGTACCGAATAAATGCGATCGCCTTTGCATCAAGACAGATTTGTTCTCTTGATCTGAGTTAATCTTGGTGTCGTTCGATGGGTTAATTACGTTGTGAGTGATAGGAGTGCACCGTCTATGTACAGCTTGGATACTGCAATTAGCGAGATTAGAGCGCGCGAAATCTTAGACTCAAGAGGTCGTCCCACTGTTGAAGCAGAAGTGCATCTCGCTGGAGGTGCAGTCGGGCTGGCTCAAGTTCCTAGTGGAGCTTCGACTGGAACCTTTGAGGCCCATGAGCTTCGAGACGAGGACGACAAGCGCTATGGAGGAAAGGGAGTCCTTAGAGCTGTTGTTAATGTGGAAGAAAAGATTGCTACAAGTCTCCTCGAAATGGATGCTCTCAATCAAATGGCGATCGATCGCGCCATGATTGCCATGGATGGTTCAAACAACAAGTCCAACTTGGGAGCCAATGCAATTCTGGCCGTTTCTCTGGCAACCGCGAAAGCAGCAGCCAATGCCTTAGACATTCCTCTCTATCGCTATTTGGGAGGCCCTTTGGCTAACGTTCTACCCGTACCTTTAATGAACATCGTGAACGGGGGAGCCCACGCCGACAACAACGTCGATATTCAAGAATTCATGATTGTGCCTATCGGTGCATCCTCGTTTCGAGAAGCCTTACGCTGGGGAGCTGAAGTGTTTGCTTCTCTCAGCAAGGTTCTCAAAGGAAAGAACCTATTGACAGGAGTGGGAGATGAAGGTGGATTTGCTCCCAATCTGGGATCAAACCAGGAAGCTCTCGATCTAATTATTGAGGCTATTGAGAAGTCAGGCTATCGTCCAGGCGATGACGTAGCCCTCGCTTTGGATGTCGCAGCTAGTGAAATGTACGTCGATGGTCAGTATCGCTACGACGGGGCGACCCACTCACCGACGGATATGATTGCTTATCTGGAATCCTTAGCAAGTCAATATCCGATTGTCTCGATCGAAGACGGATTACATGAAGAAGACTGGATTCACTGGCAGCTGCTGGAAGAAAAGATAGGCGATCGCATTCAGTTAGTCGGGGATGACTTATTCGTGACCAACGCTGCTCGTCTTCAAAAAGGCATTGACCAAAATGCAGCTAACTCAATTTTGATCAAGCTCAACCAAATTGGGTCTCTGACGGAAACTCTTGAAACGATTGAGTTGGCTAACCGCAACGGCTATACATCTGTCATCAGCCATCGCTCAGGGGAAACTGAAGACACAACGATCGCAGATTTGGCCGTTGCAACCCGTGCCGGACAAATTAAAACTGGATCACTTTGTCGCAGCGAGCGTGTTGCAAAATACAATCGCTTACTGCGTATTGAGGCAGAACTGGGAGACCAAGCCGTCTACGCTGGTGTAGTCAATCTGGGGCCACGCTTCCGCCCCATGCTATAGTGCTACGCGCTGATATAAAACCAATAGTTTATGGAGAAGCCGCACGGTGCGCGGCTTCTCCATAAATATCTGTCCTAATCTATCTGCGCATTGCTATATATAATTCGTAGCGAAATATCTCAGAGATTAATCTTCTGCATCAGCCTCAGCCGCTGCATCCTCCATCTCCTGAATCGCAAGCAGCAGCTCTTCTTCTTGAGCCTCAAATTCTTCTTCTTCCATATCGCCCATATCAAATGCAAGCTGAAGTGCGAGCAGTCGCTTTTGGAGGTTTCCTTTATCATCTAGCTCTGAATTGGCTTGCTCCAAAATTTTGTTGCCAATCCAAGCAACACCTGTGACTGGAGCGGTAAGAGGAGCCAGGAGAAGATCAATAATCATGCGATCGCACCTTGTGTATTCTCTTCTAAATGAAGATTGACAAAAAGTTTACAGTGGAGCTTGTTAGCAAAATAGGTTGAGCTAAAATCAGTCTCGCTCAATTTGAGCAAAGTTGAAGGGTGCCGTGAAATTGTTGTAACGAATGCGAAGTCTACCCTCAAACTCTGCGTCTAAAGCTTCAACTTTTTGACTGAACTGGGACTCATTATCCCAAGGAATCAAATACGCTGCGTTGTAAATCATCGCGTCTGTCATTGGGTCATTTTCTACGATCTCAACCGCCATCAAATTGAGCATGTCTTGAAAATGATGAATGATTGTTTCCTTGCGATCATTCATCGCTTGTTCAATCGATTGCCCGATTGATACAATTTCTTCCATGCTGAGAGTTTTGCCTTCAAGGCGATCGCGCTCCTGACGCAGTTGGTCATTTTCCTGCATCAACATTTCTAATTCTACTGTTGCATCCCAAAACAGTTTCACACCCACTTCGCGATTGTTTGTGAGCTTCTGAAAGAGCTGAACCAAGCTTTTACTATGAGGTGAAACTAACTGTTCTCGAACCGTGTCCCAGTCTCCAATGACTAACCCAAATTGTAATGGTAAAAGGTTGCGATAGCCTGCTGTCATAGCATCCTCTAACACGCGTTCGTGGCCGAGCAAATTCCTTCGGCTCGCTAGATAACGATTTTGCTGAGCTGCAGAATACAGAAATACACAGTCGTCAACTTGATGCATCTGAACTGGCTGCTTGTCCAACCCTACCAGCTCAAGTTCATGAGCTGCAGGTGCAGGTAAGATTCCATATAAATACAAGCCTTGGTCAGTAGTCATAGTAGATTTAACAGTTGCACTTAAAGTAGCGTTTGTATTGCCCATAGATGCCCTTAAAACTAATCACTAAGTAGTGTTGTCAAGAAAGAAAACAGAGAAAGAAATTAACCTTATGTAACGATATCGAACTCACTGCGTTTAGTTCGTAGATTGAGAAGGTGGAGAGGTGTTAGAGATAGGTTGAGAGGTAAGCACAAGTTGGAGCTTGGCGTGAATCAAATCAATTTGAGCTAGACCCAACTCCGCACTTCCTTCAAGAACAATTCCAACGTTCAATAGCCGATCTAGAAGTTCAAGAATTGAAGGATTATTCGATTTTTCTCCAGGATAGTAGCCTGACTTTGGCAGCAATGTACCCACCTCCCCCAAGTCAATGTTCAAGTCAGCTGGATCAACATCGAAAATTTCACATAAATGAATGACTTGCTCTTCTAGCTTTTGCAGGCTCTCCGCTGCTTTTTCTAGTTCACCTTCCGTGAGCTGATTGTTATCCATCCGTCGGATAACTTGAGCTTCCATTAGTTGACGAATCAGCTCTACAACAGTGAGCAACAACGGAGCTAACCCAGAGTCGCTATTTTGAGATGTATTTTGCCGCAGCGGTAAAACGTCGGACGCTGGTGTAATCGACAGATCGCCTGACGGTGATGCATCAAGAGGGGGCATAGAGATAAACCAGTCACATTAAAAAAGAAGGTGTTTTAAAGTCTTATCGACTTGAATATAGAAGAGCAAGAAATAGAAATTCAATGCGTCTAAATGTTTTTCACAAGCTTGCCAATGTTTGGCAACATGGATCTGCTGAGACAGGATTACTGTTTTAGTTTAGAGCATATCTTTTAGCATCATTTGAAAACAGGAAGATGATTATTTTCAGAAAAAAGTAGGTAGATGCTTACCTGAATGGTTCGTATCTAATCCACAAAATTATAGCTACGACGTGCCGTAATCTTAACTCGCCGTTAGTGCTTATAGAAGAGCAATTTCGCTTATCAATAAAGCTATGGGTTCAAAGAATGACAAACCAAGCTAGTTGAAAAGCCCAAAAGGATCTGATGTTTTAGAACTTGTAGATTCGTTGCTGGAATTTGTTTGCACATAGCGAATTTCAGCCGTTTCCCTTCGAAACTTGTTCTGATAGTTCAAAAATTCTGAATGCCATTCTTTAAACCTTCGCTCACCGTCTTTGACAAGCATTTTGCGATAGGTTTCCGAATCAACGTATTTCTTCTTGTTGGATTCAATCATTGAAAATAATTCCTCTCTACTTTACTTCCACATCTGGTTGCGCCACTGTCGATGAGCTTCGCGAGCTAGTATTTGAAACCGAGCATTAGTAATGCGTCCTTGTTCCAGAAAAAGCTGGGGCGATCGCCCGATAGAGCGCAGCGACTTTACGCTTGGAATGGCCGCACTCGTCGCAATTTGCTTCATAGTCTTGATTCGAATCATAGAAATAAGTCCACTGCAGAAGATGTGCCTATAGAATATCAGTTACTCGCGATCCAACCAGCGTAAAACTTGCGACGTAAGCTTCTTAGTTTTCGTAGAATACAAAGCCATATCAGTAAAAGTTTTACAGAAGTAGAAAAGCTCAAAGCTGGTAAAGCCAAGCGGGAGTCTGCCCCAAGGTAGCAATACAAAAGCTGAGATTTTTAACCCGATCAAATGTGCTCTATCCTAAAGCTTCACTCTGAGGGGGAGAAGTAGCCTCCGGTTCGGCAGAACGGAGCGATCGCAGCTCACTTTCTAATCCTTCAATTCGTGATTGAAGTTGTTGATTTGCTTCTAACATTTTTTGTGTATTGCTGTTGAGATATGGATCGCTCTCCCACCAGTTGATGCCGATTTCCCTCGCCTTATCTACTGATGAGATGAGTAGCCGAATACGGATTGAAAGCAATTCGGTTGATCCGACAGAGACAGAAATGTCTCCTGCAATCACAATCCCTTTATCAAGGACTCGCTCTAGCACATCAGCCAGAGACGAACCTTGGGTTGCAGTTGTGATGCGACGAGACTCTGCCGTCGGGCGAGTTGGAGTAACAGTCATGGTAGTTCACCTCGGATGGTATTGCGTTGCAGCGGCTGATCGATTGCGCTGGCGTGCATTGGAGATCGGGACAGTGATGACGTCATACCATTTGAAGCTGTTCCCGACGATGAAGCAGCGCTTCCAGGAGTTTGGGGCGCAATGAGTCCGCGAATAGAGAGTGCTCTGAGTGCATGAATCGTTTCGAGTTTGCTGATGCCGAGAGCTTCGCTAATTTCAGAGGGACGTGCATTCTGAAACTGCTGGAGATAATCATAGACCTCTTGCTCAAAAGGAGCCGCATCACTCAACAGCACTCGAGATGAGTCAGCAGTCAGTTTTGGCGACGAGTCTGCGGTGGCAACCTCCGTCTCAACTTCAGACTGAGGCGTTTCTACAGGTGGAATTGCATCGACTTGAGTTGCGGACTCTGACTCAACCGCGTTAGGTACTGCTTGACCTTGAACTGAAGTAGAAGTCTCAAAACCTGTCGAACTAGCCGTCTCAACCTGATTCTTGTCTGAACCTTCATTGTGAAGGTTTACGTCATCTGACAGTGCGACTTGGGAAAGGCTCAAGGACTCATCCGAAAACTCTAGACTTGGTAAGTCGAAGTCTGGAATATCTTCGCCTGGTTCAAACCTGACACTTACAAGCCCACCTTTGGCGATCGCCTCTGCTTCGTCTGAATCAAGGTGTTCGCCCTCCTCGAAAATCTTTTTCAAATCTTCTGGTAGTTCTGTCGCTGATTCAGAATTCACAGTTTCATACTGCGGTTCTTGTGATGTAGAAGGCACCCTTTCAAGCTTTCCCGGCAGATAATCCTCCGCTGTTGGCGTTTGTTCTGCAGGGTTGGTTTCTAACTTTGCTACTGTCGCCGAGGGTTTGAGAGGCAGCATCTTGCTATTTAGTCTGCCAAATAAATCCCAAAGCACTTGGGTTGACTCGTTTATAGACTTCTCAGAACGAGCCAGCAGAATATCCTGGCATAAATCTCGGAATTCGGCATCTCTTGGATCAACACGAATATTGTGCTCGTGAGCTACCTTCGCAATCATCAAACATGAGCGCAATCCGGAGGAATCTTTAGCAATGGCTTCAGAACGAAACACCCTTACCATCTGCACAATCAGCGCTGCATCTTCGCGATCAATCTCGGTCTTTTGAACTAGGATCTCTTGTTGAGTCAACTCGTCCGGTTCCGGTATGTTGATCGTAATCAACCGATCGAGCAAAGCATCCTGAGTGGCATGTACCCCACAGTACTCTGCAGGATTAGACGTGAAAATCGCTCGAAAATGAGGATTGACTCGAATATATTCAGAGCGGCTGCTGTTCGGCGGCAACACGAGCAGCTTTTCCTCTAGTGCAGATAGCAGCACATTATTGACTTCAGGACGCGAACGGTTGAATTCGTCATAAACCAAGGTGAATCCTTCGCGACAAGCCATTGTCAAGCGAGAGTCTACCCAGTTTTGGCGAACCTCATCCTCCATCTTGACAACGCTGTGAATAAAGTTGTCAAAAACTTTTTTGCGAGTGAAGCCTGTTTGGTTGCCGATCAGGTCTGATGTCTTAAACTCATCGTCGCCAAACAAGAGCATGATTGGGCGCGTCAATAAATCTGCTAGATGAAGAGCAAGAGTTGTTTTGCCAGTTCCAGCAGGACCGCGCAGATGAACCGAATACCCTGATTGCAGGTATCGTAGAGCGCGCTTGGCGACGCGGTCAATCGATGGAGTATTGACGAATTGACCAGGTCGAGCTTGCAAAATCGTAGTCACTGGGTTCCTTCCTCTTGAATAACGTAGACGCGATCGCGCTGGGTCACTTTTCCTTTTTTGATTAGGGAGCGCAGTGCATCAACAGCCTGGAACCGATTGATATCGAGAGCCGTTTCTAGCTCAGTCAGCCGGGCTCCCTGAGAAGACTTGAGAAACTCAAAGATTTGATGCTCAACGGATGGGCCATCTTTACGTGCCGGAGCGACAGAAGCAGTTCCCCAAGTCGTTACCGCTGTCCCAGTACTCGATGGTGATTCATTCACGGACTCAGCGAAGGTATCAATCGAGGTATCTGGAGTGGCTAACACGGGTGGCGGCTCAAGTGCCGCTGGTTCTCCAATGGGTAGAGATGCCGAGTTATCGTGAGCAGAACTAACCCCAAGCTTAGGCGTCGGCACAGAAGCATCGGACGAGGTTGGAGATGGCGAGGAGAGTTTGGCTTTGGGAGCAGGAGTGGACGTAGGCTTGGCCGGAGATGCTGCTGAAGGTGCTGACAAACCATTCGAAACCCCGTTCCTCGGCACTGGAGAATTATCCGTTGAACGGGGTTGAGGCTTTGGGGATTGCACCCCAACTTGAGCCGTAGCAGACTGACTCGCGCTGGCTCCAGTGCCATCGCCCCAGACCATCGCTTTCAAGTCAGAACAGTAGGTTCTCAGCTCTCCTCGGAATACTCCCAAGTCATCAAAAAGCACTTGCATCTCTGTTTGACGCGCTTGGTATTGCTGCTGGAACTCTTCTTGCGTAGCCTGTGCCTGCGTTTGACGCGCTTGTTGATGCTGCTGGAACTCTTCTTGAATAGCCTGCGCCCGCATTTGATCTATCTGACTCAGCTCAGTCAAGTAGGTGTTGACCTTAGAGCTTAAGATTTTGACATAAGCGGCAAGAGATTCAGCTAGTTCAATCCGATCCCGAAGGCGCTGTTGCTGAATCTCAGTGAGATAGTCATGAGTATTAGCTCGAACCACCTGCACTTCGTTACGTAAGTTCTGAATTTCCACTTGAAGATTATGTCGAAGCGCGTCAACTGATGTAATCAACTCGGCGTGAAAAATACTGAGTGATCGAAACAGCTCTTCAGCTTTGGCTTGGCGATCGCTACGAGTCAGTTCTAGAAACTGATGGGTTTGCTCTTGTAGAGCTGAAGCAAACTCTCGCAGGCTGTTGACTACAACTGCTGCTTGCTGCTTGCGTTCAACACTGAGATGGGAAAGATATTTTTGAGTCTGCTGCTGAAGCTGAAGCTGAAACTGCTTGAGTTCATTATTGAACTGAGCTGCATTGGCAAGTCGCTCCTGCTGCATCTGAGTTAGGCTATCGCTAACCTGCTGCTGCCGCTGCACAACTTCTTGCTGTCGTTGTTGGCGCTGCTGCTTCCACAAATCCTTAAGCGCAATCACGGGAACCTCCTGCTACGAGGACGAAACAAATAGAGAGTGAGTTGGGCATCAATGAGACCAGACCGTATGAAAATTCTGAGAGTATCAAGAGAAGATAGCTGAGGGACGTGAGTCACAACAAAACCAGTCCCGTACCGAACGTTCAGCCACTTATGGACTTGAAATTAGGTTGTTCAAAAAAGGAAATAACAACGAAGTGGGTACGTCCAAACAGATAATCGTGATGCACCAGTTGAGGGGATGAGAGACGAACTCTCATCCCCTCAATTCACTCTATGCAGCAGGAACTGCAGCTTGAGCAGTCAAACCAACAGCTTCAGCGTACTTCAGGTACGTATCAACAGAAGCGATAACAACACGGGCTTCAACAGCCAAAAGCTCGATACCTACGAGAGATACACGAACCCAAGCATCGATAACAATACCCTTGTCGAGAATACGATCGACTACTTCTGCAAGACTAGAGGAGGAATTTACTTTTTCGACTGCCATAGCGAATCACCTAAAACTCGATAACGTGATGGAACTTTTTTTGGTAGATACACAACCGCCAATTCAGCCTTTATAAATAGGGCTTGGTGGCGCTTTTGGGAAGGTTTAGAAGTCCACCTTCCGAGGTTGTACACCAAAGAATTGAGACCGTAGAGTGCAGCTCAGCGATCGCCACAAAGGAAGACAACGGCTGTAAGAAATTAGATTTTCAAAACAGTCTATGTCGCCTCAGGGAAACTACTGAGTTTTTTCCCAGAGTCTCAACTCTGAAGGCATACAAACTACGCTGTACGCCAGTTTCGAAGAGTTGAAAGAGCATTTGTAAACTGTGTTAGCTGCTCAATCCTCGAAACCGTTATCTCAATCTTTCCCACTTTACGCAGCGATATAACAACATCAGAAAGAAACTGTAAAACTCGGAAAAAATTTGATTAGAAGGCTGAATTTTACACAGGCTAATTCCAATTGTAAAACTACCTCCAAACGAATCTCTTAAGCCCCAGTTTTAATAAAGACACAAATTTCCAAGTTTGATCTCGTAACTATCAACGAAATTTTAACCTAAGACACATGTTTTCGATGAATCGTAAACGAGATCATGTGAGAGGTCGGTAGAAAAGTCATCAAGGTTGCTTTAGCTTCCTCTTTGCCCCTTCAACAGGGGGAATGGCCTTCATAGTCCTTATTCTGAGAGGGGTTTTGAAGGATCGAAAGACTCCGGAGTGACATCTAGTACTTTTCAAACATCCTCTGACTCAACCTCTTCCCTACAGTCTTTTGAGAGAGAGGCATGAGTTGGTTCAATAGATAAAAGGCTTGATGGCCAAATAGGCCTAATGTACAAAATCTCTTTACTAAAGTTGATGTTTAGTAAAGAGAATCGGTGTCTTGAAACCATCAATAGGTCAGTCAAGTATATTGAGTTTCTAAGGCTAGAAGGTGTTCAGAATGCTCTGGATTTATAGTTTCGGTGAATATCCCTTTTTCAGAGAAGGAATGAATGTTGCAAAGCTCTTCTCATCCATCTCTTTCAGCCCTAAATTGAATCGATCCGGATAAGTTTAACAAACTTGTGGAATGCATTCTCGCGGACTTCAAATGAAGGAGCTTAGGCAAAAGTTTTGGACTTTCTTCACCACAGCTTAATTTTTGGAGCAGTCTCTGTTACAAGAAAACTATCTTGTAGAGGTAAACCCCTACGTGTTGTCGGTTTCGAGTTGGAGAACCCTCAAATCGAACATCTGAGCTGGGATTGAATAGTCAAATTCTAAATTCAGACATTATGTGATGGATAGAGTAATGGCGACTGCTACTTCATGTTTGACACTACTCACCGATTTTGGACTTCAGGACGTTTATGTCGGAGTGATGAAAGGATCGATCGCTCAAATCGCCCCCACCCTTTCCGTAATCGATTTGACTCATACGATTGCTCCCCAAGATCTCCCAGCGGCTCGCTTCAATCTGATGGTTGCCTATCCTTACTTTCCAGCAAGCACCGTTCATGTGGTTGTCGTCGATCCGGGAGTGGGCAGTAGCCGCCGCGCGATCGCCCTTTCCCTGCCAGAAGGCAATCCACCCGGAATAATTGTGGCTCCTGACAATGGTGTCGTGAGCGGCGTGCTAGATCAACAAACTCCAGCGGCGATCGCCTCAATGCAAGTGGTAGAGCTGAACAATCCTAATTATTGGCGGATTTTAGAGCCTAGCCGCACGTTTCATGGGCGAGATATATTTGCTCCGGTGGGTGCGCACTTGGCTTCTGGCGTTCCTCTAGGGCAGATCGGTGACAAGATTGAGGTTGATTCGCTGGTACGGCTATCGATTCCTCCAGCTACGGCTCAGCCCGATTGCATCAAAGGAACGATTCAATACATCGACCATTTTGGCAATGGAATAACGACGATTCCTGCCGCGCTGTTGCAATCTGAAGGGCTGCAATTAGAAAATAGCTTATCTCAATCGACTCAATCCTCCCGATATTGGCTAAAAAACAACGGGGCAAAGCGACCTTTGATAATGAACTTGTACACGATGAACAATACCCATGTGATTCCTTGTCGAACCACCTATGCCGAGGTCAGCTCTGGAACTGGGGTAGCTTTGATGGGTAGTCATGGCTGGTTAGAAATCTCTGTGAATCAAGGCAGTGCCGCAAAGACATTTGATATGACAGTAGGAGACATTGTCGAAATGCGATTTGCTTCCAGATCAAGGTCTTAAGCTTTCTGATCCCGATAGCCTTGAAACGATTTCTGGTTATAGCGAGAGGTTGAGTTCATCCGGTTTACTTAACCGAGTCAGATGTCTCAGCAGGTGTTTAGGGGCGATCGCCCATAGATGCTGTTTTCCTAAGAGTGATGATGTGTTGATCTAAATACAGGTAAAGTCATAACAACACATCCTTCTATTTATGTTGAGCAATTAAACCCTGAATAACTGCTCCAATAGGGCGACCACTACAAGACCAATCAATGCTCGATCGCCGCCCATCAGGAAAAACAAGAATATAGTCAACAGCGGTTGCAAGCGTTGCAACCTTATATGCAGTCACTTTTGCCCCTTTAGAAAGCATCTGCAAATCTTTATAAAGTGCCACTTGAGGTTTGTTATTTCGAAACTCAATCAGACCTCGCTCATAGAGTAAAATCTGATGCTTACTTTTCTTCCAAGCATAAGCTATGAAGGCTGCCGACCCAAGCAAGCTCATGACTATAAATAGAGACAATACCAGTGGTGTCCAGTCCATAGCGGGGTTGTCAGAGCGAACATCGCTATCAGCAGTTGCGATGACAATCCACATAAAAAATCCAGGCAAAAGACAGAACACACTGAACAAGAGCCGTCGGACTAAATCGTTACGAGCCGGCTTAGTACGTAACAACAGACTGCCTAGGTTTTCGAGTTGTGCGATGGACTGAGCTGTATCTAAGAGGTTTGGGTTGAGCATTGTAGTACACCGATCAAATTAACAATAGAGCTGTTGTGAAATAGAATGATCGGGTCAGCGACGTGAGACACTCCGACGTCCCACCCTCATTTGATTTACGCTGCAGTGAGATAGAAGTTCCATAATCCAGCGGCCGTTACCATTGAACGGTCATCGAAACCTTCGATACGGTTCCGATAGACCTGATAGGTGATGGTGTAGCGCTTGAGCCCAGCAAACGCATGTTCACACCTGACTCGTTCCCGCGCTAACTGCTGATTCTGTTCGGTACTCAGCCCTCCTCCCTTCGGTTTTCTATGGGGACTTTCGACATTGACATACTCCTCTTGCAGCCCTTGGAAACCCTGAATCTGCCTGGATTTTTACGTCATTTGGGAGATGCCCAGCTCATTGTTCTTGATTCAAGATCCCTTTATCGTGAGCCTTGCCTGCATACGCGTTGCTCAACACCAAAATCCGTTTGTTGGGATCAACCGCAGCGAGATGGCTTCGAGTATGCTGCTGCTTCCCCGAATAATCCTGCTGTTGCTTCTCTGGGTTGCGAGAGCGCTCTGAACCGGGCGTTCGGTGCCATCCAGCATCACCCGAGTCACCTCTGGAAACCGTTCCATGAAGTCTTCGACACACGTAAGTTTGCGCTCGGGCAGAACTATCTGTGTGTCCAAGGCTGCTGGCCTGAGAGCGGTCTAAATCAAAGAGCATCCCGGCTAAATCAAAGGTGGGATAGCACTTGAAGTAGAAGAGGATATATATCAGCTTGCCTGTCACGGTGTTCAACCGAGGTTTGCGACCGGCCCCTTGAGCCCGTTGTCTCGGGCTTGGATAGCGACGGGGAATGGGGGCTTCTGCAAGTGCCTCGGCAAAGACGGGCGTCAACTTGCCCAGTGCTTTACGGTTCAGTCCAGTGAGCGCATGCAGCAAACGGTCGTCGCGCAACAAGCGGTGGAGATTCAGCACTGGACGAGTACACCCTCGCGTTTAATTTCAATCATTATCCCCTATTTCACAACAGGTCTATTGTATAGGAACCAATTGCGGGTGTTGAGACTTAACCACAATGAGAATTGCTGTTGTTTGCAGGCGGTTTGGATTCGTAGAGTCAAGCTAAGCTAGCATGATGAGTCAGCCGATTGATTAAGATGGGTAAGCTCATTGACACAAAAGCATTGTACGCCGATGAGCCAATGCTCTTAAAGCACCGTGTCTATTTCTGAAACAAGGGTTTTTGAGGGGAACAAGAGTCCCCAGTCGTCTGCCAGGGTTTGTGAGCATGACCTTTCAATTTGGACGTGAGATTTGTGGTGATCTGCATATTGCAGAGCAGCGGGAGTGGCTTGTAACAAATGGCATTGGGGGTTATGCCTGCGGCACAGTTGCGGGAATTCTGACGCGGCATTATCATGGCCTTCTCGTTGCTGCGCTAGAGCCTCCAGTCGGTCGAATGCTGATGTTGGCCAAGCTGGATGACTCGGCGATTTATCGTAACCAGATTCACTCGCTGTGCAGCAACCGTTGGGCGGATGGCATTGTCAATCCTGAAGGCCACCACTACATTGAGCAGTTTTATCTAGATGGCAAAATACCAACTTGGCGATATGCGTTTTCTGATGCCATCCTCAAAAAGCAAATTTGGATGCAGCAGGGCGAAAATACAACCTATGTTCGCTATACGCTAGAGCGAGGAAGCTTTCCGTTACTGCTTTATCTCAAGGCTCTGGTGAATTATCGCAATCACCACGGCGGCGCGACGTTGGGCAATTGGGTTATTGAGCCGTTTGAAGAGGTTGAATCAGCCTCGAAAGCAAAAGGAGGAGTTCGAGTTACGGCGTTTCATCGGGCTGCTCCTCTCTATCTGCTGATGGAACATGGGCGGTTGTTTCCCGAACGGCACTGGTATCACAACTTTGACTTGGCGGTTGAGCAATATCGAGGAACAGGGCGATCGGAGGATCATCTTCATGTCGCGACCGTCAAAGCGACGCTTGATCCGGGGGAATCGCTGACTTTTACAGCTAGCACTCGCCCAGATCCCTTGCTAGATGGCAAGGTGGCATTGGGCGATCGCCAATCTTATGAACAGTCGCTGCTACAGGAATGGCAAGCTTCTACATCTCACGAGCTGAAGCATACGCCTGTCTGGATTCAGCAGTTGGTGCTAGCGGCGGATCAGTTCATTGTTGATCGACCTTCTGCCGAAGAATCTGAAGGCAAGACCGTCATCGCAGGCTATCCCTGGTTTAACGACTGGGGACGGGATACAATGATCAGCCTTCCTGGATTGACCATTGCAACCGGACGTCCCCATGTGGCTCGCCCGATCCTGCGAACCTTTGCTCGCTATCTCAGCCAGGGAATGTTACCAAACCTCTTCCCTGACCGGGGACAGACGCCTGAATACAACACAGTAGATGCAATTCTCTGGTATTTCGAGGCCATTCGAGCCTATTACGCAGTCACTCAAGATGAGGAACTGCTACGAGAACTGTATCCGGCCTTACAAGAAGTGATTGATTGGCATCGTCAAGGAACTCGATACAACATTCACCTCGATGAGACGGATGGGCTGATTTACGCTGGAGAGCCTGGAAGCCAACTAACGTGGATGGATGTCAAGATTGGGGACTGGGTCGTGACTCCGCGACTGGGCAAGCCCATCGAGGTGAATGCACTCTGGTACAACGCGCTTCAGTCGATGGTACTGTTCGCGAATCAGCTGGGTTATCCCGCGACCGAATATCAGACTCTGGCTCAGCAAACCCATGAGGGGTTTCAGCAATTTTGGAATCCAATTAATGGATACTGTTTCGATGTTCTTGACTCTCCCATGGGGCATGATGCTAGTTTTCGGCCTAACCAAGTTTTTGCGGTATCGCTGCCGTTCGATGCGGCACACTCTGAAGCTCCACTGTTGCCAATAGGTCAGCAGCAAAAAGTGGTGAGCATAGTTGGGCGAGAGTTGCTGACATCACATGGACTGCGATCGCTCGCCTCCACCGATCCTGACTATCACCGATATTACAAGGGCACTCCTGCTGAACGGGATGCGGCTTATCATCAGGGGACGGTTTGGGGGTGGCTGCTGGGGCCTTATGTCGAGGCGCATCTGCGAGCTTATGGTGACCCGGTTCAGGCGCGACAACTGCTAGAACCGATCGCCAATCATCTCAATACGGCTGGGTTGGGAACCATCAGCGAAATTTTTGATGGCGACCCGCCCCATCCTCCAAGAGGTTGCTTTGCCCAAGCCTGGAGTGTAGCTGAAGTGCTGCGAGTATGGAGAGCGATCGCCTTTTATCCAAAGGAGTAATGCTGGCGATCGCCCCACTTTTTCTGCCCCACGTTTACATACCTTGAATCTGACTCATGGCATCTAGATCGAGAACTTCTTGAAGCTGGGCTTCATCCATCAGATCTTTCTCTAGCACAAGCTGACGCAGTGACTTGCCCGTTTCGAGTGACTCCTTGGCGATCGCCGCTGCATTGAGATAGCCAATGTGGGTATTGAGCGCCGTGACGAGGGCGAGACTTCCCTCTGCATAGGAAAGACAGCGTTCTTTGTTGACGGTGATGCCTTGCATGCATTTTTCGGAAAGGGCACTGATCGTATTGCCCAAAATCTCAATGCTGTGAATCAGGTTGTAGGCAATCAGCGGCATCATGACATTGAGTTCGAGCTGACCCGCCTGGGCTGCCAGAGCGATCGCCGCATCGTAGCCCATGACCTGAAAGCAGACCATTGAGGTCATTTCGGCCATCACAGGATTGTACTTTCCGGGCATGATTGACGACCCAGGCTGCACGGGTGGGAGCTGAATTTCTTTGAGTCCCGTTTTGGGGCCAGAGTCCATCAGGCGCAAGTCATGGGAAATTTTGGTGCAGTCTTGAGCCAAATTTCGCAAGCAGCCAGATACATGAACGAACGGAGCCATACTTTGCATGGCTGCCATCGGATGGGGAGCGGGAGCGAGGGGCTGCTGAGTCAGGTCTGCTAAAACCTGGGCGACTTTCTGGCGATAGTGGGGGTGAGTATTGAGTCCGGTACCTGCGGCACTGCCACCCAAGCCGAGCTGCATCAAATCTTCAGAAGCGGTTTTGATGCGTCGGAGATGGTCAGAAAGAATGTGAGCCCAAGCGCGAAATCCCTCGCCCATTCTCACGGGAACCGCATCTTGGAGGTGAGTGCGGCCTGATTTGACCACAGGTTGAAATTCCTCGGCTTTGTCTTTGAGCGTGGCGATCGCCCCTTCCAAGGCAGGATAAAGACTATGTTCGAGAGCCAGCAGTCCCCCAATACGAATGGCCGTGGGAATAACATCATTCGTGGATTGACCATAATTCACATGGTCGTTAGGACTAACCCGCTGATAGTTTCCCTTGGTATCATCTAGCAACTCCAAGGCACGGTTAGCCAAGACCTCATTCACGTTCATATGGTGGGAGGTACCTGCCCCTGCCTGGTACACATCCACCACAAACTGATCGCGAAATTGTCCCTTGAGCACTTCATCTGCTGATCGAACAATCGCATCACTAATATCTGAGGGAATGCAATCGAGTTCGCTGTTGGCGATCGCCGCCGCTTTTTTGATTAGCACACAGGCATCGACATAGGTTGGCAACGGTCGCAGCCCGCTGATGGGAAAATTTTCGGTAGCACGTAGAGTCTGTATGCCGTAGTAGACCTCATTGGGGATTTGGCGATCGCCCATAGAGTCTTTTTCGATACGAAATGATGGTGATGCTTCCATAGCTCTTACTTGATATGCACTCACTATGCGTTGATGCTCTGTCCCTCATTATCGCCTGAGGAATTTTTTGGGGAACCTGAATGGTGAGCAAATATTCACCCTATAAGCGAACGACTTAAAATATCAGGCAAAAAATATCAGGCAAATTACAGGCAAATTTAAGAGTGATTGTTTATGAGCGACTATTAGCGCTGAGGCGATCGCCCACTTGACGCAGAGTGCGATTCATCTCAGGATTCTTCTCGATCTGCTGAGCAATCTTGTCGCAGCTATACATCACCGTTGTGTGGTCTTTGCCGCCAAAGATTTCGCCAATCTTAGGCAAGCTCAAGTCGGTGTGCTGCCGCATCAAATACATGCCGATCTGGCGAGCCGTGCTGATTTCTCGCCGTCGCGAACTGCTCTTGATGTCCTCTAGAGACACATTCATCGTTTCACTAACTGCCAACATGACGGCTTCGGGTGTCACGTCGATTTGCTCGTTGGGCGGGTCGATGACGGGAGCAATGTTCTCGACCGACATGGGCAGACCTGATATGGAAATATAAGCCACAGCCCGAATCAGCGCTCCTTCCAGCTCTCGAATGTTGGAGGTGTAGCGTTGGGCAATGTACTCGATCACCTCACGGGGCAGCTTCATGCTGTCGCCTTCTGCCTTCTTTTGAAGAATGGCCATTCGAGTTTCTAGGTCGGGAACCTGAATGTCTGCAATCAGTCCCATAGAAAAGCGAGAGCACAACCTCTCCTGTAGGCGTGGAATTTGGTTGGGGGGGCGATCGCTCGCTAGCACAACTTGTTTGCCGCCTTCATGCAACGCATTGAAGGTATGGAAAAATTCTTCCTGGGTATATTCCTTCCCTTCGATAAACTGGATGTCGTCTACGAGCAGCACATCGACCGCGCGATATTGCTGCCGGAAGCTCTGCATGTTGTCTTTTCGAATTGCGGTAATCAGGTCGTTTGTGAACTTTTCCGACGAGACGTAGACAATGCGAGATCCTGGATTGATTTCGTTGCGATAGTGACCGATGGCCTGCATCAGGTGAGTTTTCCCAAGACCAACTCCCCCGCAGAGAAACAGCGGATTGAACTCGCGCCCAGGAGACTCCGCTACGGCTAGAGCTGCTGCGTGAGCCATGCGACTATTGGCACCCACAACAAACCGCGAAAAGACGTACTTGGGATTTAAGACTGAACCTTTATTGCGCAGACTTGCTTGAGTCGCATTAGATGCTGTACCCGTAGGAGCCATCTGACTCACGGTAGACATCCCAAAGCTTCCATTCATGGCCGCTTTCATCGGCACCGGAACTTCAGCAACTTCAGATGATGGCAGGTCGGTGTTGTCTTCGCCGTTGGGCACCACAAGAATTTGAATATTGACGCGCTGTTTCAAAATATCATGTACTACATCGGCGATCGCATTGATGTAGTACTTCTGAATATAGCTACGGGCAAACGGATTGCGGGTTTGCAGCACGAGCACCTCTTCGTCTAGATGCTCAACGGTTGCGGTTTTGATCCAAGTTTCAAAGGTAGGTCGACTTAGCTGAAGCTGAAGCCGATCGAGAACCTGATTCCAGAAGTTGTTGGGAATTTCCACGGCTGCTATACCCTATGCTGCTCACGGACAGGAGATAAATGCTTGTACCCAACTCGGGTAACAGTGACTCGAATGACGGTGACGAAATGAGCGCATTTCATTTAATCAGATCGGGGGAGCTGAGTCGAATGAAGTTTCGCTAGCGCTGTTGTCACTACAGTTGTCACTATATTTGTAGTATTCGTAGTGCAATTTGGAATGTAAGGTCGAAGAATAGTTCGCTCTTCCAAGAGGTCGTCGTTTTACCTTGAGCTGAAGAGAACATCATCGACACACCTACAAGAATTGAAGACACCAAAATAAGCCAGCGTCTACTCACAAATGAATGTTCGTAGATACTGAGCAGAAATCACCCTGTTACGCTGCACTCAGAACGACTGAATTTCTGTCCAAGCCTGCTTTCCAAGACTTGAGCACTGTCGAGGCAAGGTTTAGAACTGCGAGCTATTGAGAAGCCGCTACTAAAGTCCAGCATCGATATTGTACAGACATTGATCCTAAGAGGTCGGAGTCCTTCGCTACTCTTTTAGAGTACTAGATGCGGGAAAGAATTGCTAAACAAGCGCTGTATTTAGCGTATTCTCTTGCGTATTAGCTGAAAGCGAGTCTTTTCTTCGCGATTTTTCTATTGCTGCTCAGATCAGCGGGGATCATGGCTGAGTCTAGATTGTAGGTTGATCCTTTAGAGGATTGAAAAACTTTCAATTTTTTGTGCTTTTTGATTCGAACTTACATATGTCTTAATGATTTGTGAAAAGCGCCAAAAAAAATAGATGTATCAACGTTTAATTAACTCGTGAGCCTGTGAGAAATGTCGAGAAAATCTTGCAAGAGATACTTTTAGCGAATTCGCT
>JGI12048J13642_10669689_pt1 | contig 24686 bp, 23 predicted proteins | sample ElkSlonscriptome_16_FD_13642 | JGI IMG/M metagenome (IMG submission 13642)
AACCTGGATGTGATGTATGCCTATCATATCAGGGCAACGCGCAAACTATCATTTTCAGGTGCACTGCAGGCCGGGATCGGACAACGCTCATTTAACCCTTATAACCTGGTGTTCGGGGATATGATCGACCCGGTCACAGGCGGTTCAACGGGGATGGTGTCTGAATCCATGGAGGCTTACAGTGAATTCTATCCCGATTTCGCAGTGGGTGCATCAGTATTCTACGAACAATTCTACGGGGGAATTGCCGTGCATCACCTGTTGCAACCGGTGGTGACCGACGCCAATGATCCTACGGGAACCGTACCAAGAAAGTACAGCGTTCACCTGGGGGCCATGTTCCCCATCATTGAAAACCGCCGGGGAACTGAACTGATGAGGCTCTCTCCAAACGTGGTCTACATACAGCAGCTCTCTGTACAACAGCTGAACTACGGTCTGGATGTGATCTTCAGAAACTTCCTGGCAGGCATCTGGACCCGGCACGATCCGGGCTTTAATTACGGAAATTTAATCTTCACAACAGGCTATACCACAGGTAGTTTAAGATTCCGGTACAGCTATGACGTGAAACTTTCCAGTCCAACTGTCCGTATACCGAACCTGGGAGCACACGAAATTTCATTGCTCCTGATCCTTGAACAGGACCGTTCAAGATTTAAACACCGGGCAATAAAATGTCCGAAAATTTAGTTACATTTGTGAGAATGTTTTTATATTAGCAATTGATATAACAGAAAATCGATCAAATCATGAAAATAGCACTGAGACTGATACCCGCAGTTATCGCTGTTTTTATTCTTTCAGGGTGTAGCGATGATATTACCAATTCCGGTAGTACCTCATCAGCTACCGGTTGGGAATACAATTCAGAAGAGAACGGTGGATTTGAAGTGGCTTCTGCAGTTGACCAGGAGACCGGCCCCGGGCTGGTTTTTATTGAAGGCGGTACTTTTACCATGGGCAAAGTGCAGGATGATGTTCTTTATGAATGGAACAATGTGCCCCGCCGGGTAACCGTTGCATCCTTCTACATGGATCAGACGGAGATCACCAACGTGAACTACAGGGAGTATCTCTACTGGCTCGACAGGGTTTTTGGAGTGAACAACAGGCAGGTATTGCGAAATGCTTATCCCGACACACTGGTTTGGAGAGACCCGATGGCCTTCAATGAGCCATACGTGGAGTACTATTTCCGTCACCCCTCTTTTAACGAATACCCGGTCGTTGGTGTAAACTGGCTGCAGGCTAATGACTACGCACTGTGGAGAACCGACAGGGTGAATGAGCAGATCCTTGTTAACGAAGGCGTTTTTGATGGGATCAAAACTGACCAGGTAGATGAGAGAAATTTCAATACCGAAGCTTACCTGTATGGAATCTATGTGCCAGATGACGGTAACCAGATTCCAAGTCTGCACCCACGTCAGGATACACGCGGTGTCAGGATCGAAGACGGATACCTGCTTCCGAAATACAGGCTCCCGACTGAAGCTGAATGGGAATTTGCAGCCCTTGGCCTGATCGGAAACTCAGTGGATGAACTGGTTTGGGAAAGAAAAACATACCCATGGAACGGGCACATCGTAAGAAATGACGACCCGCGGCACATGGGAGAAATGAGAGCCAACTTCGTACGAGGAAAAGGCGACCTCATGGGAGTAGCAGGTAGCCTGAACGACAATGCAAGTATCACCGCACCGGTGAAAGCATACTGGCCCAATGACTACGGTCTCTATTGCATGGCCGGCAACGTGAGCGAATGGGTACTTGATGTCTATCGCCCGATGTCCTATGATGATGTATCCGGGTTCCGCCCGTTCCGTGGCAACGTTTTTCAGAAAAAGGTACTTGATGCAAACGGCAACCCCGTGATCGACAGCCTTGGACGCTTGCAAAGGGAAGCCATCTCTGAAAGGGATGCGGAAGGCAGGTTCAATTACAGGAAAGCCGACTACAGGAACTATCAGGACGGTGACGCAGTCTCCGTGATGGAGCGTGGATTGAACGACACAGTTGGTTATGAAGGTACCGAAAGTATGTATGTAAATACAGCCGACCAGCCAAACTCACTGATCTCAGACGAGGTACGGGTTTACAAGGGAGGTTCATGGAAAGACAGGGCCTACTGGCTCAGTCCGGGTGAAAGAAGGTTCCTCAAACAGTCCGAAGCGCGTGATGACCTGGGATTCAGGTGTGCAATGACACGTGTAGGATCGCCAGGCGGATTCTAGCGATCTGCAGGTAAAAAAATATACAGGGCTGTCCTCTCTCAGGGACAGCCCTTTTGTTTATCTCATACTGATGCCCTGAAGCAATGACCATTGGTGCATTATACAAAGAGTTTTTAACCTCCTCCGGAGTCACAACAGACTCACGAACTGCCGGGAAGGAACAGATATTCTTTGCCCTCCGTGGTGAAAACTTCGATGGCAACCGTTATATCGATGAGGCCCTGGAGAGAGGATGCCGTTTTGCAGTTTCGGATCACCCCGGCATGGAGGAGAGGGAGAACGTGACCGTGGTGGCGGATGTGCTGATCGCCTTGCAGGAACTGGCACTGCACCACCGCAGACAATGGGGAGGAAAGGTGCTGGCCATTACAGGCAGCAACGGGAAAACCACAACCCGGGAACTGGTGAATGCCGTATTGTCTGAAAAATACAGGGTGCTGTCTACCCAGGGTAACCTGAACAACCACATCGGTGTCCCGCTTACCCTCCTGGAGCTGGCCGACCAGGAGATCGGAGTCATCGAAATGGGAGCCAACCATGCAGGTGAGATCGCAAAACTGTGCAGGATCGCCGAACCTGATGCAGGGATCATCACCAACATCGGTAAAGCCCACCTGGAGGGATTCGGATCTCTCGAAGGGGTGAAAAAGGCAAAGGGGGAGCTTTACGATCACCTTGAGAAAAACGGCGGGACCGCCATTGTGGATCTTTCAGATCCCATCATCTCTGAGATGGCCGGGAGCCGCAACCTGGAGGTCTTTTCCTACGGTGAAGGTGATGGGTACGATGTGGATGGAGCCCCTGTAGCAAGCAAGGGCGAAGCGGGGATCGACGTTACGTTCAGCATACACCAAAAAAGCTACAAAACCAGTTCCGTCCTTTTTGGATCCTACAACATGAAAAATATCCTGGCTGCGGCAGCGACAGGAACATGGCTGGGGGTGGTTCCAGACAAGATCGTGGCTGCGGTGAGCAGGTATATCCCTGATAACAACAGGTCACAACTGGCCAGGGGACGCACCAATACACTGATCCTGGATGCCTACAATGCGAATCCCTCCAGCGTGGCAGGTGCAGTCAGGGAATTTGAACAGATGGACCATCCAGATAAAGTGCTGATCCTGGGGGACATGTATGAGACAGGAAGTGACGAGGAGCATGAACACCGGGCACTGCTGCAACACCTGGCGGGAAGCGATATCGGAAAGGTAATGCTCGTAGGTAAAAGATTCGGTCAGTTCAGCAGAGATCCGAAATTCCCCTTTCAGTTTTTCGGGGACGTGGAGGAATGCCTCGGATCCCTGCGCGAGGATCCGCCCCGGAACAGCCTGGTCATGTTGAAAGGCAGCCGAAAAAATGCACTTGAGAAGGCAACTAATTTCCTGCTGGATTGTTAACACAGCAATAAACCCAAGTATATGTCAAATAAACTGATGGACCCCATAGGAAAACTGATGGGGCTGCGCTATAAATCTCACCCGTGGCATGGAGTAGACATCGGGAACAATGCACCGGAGGTGCTGACCTGCTTTATCGAAATGGTGCCCCGGGATACTGTGAAGTATGAAGTGGATAAGATCTCGGGATACCTCAAGATCGACCGGCCACAGAAGTATTCCAATACGGTGCCGGCGCTCTACGGCTTCATCCCGCAAACCTTCAGCGGTGAAAAAGTGGCGGAACTGAGCCGCGAGAAGACCGGCAATGATAAGATCATCGGGGATTCCGATCCTGTTGATATTTGTATCCTGACTGAAAAAGAGATCACACACGGAGATATCCTGGTGGAAGCCAGGCCGATCGGGGGATTCAGGATGATCGACAACAACCAGGCCGATGACAAGATCATCGCGGTCCTGAACAACGACGCTGTTTACAAGGGGTACAACGATATCAATGATGTGCCAAAACTGGTTGTGGACCGACTCAAACACTATTTCCTGACCTACAAAGACCTGCCGGGCAACCCTGCAGATGTAGAGATCACTCACCTCTTCGGAAGGGAGGAGTCGTGGGACCTGGTAGAACGGTCAATCGAGGATTACAGGATGAAATTCGAAAACCTGGACACCATGCTCTCCGCGGTTTAATCCTTGTACCTGAACCGCTTGATCTTCTGCGTCGGTGTTTTCTCAAAAGGCTCCTTCTGGAAAATAGTCTGCTGCAGCCTTGAATTCTTGCCCAGCTGCTGGTTCACCTTTGACCTCATCTCTTCGATCAGCTCTTCGGCTTTTTGCTGAATATCCTTTTGCCGGTCATGGGCAGAGGAAAGCAGGTGCTGGAACTTCTCCTCCACCTTTTCCTGGTTCAGGTGAATCAGGGCGGTTAGTTTTCCTTTGACATGCATGACCAGTGAATCGGCGACAAATTCCTGTTCGTTGATGACCGATTCGATCTCTTCGGGGTAGATGTTCTCCCCGTTGGGCCCCAGGATCATGTTTTTCGACCGTCCCTTGATGTAAAAAATCCCTTTACTGTCGATGGTCCCCAGGTCACCGGTCCGGAAAAACCCCTCTTCTGTAAAGACCTCGGCGGTCTGTGCCTCGTTCTTGTAATAGCCTTTCATGATGTTCCTTCCGCGGGCTACGATCTCCCCTTCGCCCGTCTCCGGATCAGGATGATCGACCTTCATTTCGATGCCGTGGATGGGTTTGCCTACGGAGCGGTACCGGGCAGCAGACGGACCGAAGCCCGAAAGCATCGGGGAGGTTTCAGTGAGACCATACCCAACTGCATAGGGGAACCTGGCTTCAAGCAGGAACTTCTCCACATCGGGTGCAAGTGCTGCACCACCAACGCCAAAGAACCTGATCCTGCCACCAAAGAATGCCATGAGCTTTCTTCCGGCAGCCCGATAAAGCAACTTCCTTGTGGGTGCAAACTTCAGGAGTGCCCTGGTCACGGGTGACTTGGTAAGACTGGGTTTTACCTTGTTCCTGTAGATCTTCTCAATGATCAGTGGAACGGTCAGCATGGTGGTCGGACGGATCTCCTTCAACAGTGGTCCCAGGTAGGAGGCGGTTGGCGCACGGTCAATGTAATGGATGGACGCACCGTTCAGGACCGGGATCAGCATCCCGATCGTACATTCATAGGTGTGTGCCAGTGGCAGTATCGAGATGAAAACATCGGATTCCACGACTACATGGATGCTGGCCGTTTTCACTGCGTTGAAGATCAGGTTGTCGTGCGACAGCATCACCCCCTTGGAGCTGCCCGTGGTTCCTGAAGTGTAGATGATCACCGCGGTATCATCCTTATCGGCAGACGGAAACCGGTCTGTTCCTGGTTCCGCTTCTTCAGTTTCAATTTTGACGAGCTGACCGGGAGCGCGTTCGCTCACCCTTTCGAAATCGTCGCGGTCATGCATCACAAGGTCCTCGATGGTGACGAACTGGCGCACTGTTTCGGGGAATCCACCATTGAATTTATTCATCTGTTTTGAAGAGATAAACACGATGCTCACCTCTGCGTGGGTGAGGATGGACCGCATCTCATGGGCGCTGAAATCGGTCAGCACCGGCGTGACGATACCTCCCGCCCTGGAGATGCCGAAATAGGAGGCCACCCAGTGCGGACTGTTTTCGCTGATGATGGCAATCCTGTCACCCTGTGCCACTCCGGCACCATACAGCATCGTTGCAACTTTGGATGCGAGTTGGTCTGTCTCCCCGTAAGTATAAGAGATCCCGCCCGGGACGAAAAAACCGGTCTTGCTGTCAAATTTTTCTGCACTGTTTCGCAGAAGCTCCGAGAGATTCTCGAAATATACCCAGTCATTCTTTGTCTTATCCATCTTTTTCATTTTGATTCAATTAATTGCTGATCCATCGTGGCGCCGAACCTGTGTTTCAATTCGGCAAATCGCTTTCTTCCTCCCAGGAAGAAATCAAATACGACAGATCCCTGGTATATCTCGGGGTGCTTTTTATCAGTGATTCGGGGAGCCAGTGCTTCCCGTACCTTCCTGTAATCTTTTCGTTTTTTCCTGTAATCCCTGTGTGCCCTCCATATGGCCCTGATGTCTTTTAGACTGAATGAGAACATGAACCTTACAGCCGATAAGAAGTCCAGGAGCAGCCTTCTTCGAATCGTTGGTCCGACCAGGTTTTCAGGCAGGTTTTTGTAAAGGAGGAACAGGTTGTTCCTGAAGTTCAGGTACGTTTTGAACGGATTGCTTTTCGGGAGTGTTCCTCCGCCCACATGGTAGACAACGGAGGCGGGAACGACTGCGAGCCGGTGCCCCATGTTCTTCATACGCCAGCACAGGTCCACCTCCTCCATGTGTGCAAAGAAATGATCGTCGAACCCCCCGGCTGATTGAAAGACCTCTGACCTTACCAGCATGCAGGCACCGGTTGTCCAGAACACCTCTACCGGATCCCGGAAATCCGGGTCGATCTTTTCGGTATGGTCAAAGATCCTGCCACGACAGAAGGTGTACCCGTACCTGTCGATGTACCCTCCGGCGGCCCCTGCGTATTCGTACATGTCCCGCTTTTCATAGTCGGCCAGGACCGGGGAGCAGGCGGCCAGTTCAGGATAAAAATCCAACAATTCAACGAGCGGATCAAGCCAGTTCTCCGTCACCTCGATATCGGAGTTGAGCAGGAGATAATAGGTCGCTTTTACCTGCTCCAGTGCCCGGTTATATCCTCCCGCGAATCCGAAATTCCGCTCCAGCCTGATCAGCCTGGTGTCGCTGGCATGATGCTTCTCCATCCATTCCACAGAATCGTCGGTGCTCGCATTGTCGGCCACGATGATCTCCACGCCGGGCCTGGTGGTGTGCCTGACCAGCAGGGGGAGGAACTTTTCGAGGAAGTGCCTTCCGTTCCAGTTCAATATGACGATCGCGACCCTTGTCATGACCCGTTCATGAGTTGTTTGATTGTATCGATAAATTCATTGTGATTCAGTCCGTTGGAGCAGATGATCTCCTCGCCGAAGAGGTAATCATCCCCCCCTTTGAAGTCGGCCGATCGTCCCCCGGCTTCCTCCAGGATAACTACCCCGGCGGCCACATCCCATGGATGCAACCCGTACTCATAAAAGCCGTCGTACCTCCCACATGCCACCCAGGCAATGTCCGTCGCCGCGGAACCCAACCGGCGCAGTCCCCGTGAATGTTTCATGAACCAGTCCATCGATCGCATGAAACCATCAAGCTTCGAGTAATCGGAATAGGGGAACCCGGTGGCGATCAGCGAGCTGTCCAGGGTGCGATTGCCGCTCACGCTGATCGGCTTGCCGTCGAGCCAGGCGCCGCCGCCGCTCCACCCGTAAAAGCACTCGTTGAATCCCAGCTCCAGGATCACCCCCATGATGGGTTTGCGGTTTTTTGCAAGGGCTACGCTGACTGCAAAAGGGTAGGCGCCGTGGATGAAATTCGTGGTCCCGTCGATGGGATCAATGATCCACTGGTACTCCTCACCACGATCCGCCTGGGTGCCCTCCTCTGCAATGAAACCAGATCCCGGCAGGAGCTTGCCCAATGCATCCACCAGCATCTCCTCGGTCTTCTTGTCCACCTCCGTCACGAAATCATGACGCCCCTTTTCCTCGATCCCCGGCGCGAGGTTTTCGTTCTGCTGCGCAAGAATGTAGGCTCCGGCGTTGCGGACGATCCCGATCGTTTGATTACATATTTTTTCCAGCTCCATAATCACGAAACACGCTTTTCGTGCCACAAAGAAAATGAATTTTCATATATAAAGCACCGATTCCTCTGTTTGGTTCAGACGGAAGGGACAAGAGACCATCATTTGGGGCGAATCGCGCCGGGCGGGGGTGAATTTCACCGGCCGGGAAAATTGATGATTCGACCCGGATTCGCTTCAGGAACGACATTTGAGTCTGTCTATCATATTTCAAGAGAGGCCAGCAGGTCGGCCACAACGAAAGTGCTGCCGCCGATAAACACGGTATCCTCCATTCCTGCTTCACGCTTTGCAGCTTCAAATGCCTGCAGTACCGTTGGGAAGGCCTTGCCATGCAGGCCCGCGGCTTCAGCTCTATTCCGGAGGTCCTCGACGTTCATGGCCCGTGGGATGGAGGGTTGCGTGAAGTACCAGGTGGCTTCGGCAGGCATCAGCCCAAGGAGTTCTCCCGCAGGTTTGTCACCCACCATGCCCCAAACGATGTGCAGGTGTCTATGCTGAATGTTACGCAGGTGCTCCGACACTGCACTTACCCCTGCAGTATTGTGGGCAGTATCACAGATGATACGTGGATTTGCACCCAGGATCTCCCACCTGCCGCGGAGGGAGGTGTTGGTTTTTACAGCGGAGAGACCCCTTTCAATTGCTTTCGGAGGGATGTCCAGGTCCGATGCACGCAAATTGTCAATCGCCGCCAGGACCGTATTGATGTTCTCCTTCTGGTAATGCCCGCCGAGATCTGTTTTTACATCTTCGCTCCTGTCTGTCTGCAGATTTTTATAGTGAAAAATGGTGTGCTCCTGGTCTGGAGTCTGTGTCTGGAAACTGAATGATCGAAGGGTTGAAGCTTCGGTAAATGGCGCTTTTTTCTTTGCAGCCATGTCCGAAAGGACCCGGATGACGGATGCGGTATTCTCCCCGACAACCAGCGGTACCTCTTCCTTGATGATCCCTCCCTTTTCGGCAGCGATCAGCTCAATGGTCCCGCCGAGAAACTCCGTGTGGTCCAGTGAGATGTTCGTGATGATGGAGAGGATGGGGGCAATGATGTTCGTAGAATCAAGCCGCCCGCCCATGCCTGTCTCAATGACGGCGATATCGACTTTCGATCGTGCAAAATGGTCGAACGCCATGGCGACAGTCATCTCGAAGAATGAAGGCTGAATGGTCTCCAGTGTTTCGCTGATCCGTTCTGTAAAATCAACAACCTCCTCCTTGCCGATCATCTCCCCGTCGATCATGATCCGCTCCCTGAAATCCAACAGGTGGGGCGAGGTGTACAATCCTGTTTTGAACCCCGCCGCGGTAAGTACAGACGCCAGCATATGACTTACCGAGCCCTTCCCGTTGGTTCCGGCGACGTGGACCGACCTGAAGTTGCGGTGGGGATGACCCAGGAAGCTGTCGAGGGCATGCGTGTTGTCGAGGTTCGCCTTGTAGGCCGCCTTCCCGCTCCGCTGATACATGGGAAGTTGCTCGAACAGGAATTCAATGGTGGCTTCGTAGTTCATTTGCTGATCTCCTCTTCATGGATGGTTTCGTGTGCATACCTCCTGGTACTCCTTCGCTCCATGATACAGGAGAGATGCGCTTCCTGATCCATGGTTGATAAGATTGTTTAAAACTTTGCCCAATGTGAATAATTCATTGGCCGGCTGCCTCTATATTAATACTAATTTTGAAGCAGAAAGATACGATAAAGGCAGGGGTAAATATGGCAAAAACAGCAGGAAAAGTCAAAAAGACTTTCGTAATTGACACCAACGTTCTTCTTCACGACTATAAATGCATTCACAATTTTGAGGAGCACGACATCGTGATTCCCATTACTGTGCTCGAAGAGCTTGATCGTTTTAAAAAGGGCAATGACATCATCAACCTGCATGCCCGCGAATTTACACGCGAGCTTGACAAACTGTCGGGAGACAAACTGTTTAACGGCGGACTGAAGCTTGGTGCGGACAAAGGAAAGCTGAGCATCGCCACTGGCCATGTTCCATCGGAGCGCCTGGCCACCTCGTTCCCGGAGAACACCCCCGACCACAGGATCCTGGCGATAACCGACTACCTGCACAACAGCAGGAACGGCAGCCCCGTGATCCTGATCACCAAGGACATCAATTTGCGCATGAAGGCCAAGTCGCTCGGGATCATGGCACAGGACTACCACAACGACATGGTCCAGAATGTGCAGGACATCTACGAGGGGGTGAAGATCAGTGAGAATGTCAAGCCCGAAGTGATCTCCGGACTGTATGACAATTATGATGGGTTGCCCCGGTCGAAATTCGGCATCAAAAAGGAGCCGGTGGCCCACCAGTATTTCATATTCAGGAACGATTCGGTAAGCGCACTCGGACATTACGATCCGTTTAACAAGCTGATCAACAGGGTAGAAAAGGTGAAGACCTACGGGATCGAGCCACGTAATGCAGAACAGGCCTTTGCGCTCGATGCATTGCTGCGGCCGGAGGTTCAGCTTGTTGCGCTGACAGGCAAGGCGGGGACGGGGAAAACCCTCCTGGCCCTTGCATCTGCAATCCACCAGCGGAAGATGTATACTCAGATATTCCTGGCACGCCCCATTGTACCCCTCTCGAACAGGGACATCGGATTCCTGCCCGGGGATGTGGAGGAGAAGATCGGGCCCTACATGCAACCCCTCTTTGACAACCTGTCGGTGATCAAACAGAATTACAAACAGCAGAGCAAAGAATATACCCGCATCGAGGAGATGCAGAAAAATGAGAAGCTGGTAATCACACCCCTGGCCTACATCCGGGGAAGAAGCCTCTCAAGGGTATTCTTCATCGTCGATGAAGCACAGAATCTTACCCCACACGAAGTGAAAACCATCATCACACGGGCAGGGGAAGGTACGAAGCTGATCTTTACCGGTGACATTCAGCAGATTGACTCGCCCTACCTGGATACGAAGTCCAACGGGCTGACCTACCTGGCAGACCGGATGAAGGGACAGGACCTGTTCGCCCATGTTCACCTGGTCAAAGGGGAAAGGAGCTACCTCGCAGATCTCGCAAGTAATTTACTTTAGTATTTTCAGCCGGGTTTTCTATATTTGCACTGCAAATTCCAACCGTACCTTATGCAACGTAAATTATTCATTATCCGGCATGGCAAATCCAGCTGGGAATCCATTGTAGCGGATATCGACCGGCCGCTCACTGAAAAGGGAGTGAAAGATGCCGGTCAGATCGCGGAGATACTGAAGCAGAAAAAGCTTCTGCCGGAGGCAATATACAGCAGTCCGGCCAACCGGGCACTCCATACGGCCATCATCATGTCAAGGGCATGGGAGCTGGCCGACCAGAACATCCATATCAGCAATGACCTTTACCTGCCCGAGTCCTCAGACATCCTCCGGGTGATCTCCGGTATACCAGATGAGACCACCTCTGTGGCGATCTACGGTCACAACCCTGGCTTTACCCAGTTTGCAAACAGGTTCATGAAGGAACCGGTTGACAATGTGCCAACCGCAGGTGCAGTGGTCGTAACCATGGAGCTTGATTCATGGACAGACCTGGTCAATGCAACTGTCACCGATGTGATTTTCGAATTCCCGAAGAATTACAGGTAGCTTCCCTGCCTGCCTACAATGATTGAAGTAGCCTGTGCGATCATAAAACGGGATGACACGATCCTCATTACCCGGCGGAGCGCTGCAATGCCGCATCCCGGCCTGTGGGAATTTCCAGGAGGAAAGCTCATGCCGGGGGAGACTCCCGAACAGTGCATCACCAGAGAGATACAGGAAGAATTAAATGTGGCTGTCAGGGCAATCCGATTGCTTACATCCCAGGTGCATTCCTATCCTGGCAGATCGATCAGGCTGATTCCCCTCGTATGCGAGATCGTGTCAGGAGAGATCGAACTGCAACAACACAGCGAGTCTGCATGGATCAGGCGGGATGAGCTGGACAGGTATGATCTTCTTGAAGCCGACATAAAGGTGATCGATGCATGGACCGATGCCGACTGGTAGCGCTCTTTTATAATTGGAATAAATAAGGGCATTGAGCACTTGATGGAGCATCTGTTTTTGATTATTTTGTTAGCTTTATCACCTCTATTACAGCTCAACAGCACATGTCGGCAAAAAACTACAGGCGAATACAGATCCTGACACTTCTTGCAGGAATTATTGCAGGCGGACTCCTCCTTTCGGGGTTCAATAAGGTTGTGGAGATCACCTCCACAGATGAATTTTGCAACAAGTGCCATTTCCATCCACATTCAACCACCACCTGGAAACAATCGGTGCACTACAACACTGCATCCGGAACCATCGTGCATTGCGTGGAATGTCACCTTCCGCCGAAGGGCGAAGGGTATCTGCCTGCTAAGATCGCAACCGGACTGAGGGATGTGTATGGTGCCATCTTCAAGGATTCGTCGGAGATCAACTGGGAATTGAAGTCAAGGCCGGAGAATGCTGTACATTTCACAAAGGATATCTCATGTGTGCACTGTCATCAGAATCTCTTCCCGCTGGAGATCACCCACGAAGGGATGGATGCCCACCTCTATTATGAGCAGCAGGAAGGTGCAGTGGCCTGTATCAAATGTCACATCGACGCGGGGCACTACAACAAAAATGTGATCCATGCTGCAAATGTGGAGTTCGGAACAAAAGATCAGCTGCCGGATACCCTCTACGAAGAACCTGCAGTTGTCACAGCATTCGACGACTTCACCGAAACCATCCCCCTGTCAGCTGTAAGTTTTAAAATGATTGCAATACCCGGCGGCACCTTTACTATGGGAGCTGATGAAGGGGATAAGTATGCTGAACAGGACGAGCATCCCGCCCGCAAAGTGACCCTGGACAACTATTTTATCGGGGAGGTTGAGGTGACCTGGGATGAATTCCTGACCTGGTATGCGCAGACCGCAGGGGAGGGCAGGACCACGGATATTGGTATGCTGGAAGGAGTGGACGGACTCTCAGGAGCAACGCCGCCCTATGGCAATCCCGACCAGGGATGGGGGAAAGGGAAACGCCCGGCGATCACAATGACCTATTATGCGGCAGAGAAATACTGTGAATGGCTGTCGGTCGTCACAGGTAAAAAATACAGGCTCCCAACGGAAGCTGAATGGGAATATGCTGCCAGGGGCGGCACAACCGGCGCCTACTTTTTTGAGGGGGATGTGAAGGATTATGCAGATGAAGGATTGCGTGCCAGGCTGTTCGGCATCGATACCAGTGTGATCAACTCCTATGTCATCTACAGTGAAAATTCGGGGGGGAGGTCACAAACACCGGGGAAAGTGCAGGAAAATCCATACGGACTTAAAAATATGCTTGGAAACGTGGCAGAATTCTGTCAGGATATCTATCTTGCAAATGCGTACGACCAATTCCCGGGTCCGGTCAGCAACCCAATTGTGACAGCAGGAGGTGAAGAGCACGTGATCAGGGGAGGTTCATTCCTGAGCAATGCTGCTGAACTGAGGATCTCAGACAGGAACAGGACGAACCATGACAACTGGCTCCGGACAGATCCACAGATACCCAAAAGTATCTGGTGGTACTCAGATTGTTACCACGTGGGATTCAGGGTAGTTTGCGAAGCAGACCAATTATTAACTACTAAATAATACCAATGGAAAAGAAATCAGTTTCAAGAAGAAATTTCCTCGGCACCACGGCACTGGGAGCTGCAGGAGTGATTGGCGCAGCCGGACTGGCGGCCTCATGTTCAGAAAAAACACCCAAAGTATCTTTCGTTCCCCCGCCGCTGAAGGCAGAGAACGGGGCGCCCATCAAAGCCGGTCTGATCGGATGCGGTGGACGTGGAACAGGAGCTGCAATGAACTTTCTGAATGCAGGCGAAGGACTGGAGATCGTGGCAATTGCTGATCTCTTCCAGGACAAGATCGATAATTTCCGGAAAAAGCTGAAAGATCAGAAGGGCGTTGAGATTGCCGACGAAAAGTGTTACCTGGGATTCGACGCTTTCGAGAAAGTTCTTTCTGAAGATATCAATTACGTGATCCTGGCCACTCCCCCGCATTTCCGCCCTATGCAGTTCGAAGCCGCGATCAAGGCGCGTAAAAATGTATTCATGGAGAAGCCGGTAGCTGTTGACCCCGTTGGCGCTCGCAGGATCATCGTCGCCGGTAAACAGGCCGAATCCATGGGCCTCAGCGTGGTGGCAGGGACACAGCGTCGTCACCAGTGGAACTACCTGGAGGTGTACGAACACATCAAGGCAGGAACCATCGGTGATTTCGTCGCCGGTTATGCTTACTGGGACCAGAACAAACTATGGCATGTCAATCCGGATCCCGCATGGTCGGAGATGGAGGCAATGGTCAGAAACTGGGTCAACTGGATGTGGCTCTCCGGTGACCACATCGTTGAACAGCATGTCCACAATATCGACGTAGTCAACTGGTTCAAAGGTGGTGAACATCCTGTCAAGGCTGTCGGATACGGCTCAAGGCAGCGTAGGGTCACGGGTGACCAGTATGATAATTTCTCCGTGGACTTTATTTATGAAGATCAGACCCATATGCATTCCATGTGTCGGCAGATCAACGGGACCCATGGAAATGTTTCTGAATTTGTCAGGGGTACCAAGGGGTATACCAACTGTTCAAGGAGCCTGTATATGAACGACGGTACGCTGATTGCCGAGACCGATAATCCATGGCCGGGAACAGATGAGGAGAAGGCCGCGCTTGCTGAGAAGTACAATTCTCCCTACGACCAGGAACACGTTGACCTGGTGAATGCAATTCGTAAAAATGAACCGATCAATGAGGCAGAAAATGTAGCGACCTCTACGCTGACTGCCATCATGGGACGGATATCAGCCTATACTGGTAAAGAGACCACGTGGGATGAGATGATGAACTCAGAACTTCATTACCAGCCGGATGTATATGACCTCGGACCTGTGAACAATGTTCCGAAAGATGTTCCGGTACCCGGAGAGGCTGCCGAAGAATAGACGGTAAGCATACAATACAAAGCAATCGCACCATAATTTTCACCCCCGCGCTCCTGTCGGAGATGTCGGGGGTGATTTTGTTCTGTTTATTTCCATATCTTTAGGCAGCAAAGCAGGAAGTTTGGCAAAAGGAAAATCACATAAACTGGATCCCGGGAGATGGGTGGATCAATACGCAGATTACCTTTTTAATTATGCGGTGGTGCGCCTGTCCGACCCTGAAAAAGCAGCGGATGTAGTGCAGGAAACTTTCCTGTCGGCTCTGAAGGGACAGCATACCTTTCGGGGCAACAGTACGGAAAAGACCTGGCTGACCTCCATCCTGAAACGAAAGATCATCGATATTTACAGGAAGAACAGCAGCAACAGGGAATCCAATTTGCAGGACATCACCGATTCGTTTGAGGACAATGATTATTTCGACTACTATGGCATAAAGAAAGGACACTGGAAAGAGGAGAAGATGCCACATTCCAATTCGCTGATGCCGGAAGGGGAGGTCGAGAACAACGAGTTGAGGGAGATCCTTGAAAAATGTATTGCCGCATTGCCCGAAAACCTGGCAGCAGTGTTTGTCATGAAGATGATCGACGACGCAACATCTGAAGAAATCTGTAAGGAGCTGGACATTACTCCGTCAAATGTGTGGGTGATGATGCATCGGGCCAGGCTAAAACTCAGGGGATGTATTGAATCAAACTGGATATAAATCATGTCAATGAACGTGGGACAAAGGATGAAAGTGTACATGGTCGAAAAAATGATCAGTTGTGACAAAGCAGGCTACCTGGTCTCGAAATCCAAGGAAACAAAACTGAACTGCAGGGAAAAGATCGGCCTCAGGATCCACCTGGTGACCTGTCTTGTGTGCAGGCAATATGCAAGCCAGATCAATGACCTGCAGCACATGGTTTACCGCTACAAGAACCAATACACCGATGGAACCGTGGTCCATATGTTGACGGACGAAACCAGGACCTCCATGAAAGAGACCGTGGAAAAGGAGATGACCGGGAAATAAAGGAAGAGAAAATTTCTTTGTAAGGAATTCCCTCCGTCTTCCGACCAATTAATCAGCATATTTTTAATCAAAATAATTCAATATCATGAAAAAAGAGAAAAAGATCTTAAAATCCGCAGCACTGTTGGCAGGTGCTGTGATGACGACAGGAGCAATGGCAGCAACACCAGCAGAGCAGCTGCTTGAATACAATGACCTGGGTTCAGGTGCTGAGTTGCGCAGCAACCTGGTTGAGATGAACGCAGCAACAAAAGATGCCCGGACCATTCATGCCTACAAGGTAAGTGATATGAAATGTGGTGAAGGGAAATGTGGTGAAGGTGACAAAAAAGCTGATAAGAAATCCGATAAGAAATCCGATAAGAAGTCAGCAGACGCCAAGTCAAAAAAGGGAGATAAAAAATCTGCCAAAAAAGGTGATGCAAAAACCGAAGCGAAGGAAGGTGAAAGCAAATCAGCCGAGCATAAGTGCGGTGAGGGAAAATGTGGTGAAGGAAAATGTGGCTGATCATTGAATCACAATTCAATATTACCGTGGTTGTGCAACGGAGCGGTTCTGCTGCCGGCACAACCGCGGTCCTTCAAAAAATAACACCATGAAAGGAAAGGTAGGAATAGGACTTCGCAGGGACATTGCAAATGAAATCATTGATTCTGAGCCGATACGTCCCGATTTCATTGAATTTGCCCCCGAAAACTGGATGGGGATCGGAGGCTACTGGAACAGGATCAGGGAAAAGGCGGTTTCGAAATACCCTGTCACATGCCATGGACTCTCTTTGTCACTCGGGAGCCCGGAAGAACTTGACTGGGATTTTGTCAGTGAACTGAAAGCTTTTCTGGATGAGAACCAGGTACAGATCTATTCGGAGCACCTTAGTTATACGAAGTCAAAAAATGCACATCTGTATGATCTGCTTCCAATTCCGTTCAGGAAAGATGCCGTTGACCACGTTTCGGAAAGGATCATGCGCGTTCAGGAAGCACTTGGACGCCGGATTGCAATTGAGAATGTATCTTATTATACACCGGTGGCCGCTGAGATGTCTGAAACAGATTTCATCTGTTCTATTGTCGAAAAATCTGACTGCCGCCTGCTGCTGGATGTCAATAATGTCTATGTAAATGCCTTCAATCATGGGTATGATGCACGAAGTTTTATTGACAACATGCCACTTGATAGGGTGGAGTACATTCACATGGCCGGGCATGAAAAGGTGGAAAAGGACCTGATCATTGACACACATGGTCGACCGATCATCGATCCGGTATACGACCTTTTCGAATATACCATCGACAGAATGGAACCGGTTCCGGTGCTGCTTGAAAGAGACTATAATTTTGAAGACCTGGAATCGATATCTGCGGAACTGGATCATCTCAGGGATCTGATCAGAAAAAAATGGGGGGTCGTACATGAAGCTGCACAAGGAAACGCGTGACATCCAGCACCGCCTGGGTGACTATTGCAAGACGGGCAGGGAGGTAAGTCTCCCAGGTGTTACCGAAGGAAGAATAAAACACTACCGCAGGCTCGTTTATAACGTCGTGAAGAATTCGATGGATCAGGCATATCCCATCGCCTCATCCGCTCTTGGAACCGTCCTGTGGGATGAGCTCGTGAATGATTTCTTTTCTAACCACGCACCGAGGTCGACGCAGATATGGAAACTTCCACATGAGTTTTACGAGTACCATTATTCAAAAAACACGGCAACGAAGCTTAAGAGAGCATGGCTGAATGATCTGCTCTGGTTCGAATGGGCGGAGATCGAAGTGCATACAATGCCGGACCGTGATGTATTGCCGTATAACGAAGAGGGAGATTCCCTGGTTGATCCGTTGATATTGAATCCCGAGCACGAAATACTGCAACTTGAATTTCCGGTGCATAAGCAGAGCCTGGTTGATATTGAATCCCACCGGGGAGAGTATTATGTGCTCCTTTATCGTGAGCCGGAAACAGGACGAGTGCGGTTCATCGACCTTTCGGTTCTTCATGCTTTTATTCTGATGAAAGTCAACGAAGAGGGGATTCCACTTAATGAATTCAAGGGAGAGATCGCCAGTATCGCCTCCATTGAAAGTGAGAAATACCTGGATGATTACCTGCGGGATTTTATGGGCAACCTCATGGAAAAGAAGATGGTCCTCGGTTTTGCAGTAAGTTGAATTTCAGTCTCCGGCAACCCAGGGAACATTTGCTGCACCCGGACAACCGGCCGGGCGCCGGTAAAGAGAATTTGAAACCAATGATTTGACAGCATTAAGTATTTAAAAATGAGATCAATATACAATAATTTTATTCGCCGTGTTACCGGTTTGAAGGATGTTCCATTGCTCTTTTTCAGGCTCATTCTTGCCTATGGATTCCTGGAACCGGCAATGATGAAACTGAAAGGACTACAGGGAACCGCAGACTGGTTTGGAAGTATGGGGTATCCAGCGCCATTTATCCTCGCCCTGCTTGCAATGCTTACGGAAGCGCTTGGTGTGATTTTGGTTGCCCTCGGGCTGGGAACAAGGATCATTGCTGTGCCGATGATGATCGTCATGCTGGTGGCCATCTTTACGGTACATATCGGTAATGGATTCGCAGCAGGAGACAATGGAATAGAGATTCCATTGTATTATTTCCTGATGCTATTCGCCCTGATGGTTTACGGTTCAGGCAGAATCAGCATCGACCACCTGCTGTCCAGGAAATAACGGATCTCACCGGTGACCTTTTCCTGGTCCTTCGAATCGACAGATCAGGCAATTGCCCTTAATTACCTGCGAATAATTGTAGCATGAACGGATGGTCTCCCGATTCTTCCATCACAGGTGTTCACGAGAGGTCGTTGATGAATCAAGTTGTCTCTCAATTCTGACTTGCCATCAGGTGCTTTTTATTGGGATTCTTCCATTCGGCCTGTGAAGCATATTCCACGTAATAAATCTTCAGGTCGGCCTGCGATTCATACTCCACGAAATAGATTTTTTTATCGGCCTGCGAAGCATATTCCACAAAATACCATTTCCCGTCCTGATCCACCTGTGACGCGTAATCCACCAGGTACACCGTCAGGTCGGCCTGCGATTCATATTTCACGGTGAAAACCTTCACATCGGCCTGTGAAGCGTAATCAACAACAAAAACCTTTTGTCCGTTCACCGCCAGCGTAAAGGCAGTTGCGATCACCAGCAGAAAATATCTTTTTGTCATGGCACTCTTTTTTATACAGAAGTGCAAAAACACTGCCACAGTTTTTCGTTCGTGCTCCATGCTTGTTGTCGGACAGTCTGCCTGGACTGCGATTACTCCTGCTCCGTGCTGAAAAGCGGGGGTCGCTCATCATCGTAACCTGTCGCTTCCTGGTATTTCGCTGCCACGGCAAGAATGGTGGCCTCATCGAACAGGTTGCCGAGGAAGGAGATGGTGGTCCTTGCCCCCTCCTCCATGACGCCATTGGGGACGACCACCACCGGATGGCCTGTCATATTTGTTGCCGGCAACTGTGTCCCGCCAAAGGATGGGGTCACGATCACATCGAAGTTCTTAAATATCCTGTGGTAATCTTCGATCAGCATGGTCCGCAACCTGTTGGCCTGGATGTATTCCACCGCGGGCATAAAGCGCGCTGCGCGGAACAGGGCCGGCCAGGCGTACTCGCCCTGCCTTACCAGGAGGGTGTCCCGGTTGCTCCGTGTGAGCTCATCAAAGGCAGCGGCAGCCTCGGCCATCAGCAACTGGGTCATGGCATCTACCGGGAGATCTGTCTCAAGGTCCACCGGGATCAGTTGTGCTCCCAGTTTCCTGAGTTCCCTTAATGTCTGCCTGTCCTGTTTCCTGAAAAGGTAGTCTGATTCGAAAGCACGTCTGAAATAGCCAATCCGAAGGTCAGACAGGTCAATTTCCTTGTAATCAAAACCTGATTCAATGAGGGTTGGGTCATCGGGATCTGCACCGCGGATGGCATCAAATACGATGGCACAATCCTTTGCGCTTCGGCAGATCGGTCCTGCCTTGTCCATGCTCCAGCTGAGTGCCATGGCGCCCGACCTGGTTACCCGACCGTATGTGGGTCTTAATCCTGTTACGCCACAACGTGTTGATGGTGAAACGATGGACCCGTATGTTTCAGTGCCAATGGCAAACGGAACGAGTCCTGCAGCCGTTGCAGCAGCTGATCCTGCAGAGCTCCCGCTGGAGCCTTGCTTTAGGTTCCATGGGTTCCTCGTTGTGTCGGCGTACCATACATCCCCCATTGCGAGGGCACCCAGGGTCAGTTTGGCGATGAGGACGGCACCTGCATCTTCAAGTTTGGTGATCACTCCTGCCTTCACATCCAGCTGCTGGTCACTGAATGCACCGGCACCCCAGGTGGTTTTGTATTTGGGAAATGCAAACAGATCCTTGATCCCGTAGGGAATGCCATGGAGGATCCCGCGGTCTTTTCCCGCGGCAAATTCAGCATCCATCTTTGCGGCATAGGCCAGCGCATATTCCTCCGTGAGGCTGATGACGCAGTGCAGTTGCGGGTCATGCTTTTTTAGTCTGTCCAGGTAAAATTTTGTAAGTTCCACGGAACTGACCTCACCCTTCCTCAGGAGACCTGCAAGTTGAGGAATGGACATGAAGGCCAGGTCGATTCCGGAGGTCGGCTTTGCGATCCCGCCTGGAATCTTCCACTGGACTGGACCAGATTCTGGTGGGACCACGAATCCGCGGGGAAGCGGGTCAAAGTGCAGGGCTGGCATGACGCTGTTTGGAATATGGATCTCACGGTACTGCCGGTATGATTCAATATATTCTCCCAGGGCATTGTTGATCATCTCCATCTCATAAGTGTCGAAATCAATATCCATCGGGTTCATGGCAAAATAGGTGGAGTCAACGCGTAGTTCGGTCCTCGATTCCTGCTCTGGCTGACTGCAGCCACTCATGAAAAAAAGTATGATACATGCTGTGATACAGCGGTTGATCCCAGGTAGGTTTTTCATTTTTTACGGGTTTGGTTGTGACGGGTAAGGTACGAAGTTTCTTTTTTTTAAGTAACTTATGAAAAAAATCTCCGGCATATGAAAGCAAAAAAGACTTTGGTTCGCGGGATCATGTATGTTTCGATCCTGCTGTTTTCTGTGATCATTTCCTCTTGTGTGAATGATCAGTCGACCTCAACAGACCTGCTTTATGATCTTGGTACCGGCATTGAATCGCGATCTGCCTCATTTGAAAATCCGACTGGTGAACCCGGCGAGGGAGGTAAAACTGCCAGCAACCTGGGTGTGGGCAGAAAAGGATTTCCTGCAAAACTTGTTGAACCGGGGGAGACGGTGACACTTTGTGAGGTGGAAGGTTCAGGGACCATCAGGCATATCTGGATGACAGGCGGATTCAAGGACAACCCGATCGCACTCCGGGCGATGGTGGTACCTGCCCGACCGGATCTACTGGCAGGAGGAGTGCCGGGTAACGATCTAGCAGATCGGTTACAACTGGGACCTTGGGAGCAAAGGCGAGTCCCCTTTGTACGAAAGACAGGATGACTGGAGCAGTGCGACATTCTGGTATGAAACTGTACCAGCTGAGCCGTTGCCTGCATTTCCCACCGTCGAAGAGCGGATCGAGGATCTACTTGTCAGGCATACTGAATAAACATGGCCGGCTATTGGCATGTCGGTAAGATTTTGTCTGCCAATACCCGATACAGTCAGTTACCACTGTGAAGAGGAAGGGTAAAGCTGAACACAGAACCCTCACCCTCTTTTGATGCGACGTTGATCTTACCGTTGTTGAGTTCAACAAATTCCTTGCACACCATCAGACCGAGACCGGTTCCCTTTTCACCATCCGTGCCATCCGTACTCTTGTTGCTCAGATTGGAGAATATATCTTCAAGATCCGTTGAAGGAATACCTGTTCCCTGATCTTCGACCAAAATCCTGGCCATGTTGTTGCTGACGACGGCTGACAGGAATACTTTGCCACCTTTTTCTGAAAATTTGACTGCATTCGAGGTGAGGTTGATCAGAACGGTTTTGGTCATGTCCTTGTCGGCATGCACCATAATTTGCTCCTCCACGCTGATTGTGATGGAGATGTCTTTTAGTTCTGCCTGTTTGGCATTCATCTCTTTTACCTCCTGCAGCTGGTCAGTAATGTTATATGGAACAGGCGAGGCTGTGATCTTTTCGCGTTGTGCCCTTGCCCAGTTGAGCAGGTTTGTGAGCAGGTTGTATGTATCTGTGGCAGTCTTGTGTATGTGCTGGCTGTACGTGATGGCCTGGCTGTATTTCTTCTCCTTTAGATTTTTTTGAAGGATACTGCTGAACCCGATCAATACATTGAAAGGGTTCAACAGGTCGTGGGAGATGACTGAGAAAATTTTGTCCTTGGCCTGGTTGCTTTCTTCAAGTTTCCGGGATAATCTTACCCTGGTCCGGTAACGCATCACCAGGGTGACAGTGACCAATAATAGCAGTACAATGAAGATAAACAGGTAGACCTCTTCACGCTGCCTGGTTTCCAGGTCTTCATTGATCCTGTTGATCTGTTCCGTCATCCCGAAACGCGTTTTGATCTCCTCCATGGTCCGGAACTGCATCTCATTATACAGGGAATCATAGATGAAAATGAAATTCTGATAGTTGAGGCTCGCTTTTCGGAAATTCTCCATCTGAAGGTAGAATTCAGCACGCGTTTTGTAGACCGACAGAATATTCTGACTGTTTTGTGATCTTTTTGCAGTCTGCAGTGCCTTCTCCAGCAATTTTTCTCCCTCTTTTTCCTTTCCGGTATGAAGGTATACAAGTGCCAGTCCTTCCCGGTTACTGATGATCCCCCTCATGTTGGTCCTCTGCGAGCTGTAATCCAATGCCCGCTGGAAATAGCGGTAGGCAGAATCATACAATCCCTGCTCCAGGTAGAGATGTCCCATACCATTCAGCGAGTAGGCGATGTAGTTCTTGTTTTCCAGCTCCCTGTGTTTTTCAAGCGAAATGCGATACCATGCCATGGCCGTATCGGTTTTCCCCATCAGGGAAAATGTCTCTGCTATCTCAAGGGAGGCCGAGGCAATGCCCACAGAATCCCCAAAGGTTTTTCTAATGTCAATGGCATCCATGAAATAATCGAGAGCCTCACGGTATTCCTGTTTCATCCGGTTCACGGATCCCAGGTTAATGAAGCTGTATGCAATACCCCGGTTGTTGTCCAGATGGCGGAACATCTCCATCGATTTTTCAGCATATTCCTGTGCCAGGGGAACATTCCCTATATTGTAAAAGGCATCACCAAGGTTGTTATAAACGTAGGCGATCTCGATGGAGTCCTTGACCTTCAGGCTCAGAAGAAGACCTTCGTTGTACAATGGAATGGCCTTGCGTACCTGGTGTTTGTAGTGCTGGTAGATCACACCGAGGTAATTGTACAATCTTCCCAGTTCCATTTTAAGATCGTTTTCACGCGCAAGGTCCATGGCATATTCGGCGTAAGAGATGGCGAGGTCTGTCTCTTTTTCCCTCAATTGCCAGCACAATGAAGAGAGAGTATCAACTTTTTCGTGGTCAGACAATTTCCTGAACGATGCATTGTCAAGGATGGTTTGCCCTTTGAGTGCGCTTGAAAGAAGAATCAATACTGACAGGATGATGGTCTTGCCGGGGTTCCTCATGTTTTCAGTAATAGTGGATGGCGTTAAAGATAGAAAAATCTGTTTCAGATGTATGCCGATGTACAAAATGGGGGATAAAAATCAGTCATCCCCTACAACTCATCGGCAAAAACAGGGGATCGGGAACGATATGCAAGCCCAATAAAAAAACTCCCGATTTTCTTCTTTTATATATAAAAAAAACCACTTATATTTGCATCCGCTTTGGGAGGATGTCTCAAACAGGTCAATCACCAGGGCAACGTTAAAATCACATTTTGGGAGCTTAGCTCAGTTGGTTCAGAGCACCTGCCTTACAAGCAGGGGGTCGCTGGTTCGAATCCAGCAGTTCCCACAAGACCAGAAAAACCCAATTCGCGGCAGCGAATTGGGTTTTTTAATGGCCCCGCGGACGTCAAAAGCTTGCTTTTGTAAGGACAGGAGGCCATTAAAAAACCGATCCCGGCCTGCAAGGACGGGATTGTGGTTTTCCTGGTCATGACTCTCCCCCCAACCCGGATCACCGATAAACCCTCACCCCCCAATCATTCCCATCGCCTCATCAAAATCCTCAGTGGGTTTCCTGCAGGTCTTTTGCTCACATACGTAGATCATGGTTTTTCCCTGGACAAACTTGCTTTTCAGAAGTGGCAAGGTGCTCTCCTTTTGGCCCCCCATCAGGATTACGTCTGGCAGGTATTGCCTGTGGAATTTTTCACGGATCCCGCCTGCATCCGGACCTGTAATTGCTACCTCGTAGGGTTCCTTTGCAAACCACGCCATCAATACATCCCAGTTGGAGTAATACATGGCACCGTCCCGTGCATGTTCCCGCACATTGTCAAGCATCTTCTTCGCCATCTCCACAAAGGTCTGCTTCTCAAAATAGTGACCGAGCAGGAAAAGGTTTTTGGCCATCTCAGACGAAGCCGCAGGGATCACGTTGTCCGTGACCTCCATCTTCCGGGCGATCAGCTCCGGATCCTGGTCTGAGGTATAAAAGAGCATTCCGGTGTTTTTGTCATGAAAATGACTGATCACATATTCTGTAAGCTTCTTCGCGCTCATCAACCATTTTTCATCAAAGGTAACCTGGTAAAGACTGATCAATGAAGCTATAAAGAATGCATAATCATCGAGAAAAGCAT